>Ga0209720_1000885_pt1 | contig 28448 bp, 30 predicted proteins | sample AD_JPNMR3_MetaG_FD_184426 | JGI IMG/M metagenome (GOLD analysis project Ga0209720, IMG submission 184426) | Active sludge microbial communities of municipal wastewater-treating anaerobic digesters from Japan - AD_JPNMR3_MetaG (SPAdes) (version 2) | ecosystem: Engineered > Bioreactor > Anaerobic...
ACTGCTGGATTCGCCTGAGCCGCCAGAACTACTGGACGAGCCTCCTCCGCCGCCAGAGCTGCTAGACGAGCCTCCCCCACTGCCAGAACTACTGGACGAGCCTCCTCCGCCGGAACTACCAGAACTGCTCGACGAATCAGACCCACTGCTGGAGCTGCTGGAGCCGCAGTTGCAGTAGTCGAAACTATCTGTGGCAGTCGGGCATAGAGCCACAAGTACACCGTTCTTGAAATACAGCCCACTTCTGGTTATTTGGACGAGGCTCCCGCTCACCGTGACGCTTTGCACAAACCCTACAGTGCCTGTAAACCCTTGCGATAAGCAGTCGTCGCAGTCATCAAACAGCTCAGCAGTCGCGCCTTCGACAGCCACCGTCGGCGGAGCGCCAGGTTCTGCCTCCTGCTGAATGTAATAGCATGTACCGCTGATTTTGACTACTTTTCCGGCCTGTAGAACAACATCACCGATTTTATCGGGCAATATGTTGAACGACGTGCTTGGGATACCAAGCGAGTCGCAGCCTCCGATATCGCATGGCGTAGCTTCAAAGTTTACGTCACATTTATAGCAGTCATCATATCGCTTGATGACATAGAACTTTTTCTCTGGATTCAACTTATTTACGCGCTCGAGTACTGTATAGCAATCTCCCTCACTAGTCTTGATAGCTTTCCCGGATTGGATGGCCTCAGCATTGTCTTGGGACAAGACAAGGGCGATAACATCCCCCAAATCGGGGTTCCAACACGGCCGCAGCTTATAGACGCGGCTGCAGTCGTCGCAGCCGGCCACCGCTGTGACCTCATTCAACTGAAACGCGCTGTCTTGGATATTCGTCAATTCTTCCGCCGGGACGCTGCTGCGATCCAGCGTTTCTACAGTGTAGCACTTCCCCTGCTGGTCCGGACCGCCTGTCCCTGTGACTTTGACCGCCGAGGGCGCGTCATTATCCTCACCGGCGACGTACTCCTTCACTACAGTCCTCAGTTTACGGGCGTAGATCGTTTCTGTCTCTCCGCCTCCTTCGCCCTCCGTCGGACAGCTTGTGAGCTTGAACACCTTCTCCAGGCAGTCCGCACAGTCGTCATACCATGCAACGTTCACATTGATCTTGGTGACGTTCTCGGACGGACAGTCGTCGATCCGGGTGATCTTATAGCAGACGCCGCGGTACTTGAAAATCTTGCCTACAGCCGCCAGGCGCTCCGGCGGAGAGAATACGATCGGCACCTCTTGGCCGCCCCCTTCGTAGCTGCACGGCTCGGCGTAATAGCACTGCGGCAAGCCGGAACTGGACGACGACGAGGAATAGATATGGTTCGTGTAGGCGGCTACCGAACAGATGATCTGAGGCAGGTTCGGGATGATGGGCGGCTTATAGACGTAGCAGCTGCTTGACGAGCCGCCGGACCCTCCAGGCGAAGCGCTGCTGGATGCAGCGTATAGCCCGCCGTCGGACTGTAGGCCCTCGTGATACTGTCTGAAGAACGGTGTGACCATTTATCCTGTGGACCTGCAAACAATCACATTGATAGATGCTGGAATTGCCTCATAAAATCTGCTTTTGGAGATAGGCCCGCGGTAGCGCTCATAAAGTGTCGGCGGTATCGCTAGCAGTAAGCTGTTGCTCCGCAGGAAGTACGTGACCAAAAACTGGGCAGGATTGATCTCAGATGGGATCGACCCCAGCTCCTCCAGCATCAGCTCGTAAAGCGTAACGCCGTACATCCTTTCTCGTTCTCGCACCGATTGCCAGAACGCAGCCACCGACTCCGACTCTCCACTGAGTTCCCACGAGATTTCTGAGCCGTTTACCGTGACTGGGACGGTCTCATTTTGAAAATATACCTCATCGTACTCGCTGGAGTTAATATAGAACCCTCCTGCAGCTTCGGACAGACGGTCCCGGTCATCCTCCAACAGCCTTTCCGAATCACCCTCTGCGATTCTGTAAGGATAGAGAAACACGGCAAACTGGGCTGGGCTTACCGGAATCGACTCGAACCCATCCGGCAGTTGCCCAGTATTGGCTGTAGAGACATAGACCCCTGTCACAAGCGGCTGTCCGCGCTCCAAGACGTCATCCGCTACCACAGCAGGGGTAAGCGTATCCGGGAACTTGTAGACCATCTTGTCCGTGACGACGCTCCAGACGCCGCCCTGCTCGCTGACCGATTGGACGACCTCGCCGTCGTACCATGCGATCGGGACGTTATAAATCATCAGGGCGATGGAGACGATTTCTTCGGCGGTGTTGCCCCGGAGTGAAGCGATCCATCGGAGGCGAGTAAACAGGTCAACAGAAAGCTCCCTGGATTGGTCTTCTGCGACCGGTCTGACAAAGCAACCAAAATATCTGGAAACGACGTCCGAAAGCGACACCGTCGGTCTGATCAGCCATAGGCAATAGCAGATTGACCCGTCCAGATAAAACGGCGTCAGACTAGTCCTCGGGTCGCTAGGGAAAACGATGTCCCCGCCGGAAAACTCATAGTCCTCGTCTTTGTCCCAGACGACTGTCGGGTCTATAGGGCTGTTGCCTATCTGCGGCGCGTCCAGGATATAGCTCGGAAGCGTCAGCTCATAGTTCGATCCGTCGAGTGTTATCTCATCTTCGCTGAAAATGACCGGCAGCAGTCTTGTCGTCCCGCAGCTGGCCGTCGTCTCAATAGCGGCGCTGCGGGCGATGAGATTCAACTCGTTCAACAGAAGCTCTGCGAGAACGCTATGCGCCCTGTAGATCGCCTGGGCCGTATCGGACCATTGCTCTTCGCCCAGCCAGAACGGCGGCAGAAGCGCCAAAAGCTCCTGATGGTCCAGCGCTGGCGCGTCGTTCGGGACGTAAAAATGGCGCTGGTTCAGAAGACCATCGAACTCGGACGGACTAAGTATCGGCTTCCAGGCAATCATAGAGAAACAGAAATGTCGTCCCTAGAGGTGAAGAATGCGGTGTTCTTTGCCGAAAGTCCGAGCTCCTCGATCGTCGGGATCTCCAACGAGTAGCCTCCGACCAGCGTCTGCGGCCCGCTTGTGGTCCACAGCGTACCGGAGAGCTGGACGTCCTTCACCGAGGCCAGTTCTCCGAGCGCCGCCCCTATTGCAACGGCCACTTCCGAAGAGGTCAAGACCTCTCCTATGGCGGTGTTGCCTATGCACGCGACGACGGCGCTTCGAGCAAGCTCCGCAATAGTCGTCGATGAGTCCGACAACTCCACGCTGACGCCGACATAGCACGGCCATGGGGCTCTGACCAACACATCCAATGTCGGCGGGCGGCAACTGTCGTCCGTGAGGTGTTTCTGGATATCGGCCAGATACGGAAGGGCCTCGACGACGGCGGTATAGGTCTCCGTCCGGGAGCCTACCTCCCCAGGATCGACGCTGGTCTCCGTATCGACGAACCGGACGTAGAGCTTCTGGAACGGACTGAAGACGGCTTCAACAGCAGACTCTATGTCGGGAGTAAATGGAAACCCCTCTTGAGAGGTATCATAATCCCAACTATGGCTCAATATCTCGAAGCTGGTCTCCGTGATGGCGACGCTGGGAAGGTTGACCCAGATGACCCGATAAGCCCCAGGGACGTTCTGAGCGTCCAAGGTGATCTCCCAAACCCCGTGCCCGCCGACGATATCGACGAGCTCGGCTTCGACGCTCTCCACGAACCGGCCGATGTTCGCCGAGGATTTCACGTAGACGTCCAACTTCCCGCCGAGAGCCACCGGCAGGAGTCCCCTCTTGTCCCGCAGCATTTCCGCGTCCCTGGCGCCGAGGGCTGCGACGTCCACGACGTTGGCGAAGCCCGAATCGTAGTATTCACTGACAGACTGGTCTCCGTAACGGATCAGGTTCAGCAGATGCAACTTGGAGCCGAAACCCTTCACACCGAGGCCGCTGAGGGCCCTGCTGGCCGCCTGCTGATCACTCTCCTCGTCCTGGCCGCCGGAAATATCGCTGGCAGCGAAGATCCGGACCAGCCCCGGAATATAGTACTCGGTGCTGAATCCGCAGCCGGCGGCGACGTTATAGTCGGCCCCGGACTGGTCGGCCTCCACAGGCACTTGGAAACCGTAGAGATCGCCGTATTGGACCATCAAGACATCGTCGTCCGACTGCCTGTATTCCTCGGACGGAATGGCCCGCACGAGGCTGGTCGCCCGGTAGTCGTAATCGTAATCGCTGGTGAAGATCGTCAGCTCATCGACGAGGATGACCTGCGGTTCGGAGACCATGATCTGGAGGGTGCCGCTGGCTTTCGTCGCGGAATACTTCTGTATTCCGTAGTTCGAAAGGATCTTCGAGACCAGAGTGCTGTCGACGGTCGATCCGCTGGCCACGGCGGCCAGATCGTAGGAATTGGCCAGCAGCGTCATCGACTGGTACAAGGCGGTGTAGACCGCGGCGGCCGGCTGCAGGAGCAGATGGTCGATTGCAGCCGAGTTGAAGGCCAGTTCGGGCCTCAAAGCGGCCAGGGCCGCCAAAAGCGTCGCCCGATTCGCCTGGAATACATCGCTGTCTAGATTATCAAAGTCGAGGTCTTGCCAACCCATTGTTTTGAATCCAGATTCAAAGTCGGCAACAACGTAAAGCAGAGAGGGTAGCTATCCCCACTTTCGGCGTATATGGTCGCACAAAACTGGTAGCCGTATTCGATCCCGTAGTCCCCGGTCAAGACGGAAAAAGCGTCAAGCTCAATTCTACTCAATCTCGGCAGAACCAGCGCCGTATCGCTGTTCCAGCCGTCGATCACCTGCCTGCAAGCCACCGAAAACAGGTTCGGCGCCTTGGTGTCTAACCCGTCTCCCTGCATCAGTTGCAACAAATCTGTACCGTAGCTTTCCTGGTGCGGTACAGAACCGCGCGGCGTAAGGAGCCTAGCCAGCACGTTCTGAGCGATAATCTGACCCATAGACGTCGTCGTCTCGGTCAGATCGGCGGCTTCAGGCTCTGTAGATAGGTTGTCGTAAAACTTGAGGTCGATCATCACGTCGAGGCTCCGAACGCATCTATCGCGCTCAACATCTGCGGCGCGTCCTGTTTCAGACGATCACAACGGCCTTTCAGCCAACGGAAAGCCTGGCAAGGAAGTGTCTGCTTCAGCAGAATGGCATTCCTGGCCGCAAGGACGTAGCTGTCCTTTAATGACGTAGATATGAGCTTGCCGACTGGCGTTACTTGGAGCAGCTTTTCCAGCTTGAAGTCGTTTTCCAGGAGCTCCCATCTGCCCTCCTTGTCACCTAACAATTTGCGCTGAGACCAGTTGTCTTTGATCGTCGATAGGTTACTAAATATGCGACTTATATCGAGTTGGTTTTCTTTCGCCATTTTATCGTCTCCTAGCTAACCCGGCGGACAAATATCTTGACCACTCCCCAAGACGCTGTTCCAGTTCCTGCAGCCGTCTGCTGACGGTCGCCGTACTGCAACCCAACTTCTTGGCTATCTGCGACAATTGCACAGGTTTTCTGCCATGAATGCCGTAGTAGTTCTCGATAATATACTGCTCTTGAGGCGAGGCGTCGATATAGAGGTATTCCAGCAGATTGCTGCTTGTCTCGTCGTCTTTATCTAGCGGCTTTGTCGGAAGCTCCATAGAGCCTTCCTCGGTGCTGACCGTAGCGTGCGACTGAGGCACGGACGGGACCACCTTCTTTCTGATCCTCTCGATCCGTTTCATAGACAGCCCCGTATAGTCCGCAAGCTCCGCCGTACTCGGCTCCCGGCCAAGCTTTTCACTCAGTTCCGCCTCCGCCTGATTCAGCGCCGTCAAGTCGATCCGTACCCGCTCCGGAATAGGGATGATCTGCTTCACTTCCGGCCCGATCCGTTGCAGCCGCTTCAAATGGATCATCAGATGATTGACGAACGACCCTGCGCCTTGCTTGTAGGATTTGATCGCATCGACGGCGATGCGTTTCGCGCTGACCCGTAGGCTCTCCGGCGCCGGCCCGCTGCTGTAAAAGTCGACCGCATAGTTGATAAGCGGTCGCAGTTTGTTGAGCATCGCCGACATGGCCTTTTTTCCGGGGTTCGCCGCCCATTGCTGATAATACGGGAGGAAATCCTCGTCGGAAAACCGGTATTTCCCCTGCTTCGCCGGCGTTTCCTTGACCGCTTCCGTCATCGCCGCCTGCATTCTTGTCACGATACCAGACCTCCACCAGACCACACAGATCCGAAGTACGGGTGTGCTACGCCGCCGGTCGCCGTAACGACCAGATTCTCATAAAGGGTTCGACAAGCGGTTAATACGTATTCTATATGAAAGTCGCCCTGGGTGCTGTCGCCGAAAATAGTCACCTCTTCGACCCTGCCGTAAATGGTCGGCCCGCCCAACGTCGCCGGGATGACCGTCACCGTCGATCCAGGGGCAGCGCAGTTGAGCGCGTGCATGGGTCCTAAGCGGACTCTGGCACTTCTGCCGTTGTAGAGCTCCTCCAACAACTCGGCCCTAGCTGCGATGCTGTAAACAGCCGGATTGATCGTCGATCTGGCGACGCCTTGTACCCTAGGCGTCTCGTTTTTTGCGAACGTATTCACCACCGTCGTGCTCACAGGTCGGACAGCCGCGTCGACCACCTCATCGAGCAGCACTGGCGCTTCCCGGAGAAGCAAGGTACCGACCGGCCGCCAACTCGCCATACCGGCGACAGGAAGCCTGAAAAAAGCCCCATTGTCGAAAGCCACCGCTCTGGGCTTGCTGTAAACCACACAGCTGCCGACAGGTGGCTTGAAATCCGTCATCGTATTCAGCGCCAAACACTGATTCGCCCCATAGCCTATGACAGGCGTCGGGCAGACTTGGACAGCCGGCACCAGATAGGAGGAGAGCACGGCGGGGGCCAGATCTAACCCGAATAGGGGGCAAAAGATGTTGAGAAGCTGCTGCAAGCAGCTCATGCTGACTCGCCCGGAAGCGGACACGTTCTGAAACAATCGGCAGACGAGGTCCCTTGCACTGCCAAGCGCTTCGGCGATAGACGGCTCCAATACCAACGGAACGCCGGATTTGATGGACTGAAGCGCTTGGATGACGGATTGCGGAGCGCCGCTCAAGGTAGCCGCCGCAACCAGAAACGGCTGCACGACGCTGTACCACAAATCCCCGCTTGGAGGGCCGATAGGTACATTGGTCAGCGCCGGATGCTCTATACCGGCCTCTACGGCCTCGCCCCCCAAATACATGGGGTTCGGAGGACTGAGGGTCGCGTTCGCACCAGTAAACAAGGACAGATCGGTTAGCCAATGTGCGATCCCGATACTGTAGGCTAAAGCGCCGTCCTCGATCGTCTCTGAGGCCCCTGTAATGTAGCCGCGGATCACTACATAGTCGCCTACAGTCAGCTGGGCGAAGGCCATATTGTCCGCAGTCGGCGCTCCGGCATGGATCGGGCTGAGAACGGCCCTGCCGGCGAGCATCTGGTCGAGATCGTAGCCGCCCGGAACGGTCACATGCGCCGCCGGAATCGCGTTCAGACGATAAGTGCAGTCGAACGCCGTCACCGGCAGCACAGCGGCGGACGTGCCAGCGTTGTAGTAGAGGGATGCGGTCGGAGTCAGGATGCTCAGCGTCATCAGTGAGACAACAACGTCAATCGGAACGATATGGTAGGGTAATCAAAAGCCCCCGAGGCTGTCACCAACTTGCCGTATCCGACAACCAACCCAGAAAAGCTGTCGCCAGCCATAGAAATATGTATCACGCTGGGCGACCCGCGGCGTGAGCGATAGCCGTCGAGGGACGCCAAACCCCCCAATTCGCACTGGCCCGGGAGCATCAGACCCTCGACGGTGGACTCGGTCACTCTATCGGTGTATAAGGTGACGAAAACACGGTCTGAGAACGTATGCATTATCTGGTAGCCGGTTCTCTGCGTGTATGTCGCCCTTGTTATCACGACAGAGCCTGTAATCGGCCCTGCGCTGACCAAGGCCGGAACACCGCCGGCGACGACAGCGACGACGCCCGGTCTGTCCGACATGACTGTGTTGGAATCGCCTGCGATACGGTCCATGTCTATACCCAACGTCCGGGGGGTAAGTAGCTATCGGAGTCGTGGCGTTCTTCGACTTCCGGCCATTGTACGAAAACCGACGGCATCGGACCGGGGCTGTCGGTGGGTGTTGTCGCGACGCCGCCACGTCCGTTGGACGGTTGCGCTGAGCCGACTGTTATATTGCGAGGCTCCGGCTGTTCCGGCTGTCTGACCTTTATTGCGGACAGCAGAGCGGAGGCGTTCGTCATTTCTTGCAGAGATTTCTGCATCTCCACTATGGTCTGTTCCGGTCTTCTTCCATACATCGCAACAGCATCTCCAGTTTTTCAATCGGTATTTCCGAAGCGCCCGGGTGCAGCCTGTCGTAAAGCGTCTGCACGGTCCCGACGATGTTCGGACCCAGGGCTCCGGTTATGGCCAGCAGTATCGTGTCCAAGTAGAAGTCCCTCGCTATATTGAAGCTGTAGTGCAGCAGCTTCAATTTGTCAGGCATACCCGCCAAATGAGCGGCGACGAAGCACCGGAGCAGCGGTTTACCGTAAAGCAGGCGGTTGGACGCTATCTCATCGCTCATTCTGTCCAAATTCGCCTGGAACTTCTGAAATTCGCTCAAAACCTCGTTCCAGACCGTCTCCCCGAAACGCTCCTTCAGCCACTGCAGAAGCTGCGGCACAGGGGTACTGTACTTCGCCGCGTCGAACGCAATCTCCGAGACAGGCAGCAGACGGAATGAGGCGCCGCCGCTGCGGTCCTTGTACCCGGCTATACAGAGGCAGGCTCTGGCTGCGATGGGGTCGCACTCATCGTTCGACATGGCCCGCATCAAGACTTCCGCCGACTTGCGGCTCAGTTTCTTGAAGTAGACGGTCCCGTCGGTCGACTTGAGCCTTACCGGAAACCGCTTTTTCGCCAGACGGCATTCGAGCCATCTGACGACGAACACTTCGAATCCGGCCTCTTCACGTCTTTTGGCGATGAATCGCTCAAGGTCGATCTCCGGAGTGTTCTCAGCCGTCTGCTGGTCGTCGCAGATCGGACTTGAGTCCATCTGCTCCGGGCTCGACTCGATCTTCGTCGTCGTACTTTGATTTTTCGACTCTTCGGACATTGCAACTCCTTTCATTTGGACGGGATAACAAGGGTAAGATTCGGGCTGGTCGTCACACGGGATTCCAGCGTTATATCGGACTCCGCTTCTTCCGACTCCTCTTGGACGATAGCCCCACACATATCCAAAGCGCCGGGGTCGTCCTGACCCTTGAAGAGCACCGCCTGGGTGTCGCCCTGGTAAATGTACTGCTGCGCCGAAAAATCCTTGCTGTCGTCGGTGCAGTAGACTCGGAAGTTCCCCGGATCGTTCTTCTCCAGCTCTTTTTTCAGTTTTTTCTCGTCGGATATGTCCGGCATATCCGCCGGCAGCGTCTCATCGGCTCCGCAGATCGGAATCTTCGTGCAATCGGTGCAAGGTCCTGGATACTCCGAGCCGCCGCCGTCCTTGAGCCCGATACTCGCCGGACCAGCGGACCTCAAACTATTGGCGGCGGATATGACGGAGGTTTGAGTGTACGTATACCATGCCGTTATCGGCGTAAGCAGCTGAGTCACCCCGATCTCCGACATTCTTGCCGGCGGCTCCGGCGACGTGTAGAAGATCTGCAGCCCGAGAACGGTCCCGGCGGCCAGAGTCCCGCTGGTCACGACGCTCGACCCGTCGTAGCAAACCATATCATACGTCTGCGCGTGGACCACTCCGCTGGAAAACTCCGTGAACACCCCGCAGTCCACGCTGTGGATGACGCTGTCGCCCAAGAGCATGACATTGCCCAAGGTGCTGGAATGACTTCTGGCCTCCAGACGGATATTCCCAGGGAGTATTTGCGGGGGCTGCGACTGGGATTGCGCCGCCTCCTTACGGCCCAAAGCGGTCAAAACGCAGTTCTCGGCCCTCGCTCGGAAATCACCCTGATGCGCACAGTTGACGATGCACCCTTTCCTGGCCTCGATGAAGATATGGCCGTCATCGTCCGTCCGGTACGGATCGCCACAATGGCTGCCGAAATTGACGACCCGGATCGTGCCGTTGCCGATGACGGCTGTGGAGCGGTTCCCGCCGACCACGACGTTCCTGCCGCCGAAAACGTTGTTGCCGCCGAGAAACTGAGCCTCCTCCTTGGCTATCGTCACGATTCTGGGCGCTTTGATCAGGATTTTGTCCGGCATGACGACGATTTTCGACTGCCCGCTCTGGAGGATGATGTCTCCATCCGGCGTGACGGCCAAACCGGCGGAAGCGGCGCCGCTTACAGGATTGGTCGTCACCAGATCGCAAGCCCGCCGGAACACCTTGTTCGCCCTGCAGTAGACCCTCGCCAACCAATCCCAGAACATGAGGTCGTTCCACTTGTAGGCGTTGCTGTATTCCGGGATCACGTTGACGTCGAGGTTTTGCTCCTCCTCCTCTTCCGCCTCGGTCAAGTACCAGAACTGCTTCGGAGCGTACGTTCTGCCGAAGTTGTTGGTGAGTACGATGCCGTTTCTTGACCGGACGATGAGCGAGCCGTTCGGAGCCAACAAGAACTCGAACGAGCCGATCAGGTCGCTCAGAGCCGATCTACCGCCGGTCTCCGCCCTCTCGCCGACCCAAACGCTTTTCGGGTCGTAGTTCATAACGCCGTGGACGCCGTAGCCGTTCATCCCGGTGACTATGGCGAGCTGCGGCAGACCCCCGAAACGGCCTTCCGGCTTTTCGGCCGTCTCCTCATCGTCCAAAAGGTCGTTTTCATTCATCGAGTAGCAGGTCAGCGTGGATGGACCGCGGGCCGAGAAGATATGGCCGCTGGACCAGATATCCATGCTGTAGCCGGCCAGACGACACAGATTGCCCAGTCGGACTAAGAACAACCCCAACAGCTCATGCATCCGCACCTGAACGGAAAATGGGTCGATGCTGACCAGACTTCCCGGCCAAGCCGACCATCCGACTTCCAGACCTGTCGCGTCGGCCGGAGTGCCGGACGATAGGTCCTGGATCGTCAGCGCTCTAGGGACCTGGCGGAGCAGGTCCCCGAACGGCGTGGTGTAAAAGTCCGGCGACGTAATAGACAGCTTGTCGGTCGGGACGTTAAGGTTGCTTCTAGCCCACGGCACTCCGCCGAGGATGTAGCCGGCCCCACGCTCTCCGCACAGCAAGACGGCTACGATGTCGCCCGGCTGATACGACGGAAAGCCGCGGGAACCGAACAGACCTGTGCTGCCGTAACGAAGCGGAGAGGCGGCGATCAGGCCGCTGTCCTCGGTCTGCACCATATAGAACTGGGCGTAGGGGATATAGCTCCGCACCATGCCCAGGCGGACCAGGCCGTAATGCACCGGCTGACGAGAGCTCGGCTGAGTCGGTACGAAGAGCCTGCCTGCGTCTGTTATATGCTGACGCAGCTTCGAATCGAACGAATCATACAGCTGCCTGATCCAACGAGAAGACTCTTCTTTCACGACGCGCTGCTTTCGATCTCCAACCCGTAGAACATAAAAGCCAGGCTGACCACAGCCGCGGGCTGCTCGCTGGAGGTCTCCCCGCCCTGCGAGACCAATGCGCACCCGACAAACCGCTGCACCCAATCGCCTGTCGACTGTCCACACGGAGACGAGAACTTCATCTCGATATATCCGTAGCTGCAACTGTCGCCGAACGCTTCCAACAGGTTCTCATAGTCCGATCTGGTGATGACCAGGCCGGTGATTGTAACTTGCCCGGTCGGCCTGGACGCGATGACGTAGATGTCGCCGGACCCCAAGTCCTGCACAGCGCCGACCCGGCGGCTGAACGAATAGCTGACGCTTTGGGCCAAACAGCCGGACGCGACGATCTTTTCGTCGCTGTCCTTGAACGTCAACGTCACGTCCTTGACGGTAAATACCCCTTTTGGGGTAACTGAAGCCCCGAATAAATTGAAAGGATCTGCCATCAGCTGCTCCTACGGTTCTTCCGGCATCTCTTGCGTGAGCCGTATGACCTCCTCAACAGTATAAACAACGCTCACCGGCACGAATACGACCTCATAGCGCTGCGAGTCGATCTGCGGCGCGCCTATTCCGGCGACAAAAAAAGAACCCAGACCGCATCGGTCGGCTATCGGTTTGGAGAACGCGACGAGAAACCGAGCCGTCTCGTAGGCGAGCTCCTCCGCTTCGGACAAGACAGTCGACGCACAGATGATGTTGTGAGATCCTTTCCAGACCGTGAAATAATCCCATTGGTTGGCTGAGACCTGCATGTTGTTCAAGCCGCGGGGAGCCGCCGACCATTCGCCTCGACTGACCAGAACGGCCGGGTACTCCTCAGCCTCCTCCGGTCGAATACGCAGGGCCGTATCGATCCTGAGCCGGCCTCTGCGTATCTGATCGTCGTAGAGACTGGCACGGACGATCGGGGAAATGATATTCTCGCTTCTGGAAAAATGCGAGCGCAGCGCCTCCACCAGAGCGCCGCCGACGCCGGCAGGCGTCCTCGCCGTCGTGCAAAACCCCTCTTTGACCGATATTGTCGGTTGGTCAGCCATCGGTTATCGGAAACTGATAAATAACATGATCCGGCGGCAAAGAGATCATCGTCAAACTCAGAGCCAACGGGACGCCCGACAGCTCCGCAGCGATCTGCACGTTACGGATCGCATACCGCCTGTTGACCATAGAGTCCACCCAAATATCTCTCGGATAAATAAACGGCAGACCTACCGCGATCGCGCTGCGAGGCTGGGCGTCCATGACGCCCGCGTGGGCGCTGACCTCCGCGTTGATCGCCGTCGCCCCTAAAAGCACTACAGGCAGGTCGGACGCCTTCCAGTAACCGCCGACAATCCCTGTGCCGTAGCAGGTGGTGCAGCGGCTGTTGCCTGGATCTCCCGTCGTGTCGGAGACGCAGAGACACCTCAACCCGGCGTACCGCCGTTTGAGCAGATAGCCCCTCTTACGGGGGAGTTGCGGTCTTTGTAGTCTGAGCAGCCTGACGATCTTTGCGGCCAGATTCCTCTGATGGTAGGTCAGGTTGCCGAAAGCGTAAGCCTGTCCCGAAACGTACTGCCCATTTTGGGTGGTCAGCCGCACCCTGAACCCCGGCATCACGCTGGGAATATAGTTCGGTTGGAACGGAATCTCCACACTCCAGCCGTCCTCTACTTCTTCCCCGGCATCGGTCCAGCCGTCCGGCTGGTCTCCGTACTGGTTCATCTGCACCTGGAAAAGCCAGGGAGTCGGGTCTGAGAACCGCGGTTGTAGCTCCCAACTGACCCGCCAATACCCCAAAAGGGTGTCGCAGAGCACGTGCTTGAATGGGTAGACGTTTTCCGGGACGTTCAGCCACATTTTGAATCCGGATTCAAAACTTTCGGTTTCATAGCCAATTCTTTGGCCGTGTTCAACAGACCGATAAGAGCCGCTTCTTTCTCGGCCGCAGAGGCGGTCTTCATAAACTTATCCGGGTTGGCCAGATATTTCTTCTTTGCGTCGGCCTCGACAGCGGTCTTCACAAGTCGGTACGAGAGCTCTCTGTCGTTCATTGGGTCGGTCCTTTCTGTTGTTTCCACTTCATTTTCCTGATAATGTTCATCAAAATATCGAAAATCGGTCCTTTCTGGCCGACCAGCAACGGCTCCAACTGCGGCGACTGCCCAGCAGGTTGTCCGGCGGGCTGAGCGCTCGGCGGATTGATCGGAGGCTGAAAACCGGCTGCTGTAAGCTGCGATACGGCCGAAATACTGTCGGCCGACTTCCGCATAGCCTGCTTGACGAGGGACATGACCTCGTCCTTGTCCGGAAAACGGAGGGCTGCGATAACTCGTAAATCGGGCATAGTCTATGCTCCTGCTAAAGATTTGATCTTTCCGAACACTCGGCCGATGAAACCGGGCTGTTTCAACTCCGGTATCCAGGGGTCCTTGGACGCCAACAGGTCCATCGGGGTCAGCTTGGCGGCCGGCTGCTGAACAAACACCTTGCCTTCGCCGACGAGTCGCTGCCAGATGGGGTCGTCGTCCGGCGTAGGCAGAAGCCCCGCCTGAATCGACTTCAGCACGACCGGATGGTCGTACTCCCGCTTGAGCCATTTGATGTACCCGAGCGTCGCAAGAGAAGCGGCCGCCTCCGGCAGAACGACGTATTGCTCTAGCTTTTTCGAATCCATTTCCGGGTGGCTGGCGGCTTGAAACCACTGCTTACCGTTCAAAGCGTGGGCCAGCTCATGGTACACTGCCGGCAGCACCTGCTCCGGCGGCTGCTCCGGATGCAGCAGAATATCGCGCTTTATTGTGTAGAGCGCCCCATAAGGGACGCCGAGGTCAACCATCGCGTCCATATAGACCCGGCGGACATCGGCGCCATAGTTTTTTAGCAGATGCTCAATAGGCCGGACAGCCCTATCGGAGACCTTGCTGCCAGTGAATATCGCCGATCTTGGCAGCGGCTCGTTGACGTCTTTGACTTTCTTATAGACGCTCTGCAGGCGGCTCTTGTCCAGTTGCCATAGCCGCTTCGGCAGCTGCTGTATCACCTCCTCGAACGGTTTGCTCGACAACTTCTTGCGAAGCTTGCCATACTCGGCCATCATCTTGGTTCTGAAATCGGTCGCTCTGGACAGCGGGAACTTCTCCAGCTTGCTCTTGAAGATTTTCCACAGCGTGTCACAAATAGCCTGTTCTTTGGCCGATTTCCCATACTTGAGGGCCGCCAGAAGCTTCTCAGTCTTCTTCAACGCTTCGCCTTTGCTGGAAGACGTGGAGAAGCCCTGCTGTACGGCGTTGTCGATGGTTTCCAGAGCCAGAGCGACAGCGGACGCTTTGGCCTCCGTCTCAGCGATCTTACGTATTCCAGCGGCTAACGCCTGTCGTACTGCAGTCGGGATCATATTATGGCGAACAACCTTCTAAGGTTCCATTGGGACTTCAGTTGCATTACCTGCGTGTCGAATCTCTGTCGCATCTCGTCGTAAAGCATAGTGTACTCCTGGAGTTTGCTGTCGTTGACAGCCATACCAGCCGCCTGATATTGCAGGGAGTTCTTACGGTAGTGCTCCAGGAGCATCATGGCCAAGTGCAGCGTCGTCCCGGTAAGCAATAACTCCGTACATGGGAAGCTCGAAGTGGTGACGGACAGTGTCGGACTGATCGGGGGCGAGGTATTCCAGCTATCTACAGTCCTGACGATAGCCTCACAGATCTCGGTAAGTTGATTCTGCCGGTGCTGCCACAACTCGTTCTCCTGCAGAACACTGTCTCGGAGGCGCAACCGGATCACGTCCAAATGGGGAACGCCTTGCCCGGCAAAACGGCGGTTGACCCACGGAGACGGCTGGGCGTAGATGTAGAAGTTGACCATCTGCAGAAGTTCGTCTGTCTCTGGCTGCTTGACCGTGACAGCCATATCGTAGATTCCAGGCGCGCTTATCTTAGGCATAGCCCATCTGAATCTGGCTTCAGACGCGCTGATCAGACTCGCGTTCCCACCGCTTCTCCAGCTCATATCGAAAGCCTCTTTATAGCTCACGACGAGCTCGGCGCCGTCCGGTATCTCCAGCAGATTACCTTCCGAGTCCATCAGCGCGGAGACCAAATTGGCAGACTGGCCGCAGAAGATGGGAAAGGACGCCTTCTTCCCATAAAGGGTCTGGTCATACAGTACAGGGATTTCTGCCTCGATATCTACAGCCATATCGACCCGTCTCCGACCATCCAGGTTAGCCTGTCAAGAGCCTGCTGCCATCTCCAACGATCAGGGCTGTTGGCGAGCTTCACCATGAACATCAGGTTGGTGAGGTGCTGCTTGTCATCGGAGACGTTATTGAGCGGCTTCGCCTTGGCTTCTTTGACCATCTGACTAATCCACTTCGCCAGATATTCCGTCTCGTTCATGCGCTTACCCTCAAATAACCGGCTTCATCGACCCATAGAGCGCCTGGCTCCTCCGGGTCCTCTGTTGGAAGTCCGATCAGCTTCACTGTCGAATCGGTGCCATTCAGGATAAAACTATTGGCCGTAATCGTTGTTTCGTTGATCCCGGTGGCAATGCCGATCTGGGTGTTTTTTATCTCCAGCTCGCCGCTGGAACCGGTCATAGAGATAGACATGTCCGACACGTCGATGGAGATTGTGGAGCTCCCATCGGTGATTGAGATATTGTCCCCAGAAATCTGGATTGTCCGCGTCGTGGCGCCGCTGGTGCTTTTCACCTCGACCATTGTCGGACTTACAGAGACATAGTTGTTTTCGTCCGTGTATGCCTTCACTAGGTCTGACTCGACGAGTAGATGTGAAACGCCGTCGGACAGCGTGATGTGTGGGTCCGAACCAGCATTGACCTCCATATTGGAGGAGGCAACGGTTGTGTTGCTGTCTGGGACAAGGGCCTTTTCGGCCTGGATGACGCCAGGTGTGGTGTTAAGATAGGCGAACTGCGTCGAGGCAACCCCTTCTAGCTCCCCGCTGCTGTCTGGTATAAGGGCCTTATTCGCCGCCCAGACGCCGTCTGTTCCAAGGAGCTTGCCAAGGTCGTCAGCGCCCACGCCTTCGATCTTGGCGTCTGCATCAGCGACAACCACTTTCTCGGCGGCCAGGGCGCCTGGCGTCGAATCCAGACGGCTGAACTGAGTCGCTGTAACCCCTTCGATCTTGCCGTCTGCGTCGGCCACTACCGCAGTGGAGGCCACAATAGACCCCGGCGTAGCGTCGAGCAGCTCCCCCACCAGAGCGGTAAGCCTTACCGCCTTATTGGTGCCAGTCGGGGCCATCGACGTATCGCTGACGTCAACCATCTCCACAAGGTCTAAGCCGGAAAGATCGGCCTTATTGGTGACTTTGGTTAAGTCGGAAATCTTTAGTCCGGGCATAAAAAGCCTCCATCACGTAACTTGTCTAGATACCATTTTAACTCAACGTACTGAGATCCCAGCCTGCTAGCCATTGTCTGCTGGTGGCGGTGATGGACGGCGACCGGCATATCCAAAGCGTCAAAACTTCCGCCGCTGGCGCGAAGACGGGCGAAAAACTGGGCATCATCCCCTTCCAGAAACGGAATATACCCAGTCTTTGCCACATCGGCACGCAAAAGCACAGCCGTATTCCACAGCTGTTTGTAGCCAACACCATTGCAAAACCTATTGGAGACGTAGGCTGCGTTTCCGACCTTGATACGGATTCGACCTCCGACTGCGGCTAACTCCGGACGATCGTCCAAATAGGCTGTCTCAACAGATAGGCTGTCCGGCAAAATCTCGTCGTCAGAGTCTAATACACAGATGTATTCACCTCTAGCCAGCCTCACCGCGGCGTTGAACGGCTCCGAAGGGCAGCCGTACCACAGCCAAGAACTGTCTTTGCCAACTCGCAGAACGGTCGCCCTAGGATCGTCCACCGACGACAGCCACTCTACCGTTTCTGGGCTTGTAGAGCCGTGATCGGCTATGATATGCTCCCAAAACGGGTAGCGCTGTTTTAAGACCGACCGCCGCATCCGTTCCAGGTACTCCGGCTGCGTGTCTTTAACCCTGGTGACAATAGAAACCCGAATCAGCCGACTGGCTGCCAGCACGTCGCTCAGTTGTCTGGCGCCGTCGGCTTTATCCAGGGCGTCTATCCGGCGTCTGAGCCGTTGTCCGATGTCGATACGTCTGCCTACGTCAAGCAGGCTGCGCAGCAGGCTCGGTATCTCCTCGTCTTCGTCGAACGCCAGATAGTCCTCGCCGCAGAGCGTGTCCAGGGCAAATAGCCTTCTTCCGACGACTGGAAGCCCTGCAGCCATAGCTTCCATGACGCTGTAGGGAGCGACTTCGCCGATCGACTTATCCGTCGTCAGCAGCATCGCGTCGTACTGCGCGAAAATGTCGGGCATTTTGCAGAAATCGACGGCGGGCAGAACTCGGATATTCGGGTTCTTAGACAGGATATCGACAATCTTGCGGTAGTACTTCGCCAAGTCCGGGAGCGGCGGCGGAGAACAGTAAATATCTATCTGACAAGGACTTATATCTGTGTTTGCCAGGAAAGTCGCCGTCTTCTCCGGCAGCTTCTCAGGGGCGATCCGGTTCGGAAATATGACCTTCAGCTTATCGGTCTGCCGGTGTTCCTTCTGTCGAAACGACTGGATATCCAAAATCGGAGGGATAATCCGGTATCGAGTTAGGTCCTGCGGCGGGTTCTCCAGAAACCAACCAACGACAATATCATGGGGCCGAACATGCCGCACCGAGCTATTGAGGTACGCGCAAACCACCCTCGGCAAAGTTGTGCTGACTGGTTTCCACGGGCTATGAATACAGACCACTTCTGCGCCCAGCAATGAAGCTAAGGCGCCGAGGTCCTTTATCTCTTCTGGGACGTAGATTACCTCCGCGTTAGGCACGTTCGCATCCAGCTGCGCTTTCCGAGTTAGCACATAGCTTCTCCAACGATGGCCTTGCCTCTGATGCCAAGTGACGATCAGCCGCTCCATACCGCCGCTGTACCAGGGTGCGTCCCAGATATGAACTACACGCGGTTTTTCTCTGTCGGCGAGCAGAGCGGCAAGCCAGCTTTTAGCTCGTTTTATAGCGCGAACCTGACCGGAACTCAGACCAAACGACTTAATGAAGATGTTTTCGCCACAGACGAAAAGGTGGAACTGAACGCCGTGGAGCTGCCGCGCCAAGGACAACAGATCGTCAGGTATCGACATGACCAGACCTCGGAATGAGAATGAGCACCTCCCTATTGAGGTATAAGTCACCGCCGATCGGCGGTATACCCATTGCCTTCTGATGGCAGATTCGGCCAGCGGCTAGGCCGTGCATCTCCTGCATCACAGAGCCGTCGGAGAACATTGCTCGGCAGCAGACATGAACCTTAACAGGCTCCAACTGCCTGGCGCAGAGTAGCTGCGACTCCAGTAGCTTCGGCATCGGAAGGGCCGGAGGGTCAAGCCTCAGAATATAATCTGCTCTAATCGACCCGTCTTGAAGCGACTTGAGCCGGAATACCCTAGGGTCGTAGGACAGGAATTTTGAATCCGGATTCAAAACTACATTCCACTGCCAGTTCCGAAGCGTCTGCGCCTTCAGCCCCTCGTAGGCGCAATTGAGCCAAGCGTCGGATGCACGCTGGGCGTTGGTGACTACAGTTACCTGCGGCATAAGGGCCTTGCGGACAGCCTGCAGCCAATCCAATCTAAACCGCGGCGCAGGCGGCGTCCGAAGCTTCTCCAGCAGATTGCAGCGTCTTCTGTAGTCCGACAGCTCATGGATTTTATCCAGGAGCTCCTCGTAAGAGCCTGCGATCTCTGCCCGGCCGGAGAGGCCCGGCGCAGTGCTTATGATAGGTCTGCCACAGGCAGCCGCCTCTGCAGCGACAAGCCCGAAGCCTTCGTCGATTTTCGGGTCTGTCGGCAGAAAGACAACATCCGCCAGTTGCATCTGCCGAGCCACTTCCTCCGGGCTTCCGTAGGGGAGAAGCAGAATGTTCTCCATTTTACCGGCCAGCTGTCGGAGCGCTGTATAGCTCTCGCCGCGGTCGCCCATAAAGACGTAGAGCCAGTCGCTGCGAGCCTTCTTGTCCAGGGCGCTCAAAAACGGCTCCGGAACCTTCTCCGAAGAGAACCTGCCAACGTACAAGGCGCGATAAGGCGGCGGGTGGTCTGCCATCGGGCTTGCCTGAAAACATCGTGGCGTTGCAGAACACGGGATAACGAAGTCGGCCAGATCGCCGAACTTCTCGTTCACAACGACCGTACGCCGGCTAAATCGGGCGGCTTTCGACAGAGCCGCAGTTGGGGCCCCGGAATGCTCGCAGCAGATGATCGGTCTCCGTCGTAGGTTGTCTGGCGCACTGAGGAACCTGGAGGTGTGCAGAATGACGAGGTCTGGGTTCAACCCGTCCAGAATCTCGTCAGAGTACTGAAGAATAGGCAGTTGAAGGCCAGGGTCTTTGTCGTCCAGTCGATTGACCAGAACCCAGTTGTCCAGCACGTCCGATGTAGACTGGTGGAACCTCTCGATATACCGCCCCACCCCGCCGAACAGGCTACTTATCCAGTAGTGTGCGACTCGTAGCCTGCCAGAGGAAATAAAAAAGTCCCAGAGCTGTTTTGCTCTGGGACCAGTCCCTGGACTGAGGGGAGCGGGAAGCAGCGCTACTGTCGGGTCACGGTAGACCGACAGCACGTGGGATACTGCGACTGTAAGCAGTTGGTGCATAACATTTTAGACGACATAAACGCTTCTCGGCCGCGCCATCTTTGTAACAGCCGGCTTATTGAACCTCAGAACGCTTGGCGTCTTGGCGGTTACGCTGTAGGCGCCAACAGGCGTCTCCGCTGTAGTGGCCGCCGAAGAAATCTCGCTGAACAGCGCTTTCAGCCCTGTCAGGTACGTTCTCCAGTCGTTGTCATCGTAGTCAACGTCGTCGTACTGGATAGAAACGACCTCCTCCCCGTACACGCTGTCCGCAGAAAGCGCTAACAGGTTGGCCTGTGCTAAGGAGATCAGTGACGACGAGCCGGTAAGGACCGGAGTGATCCCGTCGTATGCCGGCTGCGTCTTTGCCCATCCATCCGGACCTATATCCAAGACATAGGCCGGGTACATCGTCACAAGCTGCGGCAGACCGGCAAGGTAAGCTGCGAACAGCGACAGGTTGCCTAGACTGCAAGACCAGACGCCGGTATAGTCGCAAGCTGCGACTGCGTAGCCGCCAGTGGCAGTCCTTTCCGCGTGGTTGTAGCAGAGGTCAGCCTGCACAAGCAGATTCGGCTGACTTGCTTTCAGCTTGATGTAGAGGGTCCACGCGGCGTTCTGACCGGCCGTGGACTCTACACCGAGCGTCTCACGCAGTTCTTCCAGGCTCTCCACCTGTTGGTGCGACGCTGGGTACGAGACAACAGCGAGGCCCGGGTTGTGGATAAGCCTAGCCATAGCCAGAGAGCGAGATTGGTTTATTGGACTAGCCATCTTCGTCTGCCTTAAGTTGTTTCAACCGCGACTGTGACGAGGTTGTCGTTAATACAGGCTTCCATAGCCGCGTTCTTCCGAGCGTTCACCCGGCCGAACATTACGTGATACCACGTAATGTCGCCAGGGATTTCGACACTTTCGGACGGCGCCAGCGTCACACCGTGCGGCGGCACCCAGGTCAAATGCAACGTGATGTCAGACGTATTGGTAATAGTGGTTGTAGTTGGCATACTATCGCTCCGATGGGAAAGCGTAGTGAGATACTTGTCAGGTCTGCTGTCCGTTATCGTACAGACCCGATTTCAATATGGTGACGATGGCGTTGAGGACGTTCGGGTCGCTAGCCGCCACTTGGCTGGCTGTTTTTTCAAACGCCTGGCGATTGTTGTGATCCATTATCGCCAGCGCCAGTCCGGCGGCTTTAGCGACCTTGACCAACGCCTCTTTTTCCGCCTGGTTCTTTGGCACAAGCCCGCGTCGGTACAACGCGTCCCAGAGCATCGGCTCCAGGTAGTGCTTGTTCAAATACCCGACGGCTTCAGCCAGTTTTGTCATATTCGCCTGACTGTTAGGCATTTTTAGACTCCATACTAGGCGTTCGTGTTGGCTCGACCGATACTGCCGGCGTTCACGATAACCGTAGCCAGCTCTTCGTAGTCGTACCACATGATGTTCCAGGCTTTGTTCTCGACGTACATGGTGACGTCCTGGATCCGGTAGTTCTTACCCAGCGCTTCCGGATCAGCGAACAGGAAGAACTCGCCGTCCGGGACCAGATGACGCTTGATCGTCACCAGCCAGGTCAAATCTTCGAAGTCGGCGGTGAAGTTACCGCGAGCCAGAATGTCTTGGCTTCGCGGACCGCCGTACTCGTCGTGACCCCATTTGCGGAAGTCCTTAACGGTCACGTTGTTGACCACGACCGTCTTCGGCTCGAAATGGGTTTGGGTCGACGGGATGATCTTCAAAGATTCCACGAAGCTGTCACGGGTCACGCCGCCCGGAATGCTCCAGTACTGGACTTCACCGGTCATCGGCGATGCAGCGCCGGCGGTAGTACCGATAGCGGTGGAAACCGCCGAGAAGAACCGGCTGTCTTCCTGGGCCATAATGTCCAGCAGGGCGTGGTCGGCGATCACCTGGCAGATGTCGTAGCGGTAGTTCCGTAACTTGGACGTATCGCGGGCGAACGCCGGAGAGACGATACGGGCGAAGGTCGCCGGAACCGCCTGGCCGTGGATCTGCCAAACGTCGGGTCCCGTGTCGTAGGCCACTGCGATGGCGCCGGGGGCCATCGGTTCCTTGAAGACCACCTTGCAGCTCAGCTCCACGTTGCTGGCTTGGATGTCCAGTTCGTCTGGAGTGATGTCCTGCAAAGGAATAATGCTGCGAGCCACGCCGACCTCGCGGGCCATCGCTCGGATGAAGTCGTTGATCGAGTCCACCGCGGCGGCCTTGATCTGCGGGTTGGTGCTCATCAGCTGTTCGAACAATTGAGCGTTCTGCTCCCGGTAATCGTTGATCGGGTCTTTATGACGATTGTAAGTTGCTGCTGTCATTCGAGCCATATAAAAAGCCTCCTTTTCTCTAGAGGGTTAGTGGGTATAGGTTACTCTCTCGTATCCTTCGGCAGGAAGTAGGACCAGAACGTCAGAACGCTGTAATTGTCTGCGGTAGCGCCGATCGGGTTGGTCGGATAGTAACCCGGAGTCTGACGATCCCACCGGACGCCGACGTGCGTCGAGCAGACACCGCAGATCCAGTCTGTGTAGAATTCGCCGGGGGTCAACAGACCGCCGTCGCCGTTGGCGTCATCCGTGGCGGTGAGCGGGGTGTTCGGCGCATACGACACCGATCCGCCAGCCTCCACAAACTCCGTGGACTGGATTTCGTAAGCGCCGGAGGCCACGATACCGGTGATCATACCGGCCGGCATCGCATTAGCCGCCACGACGGTCCCGGCGCCATCGACAACGGAGTTGGCCACGTCCAGGTCAAAGCCGCCCTGCATCAGGAACAGCGGCATCTCCCCAGACAGCGAAGCGCCGTCGGCGAGAGCAAAAGTCCCAGCGTCGGCGCCGCTGGTCACAATGTAACCTACACGGCCAGCAGGCCATGTCGTAGCGCCGTTCAGAACCGTCGGGCTGGGCGGCGCCACCTTCAGAAGCTGGTGGATCGGATCGGTCATACCGCGAACGATTTTAGCGATATGGTCGAAAGCCTGAGTGATTGTGAATGCCATATTCTCTATCTCCTTTTTTCTCAGGAAAGTTGTCTACTAAAGCAGACCTAAACGACGACGCATGTCAAGTGCCGCCGGGTTCTCTCGCAACGGCGGTATTACATCTTTCGGACGGAAACCGGCGCTTTTCGTGGAGCCGTAAGATGTCGGCTCCCCTATGGACTGAACAGCCTGACTAGGCTGATGTCGCGCCAGTCGGCAGATCAGGTCCAGACAACCCTGGTGCGAGCTCAGTTTCTGCAGAGCCGCCTGTTTCTCGTTCGGACGAATCCGTCGGTTGGACACTAGTACGTTGACTACTTCAGGCAGCGAAGCCTGCACAGAGGCTTGCTTTACCGACATATTCTTGGCTCTTCGGATGAGCTCCTCTACGGTGAGAGCCAAAGCCGCAGCCGTCTTTGTGATGTCCTGAATGGCCATATTGGTTCTCCTCTATCGTTTGTTTACTTTGACAAGTTCGGACAGGAACGATTCCATGTAGTTTCGCAGCTGCTGCGCCCGGGCTCGCTTCTCCGCCGGCAGGTCTTTGAGCGGTTTGTACTTTTTGCTCTGGTAATGCGCCTCAGCGCACTTGGCCAGAACCTTACCTAATTCGCCGCTCTGGGCTACCTTCTCCAGCGGAGTAACGGTCGAATAGCACGCATTGATGATTGCGTCCAGCAGCTCTTCGTCGCTGGCGTTCAAGATCATCGACGCGACTTTTTCCGGGGCGATAGCCTCGGCAGCCGGTACGCCACCTAGAGTGCTGAGAATCTGTTGAGCCATTGCGCTCTCTTCGTCCTCTGTCGGCGCTTCCGACCCTTCGTCGGGCTCCGGCGCCTCGCCGCCTTCCTCTTCTTTAGGCGGCTCAGCGCCAGGCTCAGCGCCAAGCTCGTCCATGACCGCCTCGGTCAGCGCGGCTAACTCCTCCTCGGACAAAGAGTCCGGATCGATGCCGCTCTCTCTCAGGACGGCGTTGACGCTGTCTGCGATGATATCGGCCACTTGGTCCACCTCGCTTTCACCGAGTTCGCCTTCACCCTTGTCTCCGCCTTCGCCTTCTCCGGCTCCCTCTTCGGACTTCTCTTCGGACTTGGTCTCCTCGGCTTCCTGCGCCATTTTCGCCATTTCCTGCAAAATAGCGCTGGTCAGATCGGCCTGGCGTTCCGCCGCCAAGGCCGCCTCGTCCATAGCAGCTTTAGCGAAAAACTCAGGCGCCAGCTCTGCAGCCGCCTTCACCCCTCCCGCAGCGAGCTCGTCAAGCTGTAGAGCCAACCGAAACAGAAGGTCGTTGGCGGCGTTGGCCAGCTCGTCCAGCGTCGCATTTTTGATTTCGTCCATTTCTTCGGGCGTCGTCGCATCTTCCGTAGGCGGAGCCGACGGCTCCTCGGGCGGCTCTCCGCCGGCATATTGAAGCTCAAGCCCCTCCCCGACCTCTTCCGTGTCCTTAGCCTCGCCGACTTCCGGCTCTTCGCCGGGCGGGCTTTCGTTGTCTTCGTCCTGGCGGTCTTCCTGCTCCTCGAAGAAGGCGCCGGGCTCGGCGTCCTGCGTGCCTGCGTCAGCCCCGACGGCGGGATTTTCGGACTCGATCTCGGCCTCCGCCCGTTTCTGCCAGGCAGCGAGCTTCAAGTGACCGCCGTTGGCTAAAGTTCGCATGTATTCAGCAAGTTCTTTGGTCATTGTGGTTCTCCAGTAACAAGTACGGGAATTGTTGGTTCCTTAATGACTATCTTATCAGAAAAAGCACGCGGCTATACCTACAAAACGGCGGCGCTGGCTGCAACAGCCAGCATCTTGCCGAAATCGGCGCTGCCTTGGTGCGATAACAGCGATGCCAACTGGTACAGGACATATTCACGCGCCAGCCGCGGGCCGGTACGATAGGAGGCCGTCTTTACCTCGCCGCCAGGACGCATTGAGAACAGAGCCGGCAGGATACTGAAGCGACTGGTATCGGCTTTCAGCGTCTGTTGGGCCTGCTTTTCGTTGATTGCGAGGTAAGGATTGCACTCCAGAATCGAAAGAACGTCCGGCTCGTTGAGAACTCGCCGGTACATACCAGACAGATTCCCGCCGGCCTGGATACCTAGAAGCTTGAAAAATGCCGGCGGCGACAATAGACCAGCACACTTTGTCAAAGCGGTCATAAACGCCGCTTTTTGCTCTTCCGAATCGAACGTCGGCAGACCATGCAAATCCTGGCAGAACAGCCTGGCGACTTCCTGGAGCTTCTTCCGGTATTCAGGCGATTTTTCCACCAATTTCTCGTACTCGGCCAGTTTTTCCAGAATCTTGTGCTGTTCTACCGACTGTCCGATCCCTGCTGTCTTAATATACCAGGACGGGATGGCTAATTCCAGCTCCTCCGCCAGCTCAGCGCCGCATTTTACACGGCCGTCCGCGGAAGCCTCCTTGACCGCCTGGTAGACCCCCAGCGTGTAGGCGATCCGGTCAGCCGGCTTTACGACTGCCGAAATATCAAACCAGTCGCAGACCGGGTTCAGCGCACAAAGGGTATGCCCGTCCTCGAAGGTCTTCCCAATGTTTTCCTGCAGACCGCCGTACTTGACGCAAACGGTATGGTTACAGTACTCCGCCCTGGTTGCCGCCCTGTTTCCGCATCCACTGCAGACGTCGTAAGGGACTCTTGTGGCCATGCTGACCGGCAATTCCTCGCCGCTAGCCAGCTTTTCCAGCTCCATATCGGCCACCTTGCCTCCGTTCCGCCTGGCGGCGCTGGGGGCTGCGTTGAGATAGACCAAAAGCTCGATTCTACCGGCCTTGGGGTTGTAATAGGACTTCTTCACAATCCCATAGCTCCTGGCCGGGTCCTTATTCGCGTGACCGCGATACCATCTGGCGTGTTTGACAAAGGTGTCATGGTACTTACGGCACGCTTCTTTGCTGAAGTAATCCCCGTTTCTGTTCGGGCCGAAATGCTCGCCGTCGCCTAGGGCGATGACGTGAATAGCCATCTCGTCCTTTTGGGGGGGATCACGACGTAGCGTAGCCAGGAATACGTCGCCGCAGCGATCCTCTGCAGCGCGCTTGTCCGTACCGACGAGCCCCCTGGAGGAGACTCGCAGCGGTTGGACAGGCTGCTCCTGGAAATCGTAGCTGCGGGGGGGAATTATCTTTAGCATCGTAAATCAGCGTTTTATACGGAGTCGCTTTGTAGGTCTGAACTGTCTTACCGGCCTCACCGCCGCCGACGGTGTCGCCTTGCTTCTGATCTTCTTAACTATTTCGGTAGTTGCCAAGCTACGACAGCCCTGTCGGATCGATCGTTGCCGTCCTCCGCCTGTTTCTTTAAGACCTCATCGGCGGATTTCCCTTCCTTGGCAGCTTTTATAAGCTGTCTGACGTCCTCGCGGAACTGGCGCCCGTCCGGGTCGAAATTGATGAGCCCTTTGAGCAACTGTGAGCGCCTCACTACACTCTCCCTACTGCGAAGAGGGATGACCCTCGGCATCGTAAATCGGTTCTATCTGGCGCCTTTCATTCGGCCGAACGTCCTGCCGAAGCGCTGTTTCGCCGGCGCCACCTGTTTTTGGATTCTTTTATTTACCTTCGCTTGTCTCTTCTTTAACGCATCCAGCATCTTCTTGATATCGGCGTCACTGTGTTCAGCCATCAATTTCTGGCGCGCTCTGAGTACAGACTCCTGCACTATTCTCGCTGGGTCCGTGATGCTAAAGCGGGGGTCCATCGAAATACCAGCCGGACCAGGTCGCCCTGGCTGCGGTTTCTGAGCCTTCTTTCGCACGTCGTCGGCGACTGCTTTCACCAGGGCGTCGAAGTCCGGAATAACCGGCCGCTTCTGCCCCTTCCCAAGCAGGATCTGCCGTATATCTTCAGGCAGTTTCACCGAAGGCTCGCGCGGTGCGGTTTTCGCTGCTGCAGCCGACGTCGGGCCCGCTGTCGGCTGAGAGGTCTCTCTCGCCGGGCCGCCAAACCCAGGCAGGGTTAGCTGTCTTTCCGGCGCTGCTCCCAACCCCGGCAGAGTCAACTGCCTCGTCGCCGGTTGAGAGGTCTCTCTCATCAGGTCGTCGAACCCAGGCAGAAGCGGCTGTTTAGGCGGAGGCGCCTCATACCACGGGAAAGTCAATTGCCTTTCCGGCCACTCGATCGCCGGCGCCGCTTTTGGGGCCATAGCTCGCCGCCCCTTCAGCCTATTGACCACCGGTCTGACCGGAGCCTGCGGGTAATCTTTGGGGCCCGGTTTCGGCGCGCTTTCGAGAGACTTAAGCCACCAGCCAAGCGCAGTGCCGCCTAGACCAGTACCGACTGCAACGAGCGGGGGTATGCCAGATTCAGGCTTAGGCTCTTTTACCGACTCGACCCAAGGCGGTATCAGATTGTAAGAGCTGCGAACATCGTACGGCGCTTGAATAGCCACGTTTGGCGGCGGTAGCTCTGCTAAGTACTCGACTTCATAGTCATCTTCGCCTTCCGCCTGTTTCTTTAAGATTTCATCGGCGGATTTCCCTTCCTTGGCAGCTTTTATAAGCTGTCTGACGTCCTCGCGGAACTTGTACCCGTCCGGGTCGAAATTGATGAGTCCTTTGAATAATTGCGAGTATTTCACTACACTCTCCTTATCGGCTGGAGCGCTGGAGAAAGATACGGGAAGTAACCGCTGTCGTCGCTGCTGTCGTCGGCGGTTTCCAACCCTTTCAAGGTCAGCGTCGGCGGCATGTCAGGCTTGTTTTCCTGAAGACCGAACACTTTTTGTAGCAGCCCGCTTTTCCAGATCACAGGAGCGGCCGCGCCGAGGAGGGCCAGCGGCACGGACATATCGCCTAAGCCAAACTTACCCAATATCTTGCCTAACAAATAACCGCTACCTCCGCCAATGGCGTAAGGCGCCAGGTTCTTGAGCAAGTTTTGCCAGTTGACTGCGGATTTTTCCATAAGATTCTCCACAAACCGCTGTGGCTGATTATCACTTCTTTATGTTTACCTTTTTTGGTGCAGCCGCTACGAGTCTCTTCAGCAGTCGTTTTATCTTGCCGGCGAGATTTGCAGTACTCGGCAGACGATCTCTGGCCGTCTCCTCCGCTGCTCTGGGGTTCTGTGGCAGTCGGTTCATCTTGTTGTGGCGCTTTGTAGCGACCGACAGGCGCTCGCGGATCACATCGCCGGAAGAAGACTCGGGCTTACTGCCCTTCCCCTTCTCGTATATGCCACGGATTTTTCCTTTAATTCCCTCAATGGCGCCGGACTCGATTAGTTTTTTGCCGCCATATACGCCTGCACCGGT
>Ga0209720_1000896_pt1 | contig 28238 bp, 23 predicted proteins | sample AD_JPNMR3_MetaG_FD_184426 | JGI IMG/M metagenome (GOLD analysis project Ga0209720, IMG submission 184426) | Active sludge microbial communities of municipal wastewater-treating anaerobic digesters from Japan - AD_JPNMR3_MetaG (SPAdes) (version 2) | ecosystem: Engineered > Bioreactor > Anaerobic...
TTATTAAGGTGACTCATTTCGGACCCTCCAATATGTTTTGGTTTTGTCACTTAAAACATTATCAGAGGTTCTGATTTGAGTCACTTCTTTTTTATCATGTTTGGGCAATTAATTTTACAACTTACCGTTTAGCTGTGGTATAGTATGTTGCATCAATCATTACATTCCCAATTTCAGGTCTCTCCAATTCCAATTTTTCTGATTCAGCTGCACTAACATTCTCCGGTAGCATACCAACTAATGGAAAAATCATTACAAAAATCAAAATGAATGAAATAATTCTTTTCACTTTTTAGCCCCCCTAATCATTTTCACATTTTTATTTGTATAATTTTGCTACCTTCAATCAAAACGAGTATATCAAATTTTTTTATTTTCTACAACGCTTTCGCAAACTTAGCTGCGATTAGACTTCAAGAAAATTATCAAAAAATGCAAAGCTAATTGCACCTGACAAAAGCGCAAAAAGAAAGAGCAAGAGGGTTAAATTCCCACCTTGCCCTTATTGCTTATACCTAAATACTTCATCAATATTTACTACCTGTTTTACCTACATAGCAATCTATCAATACATCTTCAAAAATTTCTAAACAACTTCGTCTATTTCTGTCCCAAATCCTTAGTACCGTTTATCTCATTCACTCTTGCCTGAGCTGCTGCAAGCCTTGCAATCGGCACACGGAACGGTGAGCATGATACATAATTAAGTCCTGTCCTGTGGCAGAATTCAATAGATGACGGGTCTCCACCATGTTCACCGCATATACCCAGCTTAATATCCGGCCTTGTCTGCTTTCCAAGCTTTGCAGCCATTTCAACAAGCTTGCCCACGCCTGTCTGATCCAATTTTGCGAAAGGATCAAATTCGTATATCTTCTTGTTGTAGTATTCTTCCAAGAACTTGCCTGCATCGTCACGGCTGAATCCAAAGGTCATCTGAGTCAAGTCGTTGGTACCGAAGGAGAAGAATTCCGCCTCTTTCGCAATTTCGTCCGCAGTTATAGCTGCCCTTGGAATTTCTATCATTGTTCCTACTTTATATTCTAACTTGACACCGGATTTTTCAATCAGTTCGTTGGCAGTCTTAACGACTACTTCCTTAACATATTTGAGCTCTTTGACATCGCCCACCAACGGAATCATTATTTCCGGCACAACGTTCAAATTCTTCTTGCTCACGTTAATTGCAGCTTCAATAACCGCCCTTGTCTGCATTTCCGCAATTTCAGGATATGAGACCGCAAGACGGCATCCTCTGTGTCCCATCATAGGATTGAACTCATGAAGCTCGGCCACTATTGCCTTTAGATCATCGAAAGAAATTCCCATTTCTTTTGCCAAAGCTTCTATGTCTTCATCCTCCTGAGGCAGGAACTCATGGAGCGGAGGATCAAGGAATCTGATTGTCACAGGATAGCCTTCCATTGCAGTAAACAGCTCTTCAAAGTCTCCTCTTTGCATTGGCAAGAGCTTATCCAAAGCCTTTCTTCTTTGTTCTTCATTTCTTGCAACTATCATTTCTCTCATTGCCGGAATTCTGTCGGAATCGAAGAACATATGCTCTGTACGGCAAAGCCCTATACCTTCAGCTCCAAACTTCCTAGCCTGAATTGCATCGGCCGGAGTATCTGCATTGGTCCTTATCTTAAGGGTCCTGATTTCGTCGGCCCATTGCATAAGTGTAGCAAAATCTCCTGTCATTTCAGGCTCTACTGTTGGAAGCTTTTGACCGTAAACATTACCTGTGGAGCCATCAAGGGAAATCCAATCTCCCTCAACATATTTCTTTCCGGCTTTATCTATGAAATATTTTTCCTCTTCATTTATTCTGATTTCGCTGCAGCCTGCAACACAGCAAGTTCCCATACCGCGTGCAACAACAGCTGCGTGAGATGTCATACCGCCGCGGCCTGTAAGTATTCCCTTCGATACATGCATACCTTCAATATCTTCGGGTGAAGTCTCAAGCCTTACAAGAATAATATCCTTTTCTCCGTTCTTTGCTGCCTCTACTGCATCTTCAGCTCTAAAGTAAACCTTTCCTGTCGCAGCTCCGGGGGAAGCAGGCAATCCCTTTGCTACAGGTGTTGCAGATTTTAACGCTCCAGGCTCAAAGTTCGGGTGAAGCAGTGCATCAAGCTGTTTTGGGTCAACCTTCATAATTGCTTCTTCCTTTGTAACCATTCCCTCATTTACCAAATCAACAGCTATCTTTAAAGCAGCTGCAGCAGTTCTTTTACCGTTCCTTGTCTGGAGCATGAAGAGTTTTCCTCTTTCAATCGTAAACTCCATGTCCTGCATATCCCTATAGTGATTTTCAAGCTTTTGTGCTATATCAACGAACTGGTTATACACATCGGGCATTATTTCCTTCAACTGGTCAATTGACTGGGGAGTCCTGATACCTGCAACAACGTCTTCTCCCTGGGCATTCATAAGGAATTCGCCATACAGCTTCTTTTCTCCTGTAGCCGGGTTTCTTGTAAAGGCAACTCCCGTACCCGAATCATTTCCCATATTTCCATAGACCATTTCCTGAACGTTAACTGCAGTACCCCAGTCGCTGGGAATATCATTCAGCCTTCTATATACAATAGCTCTCGGGTTTTCCCATGAACGGAAAACAGCTTTTACAGCTTCCATCAACTGTGTTTTTGGTTCCTGTGGAAAATCAAATCCTTTTTCTTTCTTGAAAAGTTCTTTATATCTCTTTACTACTTCTTTCAAGTTTTCAGCATTAAGATCGCAGTCATTTTCACAATTATTCTCTTCCTTCACTGCATCAAGAATAGCCTCAAACTTGGACTTTTCAACTTCCATAACAACATCGCTGAACATTTGAATAAATCTTCTATAGCTGTCATATGCAAACCTTTCATTATTGGTAAGCTTTGCAAGACCTTGAACAACTTCATCATTAAGTCCGAGATTTAATATGGTATCCATCATACCGGGCATTGATGCTCTGGCACCGGAACGAACCGAAACAAGAAATGGATTTGACGGGTCACCGAATTTCTTCCCGACAATCTCTTCAAGCTTTGTCATAGTTTTGTATATCTCATCTTCTATTTCCTTGGCAATGGCTTTTCCATCCTGATAGTAACGAGTACAAGCTTCTGTAGTAATGGTAAATCCTCTAGGCACCGGAAGACCCAAACCTGTCATTTCAGCAAGATTGGCACCTTTTCCGCCAAGCAGGTTTCTCATTGATGCATTGCCTTCACTAAATAAATACACATACTTTGCCATAAAAAAACCTCCTATTTATTTACTTGTTCTTTATGTATGTAGGAAAGCACACAAACAGAAATACTTTCCCAAATAAGCTTTTGAAGGTTGTAAAACAGACTTGTCAGGAATAATTCACTATCTAATTATAACATAATATTAATATTTTTCATTATATTTTTGCTAAAATATGCAACATTTCTTTCTATAAGCTTGCCATATTGAACCATGTTTATAAAATGCCCAAAAAAATATAATTTCATGCAATGTTTTGAAATTAGACTAAACACCTTTACAAAATCGCTTTTTTGTTATATAATAACATTAAAGGAATATAAATTACGCCTTATTGTCAACAATTCACAATCAAACTTCAGCGGTACACCCTCTTTTATCGCCACCTTTGGTACTCACATTATGCTACTGGAATTCGCAATCAATTTATTCAGTTAAAAAACACAAAATAACTCTTACACAAAATAACTCTTTAAAGAAAGGAGAACTATTTTGTGCGTATGTCTTATTGACCAAAAAACCGGACAACCAATCTTTTCTCTTCAATGGCACATAACGGCCAAATGCGATCAAAAATGCAAGCACTGTTATATGTATGAATCTCCCTTTTACAAATCGGAAAGGGAAAATGAGCTTTTGCTTTCAGACTGCAAAGCAATAATCGATGATTTTCTGGACACTGTAGGTCATAGAAAAGGAGGTATCTGTTTTACAGGCGGCGATCCCCTGCTTCGCAATGATTTCTTTGACATCCTTGAGTATACTGCCGGAAAAAACATATTTCCCTTGGGTATTGCCGGAAACTCTTATCACCTCGATTTTGAAACTGCTCTTCGGCTTAAAAAATACGGTGTAATCATGTATCAAATAAGTCTTGACGGACTTAAGGAAACTCATGATTATTTCAGAAAGCCCGGAAGCTTTGACGATGCTTTGAGAGCTTATAAAGTACTGAAAAAAGCGGGCATCCTCTCAATGTGCATGTTTACCTTAAGCCGAAAGAATATGAACCAGTTAATTGATGTTATTAGACTTGTGGCTGAAATAGGCCTTGACGGCTTTGATTTTGACAGGATTGTACCGGTTGGCTCCGCCAAGGATATGAAGGAAGAAATAATCGATCCCTTTGAATACAGGGAATTCCTGTTGGAAGTTGACAACGAGTATAAAAAGCTTCGGGCAAAAGGCTGCCGCACTCAATTTGGATACAAAGACAATCTGTGGGGTTTGGTGTTGGACAAAGAAACTTTGATTTCAACCCAAAACCTGGTACCCGAAGGTTACAGCCTGAAAAGAGGTTGTCTTATAGGCAAAGCCGGGCTCTGTATATTAGCCGACGGCAGCGCAATGGCATGCAGGCGTCTTCCGGTGATTGTCGGCAAGCTCCCCAAACAGCGTATTCGGGAAATATTTTATGAATCACCGGTTTTAAATGAACTAAAAAGAAATGACAGACTTTCAAAATGCAGCTCATGCTCAAATCTTGAAAACTGCAGAGGTTGCAGAGCTGTCGCATATGCCTTCTTCGGAGACTATTTTGGTGAAGACCCCGGCTGCTGGTTGTAAAAATTTAACAAATGAGGTAGGTAATCATGCCATTGCTCAAAAAACTGTGTGAAAACATCACCAATGCCATCAAAAAAAGAGTAAAGGACGTAGATAATGACAAGGCCGAAGTCATAAACTACGGTCTGTATCTATGGATTACAGATATAATAAAGCTGACCTTAATATTTACAATAGCATGTTTACTGGGAATTCTCAGACTCACAATTGTCTTTCTGGTTTGTTTCGGATTGCTGAGAGTCTTTGCAGGAGGTTCCCATGCCAAAACTTTTTGGGGCTGCCTTTTTACAAACAGTGCCATAACCTTTGGTTCAGTCTATTTATCCTTGCTGCTGTCGTCTATAAAACCGATTATTCTAGCTATGTTTGTTATGCCGTTCTGCGCTGTAATATTATACCTTTATGCACCGGCAGACCATGAAAACAAACCTGTGGTCAGTAAAAAGCAAAAAAAGAAATTGAAAATCGCAGCATATATAGCACTTGTTGTTGAATATCTAATATCTCTTTCAATAACTCAAAATACTTTTTCCAACGTTATTATTCTTTCAACCTTGTTTGTATGCCTTGGTATACTCCCTGTTACATACAGAATAATGGGAGCGCGTCACGGTAATGGGCTCTAAACAACCAACACAATAAATTACATTAAAAGGAAAGGAAAGGTGATTTGCATGTTAAGAACTCTAAAAGCATTGACAAGAAAAGACCTGTTGGCTCTATTGTTGGGGTGGATATCAGTAATTGCAGTATTCATTGCCCAGACTTCTTCAAACACCTGTACTTCATGGTTGATTGAGCAGCCGAAAATCCCCAAATCATTAATCAAAGAAGACTAAACTTGCCGACCATAGGTATTTTGACCGTCAAAAAGCTCGGGATACTACTTCCCGAGCTTTTTGATTAAATAAACTATATTATATTTAAAGATTAATAATTAATTCTTGTCTGAACTTTGAGTCGTCCGCACAGGTATTTAACATTACATTCTTATATTTTGAAACTATGCTGTTTACAATTCCAAGACCCAAGCCCCTTCCTTCTCCTTTAGTCGAGTATCCGTTCTCATAAATCATGGTTACATCAACCTTCTCGTTAATTCCGTTCAATACAATAAAGCTTAGGGCTTTTTCTCCCCTTTTCATAAACACCTCAACTTTTTTCTCATTACTGTCTTTGGCGGCCTCTATGGCATTGTCCAAAAGAATTCCCAGCACCTCGCAAAACTCCGATATTTTCATTTTTACCTCATCAATTACTCCGTCGGTAACTACCCTAAAGTCAACGCCCAATTCCTTTGCATATTCATATTTTGCCATTATAAGCCCCAAGACACCGGCACTCTTGATATTAAGTGACGTCAAATTATCCAAGAAGCTTACTTTTCCGATTTCAGAACATATTTCGTTATAATATTTTTCTACTTGGGACCATTTTTTGTTTTTAATATAACCTCCAAATACCGCAAGAATGTTGTTGTAATTATGTTTAAATCTTCGCAAATCATTTATTATAGACTGCAATGCCTTGTTGTAAAATTTCTGATACTCAAGCTCCTGAGTACTTACCTCAAGCTTGAAAAGTGTGTTTGTATAAAGTATTGAAAACATCAAAAAGACAATGAGCATCAACACGCTTATCATAATTGTTATACCGTCTGTCGCCTGACCAAACTCCAAATAATAATTAAAGTTTAACATTATTATTGTAAACACAAGCAATATGTAGATTAAATAGTTCTTATAAGCCTTTGTCTTAATCTCAGGCGGGAAGCAAGAAAACATCTTAAAGGACTTTATCAGCCCCAGCATAATTATTACTGCCATATTGATTATCGCAAAAGCAATAATTGCATAAATCAATGAGTCTTTAATCTCGATAAGCTCAATTTCAAAGGATTTGAATGCAAAAACGGCAACGTAATTTCCCATGGCCAAAAATAAATTATAAATAAATTCCGAAATAATACCTTTAAGGATACTCAGTCTGAAAAAAAGCTTAAGGAGCAATATTGATGTCAGAGTAGTAAAAATGGTTCTAAACATCATTGCAAGACTGGGAGAAAACTTCACCAAACCGTAATTTGCAATTGCGACAATCGCTCCCGAAACAATAACAAAGGATCCGGCATACAAAAGCAAGGACTTTGCATCAATTTTAATATTAAAAATGATTTGTGCAGTAAATGCCGTTAAAATCGCAGCACCAATTACCGTTATAAAATTATCAACAACAAACCTCAATATTGCCTGCAAATAGACTCCCCCCGGATTACATTGACTTATATACTTCCAAGCAAATATTTACTCTATCAATATTATAATACAATTAAATTAACTAGAACGCAAAACATAATTATATAAAAAAGGATATTACCTACAATCCCAGTAATATCCTTCATTTAACAATATATTTTGTTATTAGAAATCAAATTTCCCTTCAAAATAGGAGTAAAGCTCATCAATTTTAACTCTTACCTGCTGCATGGAGTCTCTGTCCCTTATAGTAACACTCTGGTCGTTCAAAGAATCAAAGTCAAAGGTTATGCAATAAGGTGTGCCAATCTCATCCTGTCTTCTGTATCTCTTACCGATACTTCCCGTCTCGTCATATTCACAGTTGTATTTTTTTATGAGCATTTCATAAACTTTAAATGCATCATCCCCGAGCTTTTTAGATAGAGGAAGCACAGCTATTTTAACCGGAGCAATGGCAGGATGGAAGCGCATCACTACCCTTACATCTCCTTCTGCCACTTCTTCCTCATCATATGCATCGCAAAGGAAGACCAAAGTAACCCTGTCGGCACCAAGAGAAGGCTCTATACAGTAAGGTATGTATTTTGTATTGGTGTTCGGGTCAAAGTAGGACAAGTCTTCTTTTGAATGCTCCGCATGCTGTTTTAAGTCAAAGTCGGTTCTGTCGGCAATTCCCCACAATTCTCCCCAGCCAAACGGGAACATGTATTCAATATCGGTTGTGGCATTGCTGTAATGGGACAGTTCCTCTTTTGAATGGTCACGCATTCTTAAGTTGTCCTTGTTGATGTTAAGGCTCAACAGCCAGTTGAAGCAGAAATTCTTCCAGTAATCAAACCATTCAAGGTCCGTTCCCGGCTCACAGAAAAATTCCAGCTCCATCTGTTCAAACTCACGGGTTCTAAAAATAAAGTTTCCGGGTGTTATTTCATTTCTGAAAGACTTTCCTATCTGTCCTATACCGAAAGGTATCTTTTTTCTTGTTGTCCTTTGAACGTTTTTGAAGTTTACGAATATACCCTGGGCTGTTTCCGGCCTTAAATATATCTCGGATTTGGAATCCTCAGTCACACCTTGGAAGGTCTTGAACATAAGATTAAACTTTCTTATATCGGTAAAATTCTTTCCGCCGCATTCAGGACAGGTTACGCCTTTTTCCCTGATATAATCCATAAGCATTTCATTGGACCATCCGTCCACTTTAACATCTTGATTGTTTTCTAGATTCCAGTCCTCTATCATTTTATCCGCTCTGTGACGGGTTTTGCAGTCTTTGCAGTCAATAAGAGGGTCACTGAAACCGCCCACATGTCCCGATGCCACCCACACCTGCGGATTCATCAGTATGGCACAGTCAACACCCACATTGTATGGGTTTTCTTGAACAAATTTCTTCCACCATGCCTTTTTTACATTGTTTTTAAGTTCCACTCCAAGAGGTCCGTAATCCCATGAATTGGCCAAACCTCCGTATATTTCAGAGCCGGGATAAATAAAACCGCGGTTTTTAGCCAGGGCCACAATTTTCTCCATCGTCTTTTTTACTTCCATTAAAATGCCTCCTTAAAAATACTATAAGAAAATACACGCTTAAAAAATTATATATTTTAAATTATATACCAGTAACTCATACTTTAACAGATTATATTATAAAAATCTTCTATCAATCTTTTATCTTTTTCTAATTGACAAAACCTCGTCCAAAATCTTATGAGCAACATTCTCCTTACTCATTACGGGCAAGTCAATCCTGCTACCGCCTCTTTTTATAAGCTTTACGATGTTGGTATCAACGCCAAATCCCGCGCCTTCCATAGTCACATCATTGGCAACTATCATATCCATATTTTTTAAAGCAAGCTTTGAAACTGCATTTCCAAGGAGATTGTCTGTCTCTGCACTAAATCCCACCAAAATCCTGTCGCCTTTTACTTTTCCAAGCTCTGCTGCTATATCCGGGTTTTTCACCAGTTCTATTGTAAGTGTCTCTCCCGATTTTTTAATCTTCTTTTCGGAAACCGACGCACATCTGTAATCTGCCACAGCTGCCACCATAACTATAACATCAAAACTTTCATAGGATTTCATTACCTCATTGTACATATCAACCGCGCTGCTAACCCTTACAACCTCTGCCCCGGAAGGAGGAGCAATATTTACAGGACCGGTAACCAGTTTTACGCACGCGCCTCTTTCTAAAGCAGCCTTTGCAACTGCATATCCCATTTTACCCGATGAATGATTTGAAATATATCTCACAGGGTCAATCGGCTCCCTTGTAGGTCCCGCAGTCACGAGAATCTTTAAGCCCTCATAGTCGGCATCCCTCATTAAAATCTCCTTCACATAATCCACAACCCTCTCCGGTGAAGGAAATCTTCCCTTTCCGCTGGTACCGCAGGCCATAAGCCCGGTATCCGGCTCCATAAAGAGATAACCGTGTAAAGCAAGCTTTTGGATGTTTTCCTGAACTATGGGATTTTCATACATCTTGTCATTCATGGCAGGTACAAACAAAACAGGCGAATGCGCTGCCATAATAGTTGTCGAAAGCATATCATCCGCAATACCGCCGGCAACTTTGCCTATGATATTGGCTGTTGCCGGTGCCACAACAACAAGGTCGGCCTTCTGGGCAAGAGAAATATGCTGTATGTCCCATATCTTCGGTTCCTCAAACATATCAGTTATTACGGGATTGTGGCATATGGAACGGAAGGTGAGGGGCGCAACAAATTTTTCTGCATTTTTAGTCATAATGACATGTACATCGGCATTAAGCTTTTTTAATCTGCTGACAACCTCTACGGCTTTATAAGCAGCAATTCCGCCGCAAACACCAACTACTACTGTTTTTCCTTTTAACAAAATCCCACCTCCCAAGCGAAAACCAGTCTCAAGCAAAATTAAAAAAATAAGATTAAGATTTCGATTTTGATTCAATCGCTATCTCAATCTTTTTAAAGCTTTTTCATTTCAGCAAAGCAAATCTATCCTCCGGAAAAATAATTACTTTATGCCACTTTTTGTCCTTATGTATGTTATTTTGCTCTCATTAATCTCATTAATTGCTACCGTAACCGGCTTATCCGATTCACAATCAGTGAGTTTGTTGGCACCTTCCGTAAGCTGTCTTGCTCTCTTGGCAGTGGCAACTACCAGAGTATACCTGCTGTCTACCTTGGACAGCAATGAGTTTATTCCAGGTTCAATCATACTTGTGGTTTTATCTTTCTTTTCCTTCATAGAAGAAAAACCTCCCTTAATTTATCGGTTAAATTGATTATTAAGCTTGTTGAAACTGATGAAGAAATTCTCTGTTTCGCCCGCTCTTAAGCTTTTCCGCTCTTATTATGCAGCGCAAATTTTCCACCGCATCTTTAAGATCGTCGTTAACTATAATGTAATCATAATTTGAAGCATAGGCAATTTCCTCTCTTGCTCTGTCAAGGCGCTTATTTACCACCTCAACATCTTCCGTCCCTCTTTTTTCAATCCTTCTTCTCAATTCTTCAAAAGAAGGCGGAAGTATAAAAACCGAAACACATTCCGGATAGGCTTTCATCACTTTTGCCGCACCTTCCACTTCAATCTCCAAAAAACAGTCATAACCCTCTTTTACAGAGTCCTCAACATATTTTTTCGGAGTCCCGTAAAAGTTGTCACAGTATTCCACCCATTCAAAAAGCTCATCATTTTCAATCATAAGCTTAAATTCTTCTTTGGTTTTAAAAAAATAATTTACGCCATCCACTTCGCCTTTTCTGGGCTTTCTTGTAGTGGCAGAAACTGAAAATCTTATGCTGTCGCCGCCTAAGTCCCTGAGCAAATTCAAAAGCGTACCCTTCCCTGCTCCCGAAGGACCGGATATGACAACCAGCAGTCCCTCACGGTACATTACAAGTCACTCCTATTCATCAATTTCTTCTTCTACTTCAACTTCCTCTGCTTCTTTTGTATTCAACCTGTGTGCCACCGTTTCAGGCTGAACTGCAGACAGAATGATATGATCGCTGTCTGTTATAATTACAGCTCTGGTCCTTCTGCCATAAGTAGCATCTACAAGCATGCCCCTTTCCCTGGCTTCCTGTATTATCCTCTTTATCGGTGCGGACTCCGGACTCACAATGGCAACCAGTCTGTTTGCCGATACGATATTACCAAAACCAATATTTATAAGTTTCATCAGATCTTCCTCCCACATTACTCAATATTTTGTATCTGCTCTCGAATCTTTTCCAATTCGCTCTTAATTTCCACAACATTTTGAGTTATGATTAAGTCGTTTGCTTTAGAACCTATGGTATTAATCTCCCTGTTCATCTCTTGGATCAGAAAATCCAATTTTCTTCCGACAGGCAAGTCTGAATCGCTGTTTAGGGTCTGACGCAACTGGTTTATATGACTTCCAAGCCTGACCAGCTCTTCATCAATGTTGCATCTGTCCGCAAAAACAGCAACTTCCATAGCCAGGCGATTCTCATCTATTACCTGCTGTTCCAATATTTCCTTTAGCCTGTTTTCAAGTTTACATTTATATTCTTTTACAACTTCGGGTGCTCTTATGCTTATTTCCTGAACAACTTTTTCAATAGCATCCGCCCTTTCAAGCAAATCATTTTTCAGGCCTTCGCCCTCTATTTGTCTCATGTTTATCAATGCGTCAAGAGCATGACTCAAAGCCTCATAAAGAAGACTCCAAATTTTATCCTCATCTTGTTCGGATTTTTCCACTTTTAGAATATCAGGGAACTTAGCTATAAGAGATACGGATATATCATCTTTTAAACCAAATTTATCCCTTAAATACTCCACACTTTTAATATATGTTTTGGCAAGCCCTTCATCAATCAAAATATTCTTTGAGTCTTCACTAAAATCGTCATAAGTAATAAAGACATCTACCTTCCCCCTTGAAATACTTTTTCCTATCACTTCTCTTACCTTGTCTTCAAGAAAAGATATCTGCCTTGGTACTTTTATATAAATATCACAATATCTATGGTTTACGGTCTTAATCTCAACGAGAAACTCCCTGCCCTCAGCCTGAGATTTTCCTCTTCCGTAACCCGTCATACTTCTTATCATAAATAGCCAACCTCTTTATAGATTTTTCACATTTTATTCACTTCGTATTATAACATAATTTTAAACAATTAAAAGGCTTTTGCTTTAATTTTTATATGTTTTTTCGTATTATCTCTTATTTGCTTGATAAATAAAAAATCTTCCCGCACTTGTTTTAACTCACTAAAACAGGGTGCCCCTATACGCACCCCCTTGTACTTTAACTAAATTTTCCGTAATTTATCTTAATCAAGCCCGCCAGAAATTACTCCTCTATCACATTTCTGATGGCCTGCAATACTCTGCTTTTTTCGAAAGGTTTTACAACAAAATCCTTGGCGCCCAGCTTTATTGCCTCAATCACCATTGACTGCTGCCCCATTGCCGAAACCATGATAATCTTGGTGTCAGGGCTGCATTTTACTATCTCCTTTATTGCAGTCAAACCGTCCATATCCGGCATTGTAATATCAAGGGTCATAATGTCGGGTTTAAAAACCTGCGCTTTTTGGATTGCCTCAAACCCATTCGACCCTTCTGCCACCACTTTGTAAGTCTCAACTTCTTCTATTATTTTCTTTAGCAGTGTCCGCATAAAGACTGCATCGTCAACAACAACAAACTTGAGATCCTTCATACCCCTACATCCCCCAGTTCATACATTAGTATTGACAAAACAGCAATCCCGGCAGTTTCGGTTCTCAGTATCCTTGGCCCCAATGTTACAGGCTGTATACCGCAAGAGATGGCTGTTTCAATTTCCGTTTGTGAAAAGCCCCCTTCCGGGCCTATAAATACAGATACTTTTTCCGCTGAGGATTTCTTTGAAAGGACTTCTTTCAGTTTGATTCCCGTTTCTTTTTCATAAGGAATCAAAGAAAAGCTACTTCCTTTTGCAGCATTTAAAGCCTCCTTGAAGCTTATCGGAAAACCCACTTTCGGGATAATACCTCTATTACACTGCTTGGCTGCTTCCATGGATATCCTGTTCCATCGCTCACATTTTTTATCACCGCTTTTTTTGTCTGTTTTGACAACAGTCCTTTCAGTAATAACAGGAACAATCTCATAAATACCCAATTCCACAGCCTTTTGAATAATATAATCCATTTTATCCGATTTTGGCAATCCTTGAAAAAGAGTAATTTTCACAGGGGGTTCGGTAAAGTTTTCCATTGATTCGATAATTCTGGTTTTTACCGATGCATCTTCAAACTTCATTATTTCAACCAGATAGTCGGTTCCTTCTCCGTCACATACAGTTATTCTATCCCCGTTTCCGAGTCTAAGAACTTTTTTAATATGGTTAAAATCTTCACCGGATATGTTAATCGAATCACCTGACACATCGCTTTTTCTCACAAAGAATCTAGGCATCTTAAGACAATCGCCACCCATTCTCCCAGCTCAATAATTTCCTCACACTCAAAGCCTCTTTTCAAATACTCATCCACTACTTCCTGTTTTCTTTCTTTGATAATTCCCGATGCTATAAAAAGTCCGTCCTTTTTCAAATAGTATGGAACGCTTGAGGATATATCTATAATAACATTGGCTATAATATTGGCAACGACAATATCTCTCTTTTCCTTTTCGATATCGTCCAAAACACCTTTAAAAACACATACGTTATCCACTTTATTAATCTCAAGGTTCTCTTTTGTCACCTTTACCGCAACTTCATCAATATCTACGGCAGTAATCTCTGCTGCCCCCAGCTTGCTTGCAATTATCGACAAAATTCCCGTACCGCAACCAACATCAATAACCTTGTGTCCATTCTTTACATACTTGTCAAGCAAAACTGCGCACATTTTGGTCGTTTCATGGGTACCGGTGCCAAAAGCCATACCGGGATTCATTTCAATAATTATTTCACCGTTTTTATTATCGTAATTTTCCCAAGAAGGCTTAACAACCAATCTGTCGGTAAGGTGAAAAGGTTTGTAATATTTTTTCCATGAAGTACTCCAATCCTCTTCATCCATTTCCGCATACCCGCAGTACCCTTCACCGACATTTAAGAAGCTTCCGATAAAAGCAAGCTTTTCTTCTATAAGCGATATAAGCTCCGGTATATTGGTCTCCCCCGGAAAGTATGCTTTTATAACCACATCCTCTCCCAGGGAATTTAAAAACTCATCGTCGACATAGTCGATATGATTGGGTTTTTGCGCCTCTCTTTTTATATCGTTGGGGTCATGAATGGCGACCCCTCCAGCTCCAATTGAAGTTAGCATATAAGATACGGCATCATATGCTTCTTCCGTTGTTTTTATTCTAATTTCAATCCATTTCACCAATTTTTCCTCCAATACTACATGCCCAAAGCATCCTTCATTTTATTAAAAAAACCTTTTCTCTGCTCGTGCACCTCGTCACCCACCAATTCGGCAAACTGCCTTAGAACCTCCTTTTGTTTTTCATTGAGCTTCTTTGGCACTTCAACATTTACCTTTACATGCTGATCTCCTCTTCCGCTGCCTCTTATGAAAGGTATTCCTTTGCCCTTGAGCTTGAATATGGATCCGGTCTGCGTACCCTCGGGAATAACAAGCTTCACTTTTCCGTCCAGTGTCGGAACCTCAATCTCTGCTCCTAATGCCGCCTGGGTAAAGGTTATGGGAATATCGCAACTTACGTCGTTACCATGTCTTTTGAATATAGGGTGGGGCTTTACTTTAACGGTTATGAAAAGGTCACCGGACGGTCCACCTTTAAGTCCATGCTCACCCTCGCCTCTTACCGGTATTGTCTGACCGTTGTCAATACCTGCAGGTATGGTAACATCCAGTTTCACATGTTTTCTTACCCTTCCTTTGCCGCTGCAAGTTTCACACGGATTTGTAATGATTTTGCCCTCACCGTGACACACATCACAGGTTCTTACATTGACAATCTGTCCGAAAGGTGTCCTCTGCTTGTATTGCACCTGTCCGGTACCGTTACATTGCTTGCATGTAACGGGTTGATGTCCCGGTTTTGTGCCCGAGCCGCTACATGTCGGACATGCTTCCATCCTGCTAATCGTAACTTCTTTTTTTGCACCGAAAGCCGCCTCTTCAAAGCTAATCTCCATGGAGTACTTAAGATCCGCCCCCCTTTGCGGCCCTCTTCTTGCACCGGAAGTTCTGGTTCCGAATCCTCCTCCGAAAATCGTTTCGAAAATATCTCCAAAACCGCCAAAATCAAAATCACCAAATCCGCCGCTAAATCCACCGCCAAATCCACCAAAACCGTTGGGGTCGGTTCCGGCATGACCAAACTGGTCATAACGCGCTCTTTTCTGCGGATCACTCAAAATCTCATAAGCTTCGTTAATTTCCTTAAACTTTGCTTCGGCAGTCTTATCACCGGGATTCATATCAGGGTGATACTGCTTGGCAAGCTTCCTGTAAGCTTTTTTAATTTCTGCATCGGATGCACCTTTGTCAACTCCAAGGACCTCATAATAATCCCTTTTGCCTGCCATCCAACCAACTCCTCCATATCATATATAAATCTATATAAATCTCGAATATCTCCAAGTCTTCTTTCAGATTATACCATACCGCAATATATCACTGCAATAAAAGCAAAATTAAAGATGTTAAATAAAAGCTCGGGGCACCGAGTCCCTTCGCTTTTGCCTCTTTCATTTCATTCCAAGAGGCCAAATCAAAGAGCCAAAGCCATATTCATGACTTTGGCCTCATATTCTTTTGCAACTTTGAAAAATGCCTCAAATTATTTGTCATCATCCACTACCTTGTATTCGGCATCATACACGTTTTCCTGCCCTCCATCGGCTCCTGCATCACCAGGATTTGCGCCTGCCGCCTGGTTTTGCTGATATATTTTTGCAGATACACTGTAAAATGCCTGCTGCAAATCTTCTGTAGCCTTTTTAATTGCCTCGGTATCCGTGCCCTTTAATGCTTCCTTAACCTTCTCTATTTCAGCTTCAATCGTAGATTTATCTTCACTGCTGAGTTTGTCTCCCAAGTCTTTTAATGTTTTTTCCGCTTGGAAAACCATAGAGTCGGCATTATTTCTTATTTCAACACTTTCTTTTCTCTTCTTGTCCTCTTCTTCGAACTTCTTGGCTTCATTTACTGCTTTCTCTATCTCAGCATCCGACAGGTTTGTAGAAGCAGTTATGGTTATGTGCTGCTCTTTTCCTGTACCGAGGTCCTTTGCAGAAACATGCACAATACCGTTGGCATCTATATCAAAGGTTACTTCAATTTGAGGCACACCCTTTGGTGCCGGCGGTATACCGTCGAGGTTGAATTCTCCTAAGAGCTTGTTGTCGGCAGCCATCGCTCTTTCTCCCTGGAATACTCTTACGGTAACAGCTGTCTGACCGTCTGCCGCTGTTGAGAAAATCTGGCTCTTCTTTGTAGGTATTGTGGTATTTCTTTCAATAAGCTTTGTAAATACTCCGCCTAAAGTTTCAATTCCAAGGGAAAGAGGAGTTACGTCAAGAAGCAGAAGGTCTTTAACTTCACCTGTGAGCACTCCTGCCTGAATAGCCGCTCCTATGGCAACACATTCGTCAGGGTTTATTCCCTTGAAAGGTTCTTTTCCAAAGAATTTTCTAACTGCTTCCTGCACAGCCGGTATTCTGGTAGAACCACCCACCAAAAGAATCTTGTCTATTTTATCCGGTGTAAGTCCAGCGTCCTGCATAGCCCTTCTTGTCGGTTCCATTGTTTTTTCCACAAGGTCGGCTGTCAACTCTTCGAACTTTGCCCTTGTCAATGTAACGTCAAGGTGTTTGGGTCCTGTTGCATCAGCTGTGATAAAAGGAAGATTAATATTTGTTGTGGTAACGCCGGAAAGCTCGATTTTAGCTTTTTCTGCAGCTTCCTTGAGCCTCTGCATTGCCATTTTGTCATTTCTTAAGTCAATGCCGTTTTCTTTTTTAAATGTATCTACCAAATAGTCTATTATTCTTTCGTCAAAGTCGTCTCCACCCAATCTGTTGTTTCCGCTTGTTGCAAGTACTTCAAAGACTCCGTCTCCAATTTCCAGTATGGATACGTCAAAAGTACCTCCGCCAAGGTCGAATACAAGTATATTCTGGTCAGTTTCCTTGTCCAGTCCATATGCCAAAGCTGCCGCTGTAGGCTCGTTGATTATTCTTAAAACCTCCAAACCTGCAATTTTACCGGCATCCTTTGTGGCCTGCCTTTGAGAGTCGCTAAAATATGCCGGAACTGTTATTACAGCCTGGGTAACCTTTTCACCGAGATATGCCTCTGCATCCGCCTTTATCTTCTGAAGAATCATCGACGAAATTTCCTGGGGAGTATAACTCTTATCGTCAATTTTTACTCTCCTGTCCGTTCCCATATCTCTTTTAATGGAAATAATAGTTCTCTCAGGGTTTGTAATAGCCTGCCTTTTAGCTACCTGTCCCACAAGTCTTTCGTCTGTTTTTGAAAAAGCCACTACTGAAGGTGTGGTCCTTGCTCCCTCGGAATTTGGGATAACAACAGGTTCTCCACCTTCCATAACTGCAACGCAAGAGTTTGTGGTTCCAAGATCTATACCAATAACCTTTGCCATAAAATATACATCCTCCTTAATTAAAAATATTCAAATGAACCCTGTAATTTATTTCAAAAGCACCAGTAGAATCCTCTACTTAATGCGCCATCAGTTTGCGACCTTTACCATGCTGTGTCTTATTACCTTGTCCTTTAACTTATACCCCTTCTGGAATTCCTCAACCACAATGTTTTCGCCGCATTCGGAATCCTCAACGTGCATAACCGCATTATGTAGGTTTGGGTCGAATTTTTCGCCCAAAGCCTTTATCTCTTCAACGCCAAGTTTTTTCATAACATCTTTAAACTGGCGGTAAACCAATTCGATCCCTTCCCTAATGGATTTAACATCGGCATCCCCCGACGCTGCCTGAAGTGCCCTTTCAATATTGTCCACTACAGGTAAAAAAGATGCAACCGCGTCACTTAGGGCATCTGTGTAAATAGCTTCCTTTTCTTTTACAGTTCTCTTTTTGTAATTGTCAAACTCCGCCGCAGTCCTTTGCAGCATGTTAAAGTACTCTTCACACTTCTTTGTCTTCTCCTCAAGCTGACTTTTAAGACTGTCTATTTCTTCGTTTGACGAAGCTTCATTTTCAGACTCATTTGAGGCTTCATTTGATGCTTCATCAACAGTTTCATAAGCATTTTCGGTATTTTCTGCCACATCCTCGCAAGTTATTTCATTATCTTTGCCTTGGTCATTGTCCTTTTTAATCTCATTGTTGATTTCGTTTTTACTCAAGATTATATAACCCTCCCTAAATTTCAAATATTGTTTTATTTTAAATTTACCCAATTGCTCCAGAGCTACCTTTTTATTGAAAAAAGCCTAAAAACCCTATGTGCCTGAGAGATCCTTTCCAATCAATTTTTCCACATGATCTTTCATCTTGTTTTTCATAAAGTTTACAGCTGCCAGCACCTTCGAATACTCCATCCTCGTAGGGCCAATAATTCCTATTGTGCCTATTACAACATTGCCTGCGGTATATGTTGTGGTAACAAGACTGCATTCCTTCATTTCTTCAATATCATTTTCATGGCCTATTTTAATGACAATTTCATCCTTTTCTGCATTGACATCCTTCAATACCCTACTGATCAAATCTTTTTCTACCATAAGTTTAAGGAACTCTCTTGCCCGCTCAACATTGCTAAATTCAGGATAATTCAGCATATTTATTGCACCTTCAAGAAAAACCTCGGTACTGTCTATTTGCTCTATGCAATCGGTTACGCCATTTAGTATGGGCATTAATACTTCTTGGGAAGGACCCATGAGAAGCTCTATTTCTCTGATAACCGGCATATTTATCTGCTCTATGGTAAGCCCCGACAGTTTTTCATTGAAAATATTCGAAACCGAAATCAAATATTCCGGCAAAATTGACTCAGATATACTTATAAGACTGTTCTTTATAGTTCCTGAGTTGGTAATAACAACAACCAAGGCCTTTCCCTTTTCCACAGGAACAACCTGCACAGCCTTCAAAACACTGTTTTTTCTCTCCGGTATCGCAGCCATCGAAGTGTATTTTGTAATTTTGGACATAACCAGCGATACCTGTTTTAAAAGCTGGCTTAGCTCATTTATCTTTGTATCCATAGCAGTCTTAATGCTGCAAATTTCATCCACAGTCAATTCACTTTGCTTCATCAACTGGTCCACATAAAACCTATACCCCTTATCAGAAGGAATACGTCCCGCAGAAGTATGAGGTTGTGTGAGATAACCCATTTCCTCAAGGTCAGCCATTTCATTTCTGATGGTGGCCGAACTTAGACCAAGCTCATGCTTCCTTGCAACAGTTCTTGAACCTACAGGCTCTGCAGTGCTTATATAATCGTCTATTATTGATTGCAGAATTTTCTTTTTTCTCTCGTCCAAGAACATCCTTCTCACCCCTTTTGTTAGCACTCTAAGTCGTTGAGTGCTAATGCTATTTTTAAAATACCACCCCATGTTTCTTTTGTCAAGATATTTTTGTGGATATTATTTGCTTTTGCATAAAAGGATATTCTTTGTCATACAAACTCCATAAAAGCCTGATTTGCAAGATCAAAGCCCAATTTGGTAAGCTTTATAAAATTTTGCTCAATCGTAACAAGTCCCCTTTTTGATAAGGTCTCTATCTGATTTCTAAACACCTCCAAAGGATTCTTGCCAAATCTTTCGTAGAACTCCTCTATACTAACTCCGTCAACAAGTCTTAATCCCAGCATCATAAATTCGGAAATCTCATCTTTAGTTTCAACATTAATTTCATTTTCCACAGGAAGTCTGCCTGAATTTATTATTTTCACATATTCCTCAATATTATAAGTATTGTTAAATCTTTTGCCATTAAAATAAGAATGGGCCGAAGCACCGATACCAATATATTCTAGTTCCTTCCAATATGTCAAATTGTGAGCACACTCAAAGCCTTCTTTTGAAAAGTTCGATATCTCATAGTGTTTATAGCCCATAGTTTTTAATTTTTCCACAGCATACCAGTACATTTCCCTATCCAATTCGTCTTCCACAGGAATTAGCTCGCCTTTTGAAAACCTTGTGCCAAAAACCGTTCCTTCCTCTATTATAAGGCTATAGCATGATATATGCTGAGGATTGAGCTTTGCCACTTTAGTTACAGTCTCTGTCCAATCCTTAAAACTCTGCCCGGGAATTGCAAAAATAAGGTCCACATTTATGTTGTCAAATCCCGCTTTCACAGCAAGACGATAGTTTTCTTCAAACTCTTTTTCCGTGTGAATCCTTCCCAAGCTTTTAAGAAGATGATTCTGCCACGCCTGAAGACCAATGCTTAGCCGGTTTATTCCGGCCTTTTTGTATAGCAAAAGCTTTTCCATATTCATCGTTCCGGGATTGGCCTCTATTGTAAGCTCAAAACATCTGTCCATGTCAAACTTTTGATTTAAAAGCGAAACAATTTCATATATATTATGTGCGTCAACATATGAAGGTGTTCCTCCTCCAATAAACACCGTCTTTATTCCGTATCCTTTAATAATGTCGGAATAAAGGCAAATTTCCTTTTTAAGAGCATTAAAATATGCAGGGACAAAATCATCCCTGCAGGCAAAGGAATTAAAATCACAGTATAGACACTTTGCTTTGCAAAACGGTATGTGAATATATAATCCCAAATCCTTTTGACTTCGCATTGCAACACCATCTTTTACTTTAAGTATCGAGTTTTAAAACACTCATAAATGCCTCTTGAGGAACCTCAACGCTTCCTATCTGGCGCATACGCTTTTTACCTTCTTTTTGCTTTTCCAAAAGCTTTTTCTTACGAGTTATGTCACCACCATAACATTTTGCAAGGACGTCTTTCCTATATGCTTTTACTGTCTCCCTTGCGATTATTTTACCGCCGATACATGCCTGTATGGGTATCTCGAATTGCTGCCTTGGAATGGTCTCCTTAAGCTTTTCGGCAATTCTTCTGCCCCTTGGATATGCCTTGTCCTTGTGAACTATAAAGGACAGAGCATCAACAACCTCTCCGTTTAGCATAATATCCAGTTTGACAAGGTCCGACTCCCTATATCCCAAAACCTCATAGTCCAACGAAGCATAACCCCTTGTTCTTGATTTTAAAGCATCAAAAAAATCATAAATTATTTCGTTCAGGGGCATCTCGTAAGTAAGCATGACTCTTCCTTCGTCAATATAGGTCATGTCCTTGTAAATACCTCTTCTCTCTTGGGACAGTTCCATTATATTTCCTACAAACTCGGTGGGCGACATAATGGTAGCCTTTACAATAGGCTCCTCCATAATTTCTATTTCAGCCGTCGGCGGCAAATTGGTGGGGTTGTCTATGTATATCGTCTCACCGTCGGTTTTTGTCACTTTGTATATAACGCTAGGAGCAGTGGTCACAAGGTCAAAGTCATATTCCCTTTCAAGACGCTCCTGAATTATTTCCATATGAAGCAATCCCAAAAATCCGCATCTGAAGCCGAATCCCAAAGCCACCGAAGATTCGGGCTCAAAAGTGAGGGATGCATCATTTAACTGAAGCTTTTCCAATGCATCGCGCAAATCTCCGTATTTGGAACCGTCGGCAGGATAAATTCCGCAGAATACCATGGGATTTACCTTTTTATAACCGGGCAGAGGCTCCTTAGCGGGATTGTCTGCTAATGTAACGGTATCGCCCACTCTTGTATCCTTTACATTTTTAATACTTGCCGCAAAATAACCCACCTCACCGGCACAAAGCTCCGAGCAAGGAACAAGTCCTCCGGGCTTCATATAACCAACCTCTGTAACCGTAAATTCCTTGTTGGTGTACATCATCCTGACCTTGTCTCCCAATTTGAGGCTGCCTTCTTTAACCCGGATATATACAATAACACCCTTGTAGCTGTCATAATACGAATCAAATATAAGTGCACGAAGAGGAGCATTTTCGTCTCCCTCAGGATGCGGAACGTTCTTTACTACGCTCTCCAGCACCTCTTCAATATTAATACCGTTTTTTGCGGATATTAAAGGTGCTTCGCTTGCATCCAGTCCGATTACGTCTTCAATCTCCTTTTTAACTACATCGGGCTGGGCACTGGGTAAATCAATCTTGTTGATAACGGGTAATATCTCCAGATTGTGCTCCAATGCAAGATAAACATTGGCCAAGGTCTGGGCTTCTATTCCCTGGGCAGCATCAACCACCAGTATTGCTCCCTCACATGCAGCGAGGCTTCTGGAAACTTCATAGTTAAAATCCACATGTCCGGGGGTATCTATCAGGTTTAAAATATACTCTTCCCCGTCCTTTGCCTTGTAAACCATTCTTACAGCCTGAGCTTTTATTGTTATACCGCGCTCACGCTCAATTTCCATCGTATCCAAAACCTGGTCTTCCATCTCCCTTTCGGTAAGAACACCGGTCATCTCCAGCAATCTGTCTGCAAGGGTCGATTTTCCGTGATCTATATGAGCAATAATGCAAAAGTTTCTAATTTTCTCTTGTCTTTCATTCGCCATTTATTCATCCTCCTGCCGAATATAGGAAGTCAATTGTATCCATAGTAACCATATAAATTATCAGCTTATAATTATAACACAATTTTTTTGTGAAAAGAAGAATTTTTTCGGCAGACGTGAAACTTCCATTGTCCCAATTTTTATCGCCCCAATTGAAAGAAGTGCTATAAGAGCAATCTTAAGCAACTTGATAAAAAGAGTCTTTCTCTTTCTCAAACCGTATCCTTTCATCTTATCCTCCGTTAATCAAAATTTTTTTAGTCTGGCCAATGCAATATGTCTGTAAATTTCAAAAACCTATCTATCACATATTGATTATATTCATGAAAATTTTTTTAATGATAACTATTGATTTTTATCCACAAAAAATATATAATGGAAGTATAATCATGTAATATGTAAACGAATTGATTCCAATCTTATTTTTTCATGTAGTTTTGCACATAAATTGTTTTTTCTTTTGGTTTTTTGTCATTTGTTAAATATTGCAGTCGTATGCTTTAAATATCATTAAGTTCGTTATAAAATTTTAATTATCTGTGTTGAGGGATTTATTTACCACAACCCTTTTCGCTTTTTCTATTTGTGCCCTGAATTCTTTGTAATAGACAATCTACATACTAACAAGGAGGTATATTTATGTACAACTTTAAAACATTAACTTGCTACAACTGTAAGTCTGTCATGTTAAACCTTCCGGAAGTGGAAATTTCAAAGTTAAACGGGCTTAATTTTATGTGTGATTGCTGCGGACATCAAAATCTCCTTAACAAGAACAAGTTCTCCAAAAGCATTAATTCCAATGATCCATACCTCAACATTATGAGCGTGGATACAATGATTTTATGATTGGTTGCTTTATTGCGGACTTTACATAAAAATAAAAAAACTACTTTGGTTATCCCAAAGTAGTTTTTTTATTCAATTATATATTCAACAACGCATAGATTCTTTTACACATATGTCTTGATTTTTTGCTCCCCACTCTCATAATCAAGAATCTTTTCCTCTGCTTTTGATTCGGATGCTTCCTTCTTGAGATTCTTAAACGCCACGGACAGCATCAGTTTTATCCTGTTGAGCTGATTTACCTCACTTGCTCCCGGGTCATAATCAACAGCAACAATATTCGAATCCGGGTAACGCCTCTTTAATTCCTTTATCATGCCTTTTCCGGTAACATGATTTGGAAGACATGCAAAAGGCTGCATACACACTATGTTTTTAGCTCCGCTCTTTATAAGTTCTATCATTTCGGCAGTCAAGAACCATCCTTCACCGGTATGGTTACCTACCGACAAAATTTCCGATGCCATATCCGCCAGCTCATATATGGTGCAAGGAGCATGGAATCGTTTGCTTTGGTTGAGTGCTTTTCTCATTGTCCTCCTATAGAACTCAATTCCCGCAATTGCCGCATTATTAATCATGCAGTCAAGCTTTTTGCCGGACAAATGGGTGTACTTAAAGTTTTGGTTGTAGGCACAGTACAGTAAAAAGTCGGTTAAATCCGGCATTACCGCCTCTGCGCCTTCTCTTTCAATAATATCAACAATATTATTGTTTGCCTGGGGATGGAACTTCACCAAAATCTCACCCACAAGTCCCACCTTGGGCTTTTCTACTCCGTAAATTTCCAGGTTGTCAAAGTCTTCCACTATCTTTCTCACATTTTCATTAAATGTCTTATGGCTTCCCGTTCTGATAGACTCCTTACATTTCTCCACCCAATGTTCATACAACGCATTGGCAGAGCCTTTTACTTTCTCATAGGGCCTTACCCTGTACAATACCCTCATAAGAAGGTCTCCGTAAACAAGAGCTATAAGTGCCTTGTTTGCAAGCCCTAAAGTAAATTTGAATCCCGGGTTTTTTTCAAGCCCTGCAAAATTCAAGGATATTACCGGAATATGGGATAAACCCGCATCCTTTAGTGCTTTCCTTATAAATCCAATATAGTTTGTAGCCCTGCATCCTCCTGCAGTCTGGGTTATCATGAGGGAAGTATTGTTCAGGTCATATTCTCCCGATTTTAATGCTTCCATCAATTGTCCCACTACTATTATGGACGGATAGCAGGCGTCGTTGTTTACGTATTTGAGTCCTTCATCTACAGCTTTCTTATCAACGTAAGGCAATACTTTCAGGTTATATCCCGATACATTGAAGGCTTCCTCCAACAATTGGAAATGTATAGGTGACATTTGCGGTACCAATATGGTATGCCTTTTTCTCATTTCCTCGGTAAATAAAACCTTCTTGCAGCTTGCATCGCCTTTCTTTATTGTAAAGCCGTTTCTGTCCCTTTCGTCCATCGCAGCCTTCAAAGAACGTATACGTATCTTTGCGGCACCTAGGTTGTCAATCTCATCTATTTTTAAAACCGTATATATTTTTCCGGTACTAGACAGTATTTCCTCCACCTGGTCCGTAGTTACGGCATCAAGACCGCAGCCGAAGGAGTTTAGCTGCACCAGCTCAAGATTGGTCTTATCCTTCACAAAGCTTGCAGCCCTATAAAGCCTTGAATGATATGTCCACTGGTCAACAACCCTCAGAGGCTGCTGAACCTTGCCCAAATGGGCTATTGAATCCTCCGTAAGAACTGCCATGCCAAATCCCGTAATAATATTGGGAATACCATGATTGATTTCCGGGTCAATATGGTATGGGCGTCCGGCAAGCACTATACCCTTTTTGCCGGTCTTTTCAAGGTATTCAAGGGTTTCCTCCCCCTTTTGCCTTACATCTGCCTTAGCTTTTTCATCTTCTTTAGTAGCCTTTTCCACAGCCTTCTTTATCTCGTTCCAGTTAATTCCAAATCTTTTAAACTCTTCATACAATCTTTCCGCAAGTCTTTTTTTGTCATCGAAAGGCAGAAAAGGATTCATAAACAATATATTCTGCTCTTTCAAGACATCCATATTGTTTTTGATTACTTCCGGATAGGATGTCACCATAGGACAGTTGTAGTGATTTGTGCAGTCTTCATACTCTTTTACTTCGTATGGCAGACACGGATAGAAAATCATGTCCACATTCTTGTTTATCAAATTCATTATATGCCCGTGAACAATCTTGGCAGGATAGCACGCAGATTCCGACGGTATTGTCTCCATTCCCAGTTCATATATCTTTTTTGAGGACCTGGCAGAAAGCTCTACCTTAAATCCAAGCTCCGTGAAAAACGTAAACCAGAATGGATAGTTTTCGTACATATTAAGCACCCTTGGAATGCCCACAGTACCCCTTTTTGCCTCGCTTCTGTCCAACGGCTTGTATGAGAACAGGCGTCTGTACTTATAGTCAAAAAGGTTGGGAATATCGTCCCGCTTTATCTCAACTCCCGCGCCTCTCTCACACCTGTTTCCCGATATAAACTCTTTGCCCCCCGCAAAAGTATTTATCGTAAGGAGACAATTGTTGCCGCAAAGGCCGCATCTTCTCATTGACACTTCAATATTAAAGTTGTCAAGCTCATCAGCCTTCAAAATTGTGCTTTCATGCCCGTCTTCATATCTTTCCTTTGCAATAAGGGCTACTCCATAAGCTCCCATAAGCCCTGCAATATCAGGTCTTACCGCTTCCTTGCCGGCTATCAGCTCAAAGCTTCTCAACACCGCATCATTATAAAACGTACCGCCCTGGACAATTACTTTTTCTCCCAACTGTTTCGGGTCACGGATTTTAATAACTTTCTGCAGAGCATTCTTTATAACAGAGTATGAAAGCCCTGCGGATATATCTCCAACAGATGCCCCCTCTTTTTGCGCCTGCTTTACCCTTGAATTCATAAACACAGTACACCTTGAACCAAGGTCAACAGGATTCTTAGCCAAAAGGGCCTCATTTGCAAAATCCTTCACATCCATATTCAACGAATGAGCAAAGGTCTCGATAAACGATCCGCAGCCGGAAGAACAAGCCTCATTAAGCATAATACTGTCAATAACGCCATTTTTCACTTTGAGGCATTTCATGTCCTGACCGCCGATGTCCAAAATAAACTCAACCCCCGGCAGGAAAGCATCAGCCGCTTTATAGTGGGCTATTGTCTCAATTTCGCCTATGTCAATGTCAAGAGCTGTCTTTATAAGCCCTTCTCCATAGCCTGTAACGGCTGAATTGGCAATTACCGCAGTATCTGGAAGCTGACTGTAAATTTCTTTTAATATTTTTACTGCTGATTTTAAGGGACTTCCATTGTTACTTCCGTAATACGAATACAAAATAGCCCCGTTCTCATCTATCAATACTGCTTTGGTGGTTGTTGAACCGGCATCAATGCCAAGATAGCATTTTCCTTCAAAGCTCTTTATATCCCTCCTTGCTACAGCATTCTTTCGGTGCCTTGCACGAAACTCCTCCAGCTCCCTGCTGTCTTCAAACAAAGGCTGAAGCCTTTCCACTTCGTGCACTGTCACACTGTCCAAAACAGAAAGCTTTGATTCAAGGGATTTAAAAGGTATCACCTTGGCCTTTTTCGAAGACAAAGCCGCTCCCAAAGCAACATAAAGCTGTGCATTGGAAGGTGAAATAATTTGATGCTTTTCAAGTTTTAATGTCTCGACAAATCTTTTTCTAAGCTCCGGCAAAAACTGCAGCGGACCTCCTAAAAACGCAACATTACCTCTTATGGGTTTGCCGCATGCAAGTCCGCTAATTGTTTGATTTACCACTGACTGAAAAATGGATGCAGCTATATCTTCCCGTGAAGCTCCTTCATTTATAAGAGGCTGTATATCCGTTTTCGCAAAAACTCCACATCTTGCCGCAATAGGGTAAATAACTTTATAATTTTTCGCCAGTTCATTAAGACCAGCAGCATCGGTTTTCAAAAGGGATGCCATTTGGTCAATAAACGCACCGGTACCGCCTGCACAGGTTCCGTTCATCCTCTGTTCAATGCCGCCGTCAAAGTATGTTATCTTTGCATCCTCCCCACCCAACTCAATTACAACATCTGTATGGGGAATAAAGGTCTCTATGGCCTTTGTGCTCGCAATAACCTCCTGAATAAAGTCAAGCCCAAGCCATTCAGAAACCGAAATACCTCCGGAACCCGTGACCATTATCGTTATGTCATCATCGGAAAAAAGCTCATAAGCTTCACTGAGAAGAGAACATATTGTTTTCTTTATATCCGAATAATGTCTTTGATATTTACTGAAAATAATACTATCTTGATTGTCTAGTACAACCAGTTTTACAGTGGTCGATCCAACATCCAATCCTACATGCAATAGTTTTTTCATAGCCAGCGTAGCTTTTACAGCTACTTTCACGCCCCTTTCACGCCCCTTTCAATCTACACCTCAACCCTGGATATAAATAAATTTGAACTCATCTCATCAAAAACTATATATACATAAATACTATATATACGTAAATTAAATGCCAAAATCTCTTTCTATCCCTAAACAGTCAATACTATTGTATGATTATCCCACAAAAAGTATCGGTTCTAAATAAAATTTCTTAAACCTATTGTCGAAAAACAACCAAACCGATGAACACAAATATAAAAATGAATGTAAAAAAGAAGGAGTTAATCTGTTCTTCAGA
>Ga0209720_1000901_pt1 | contig 28113 bp, 23 predicted proteins | sample AD_JPNMR3_MetaG_FD_184426 | JGI IMG/M metagenome (GOLD analysis project Ga0209720, IMG submission 184426) | Active sludge microbial communities of municipal wastewater-treating anaerobic digesters from Japan - AD_JPNMR3_MetaG (SPAdes) (version 2) | ecosystem: Engineered > Bioreactor > Anaerobic...
CAGTGCGGCCACCCGGGCGCGGCGGGTGAACGAACACGCGGAGATCGTGATGTTCGAGGCGGGCGAACACGTTTCGTTCGCCAACTGCGGTCTGCCTTACTACATTGCCGGGTCGATCGCCGATCGCGCCAAACTGCTCCTGGCCACGCCCGAGTACTTCAAGCGGACGTTCAACATCGACGCGCGCACGGGGCACGAAGTGCTCGAGATCGACCGGGCGGGCAAACGCGTGCAGGTGCTGTGTCGTGCCACCGGCGAACGCATCTGGGAGCGGTACGACAAGCTGATCCTGGCCCCGGGAGCTTCGCCTATCGTTCCGCCCTGGCCGGGCGTGAAGTCGAGCAACGTGTTCAGTCTGCGCGACGTTCCCGATGCCGACCGGGTCAAGTCGTATGTCGACGCCCGGCAGCCCAAGCGGGCGGTGCTGATCGGTGCCGGCTTCATCGGACTGGAAATGGTAGAGGTGCTTACGGAGCGCGGCGTGGCCGTCACGCTGGTCGAGCAGCAGCGGCACGTGTTGCCCGTCTTTGACGAGGAGATGGCGGCCGTGATGGAGGCGGTTTTGGCCCGGCACGGCGTCGAACTGCGGCTGGGGCAGACGCTCGAGAAGCTGACCACCGACGGCGATCGCGTTACCGACGTGCGGTTGAGCGACGGCAGCGTCATACCTGCTGACATGGTGCTCCTGGCCATGGGCGTCCGGCCGAACGTGAAGCTGGCGGCCAACGCAGGGCTGACCATCGGTCCCAGCGGGGGCATCGCGGTCAACGAGTACTCGCAGACCAGCGATCCGGACATCTATGCCGTCGGCGACGCCGCCGAGGTGATGCACGGCGTGCTCGGGCGTGCGGCGAGGATTCCGTTGGCGGGACCGGCCAACCGAAACGGCCGACTCGCAGGCGAGCACGCCGCCACCGGACGCTCGGCGCGCACCACCCCTGTGTTGGGGACGGCCATCGTCGGGGCGTTCGGGAAGGTGGCGGCGAGCACAGGGATGACGGTCCGGGCGGCTCGGCAAGCCGGTTACAACGTGGGCTTCAGCTACGCGATTCGCGGGCATCACGTCGGTTACTATCCCGGAGCCGAACAGATGATCCTCAAGCTGGTGTACGAGCAGCGCACGCGACGCGTGCTCGGGGCTCAGGCGGTTGGCGGGGCAGGCGTGGATAAGCGCATCGACGTCGTCGCGACGGTCCTGCATTTCCGCGGCACGATCGACGATCTGGCCGGCCTGGACTTGGCGTACGCGCCGCAGTTCGGAGCGGCCAAGGATCCACTGCACATTGCCGCCTTCGTTGCCCAGAACCAGGAAGACGGCCTGCTTCGGCAAGCGGGCGTGGATGGCCTGCCCGCCGACGCGCAGCTCATTGATGTGCGCAGTGAGCAGGAATTTCGATCAGGGGCACTGGCCGGCGCGGTGAACGTGCCGCTGCCTGCGCTGCGAAGCCGGCTGGATGAGCTCGACCGCAACCGGCCCGTGTACGTCTACTGTCGTGTTGGCCAGCGCGGCTACGTGGCGGCTCGGATTCTCGCTCAGCATGGCTTCGCCGACGTGTGGAACATCTACGGCGGTGTCACGTTGAATCTTCCGAAGGAAGCTATGAGCTGTGGGCTATGAGCTCATGCTACCGGCGAATCGGCGGGTCGGCCGGCTCGTAAAGGGGAAAGTCTGCTCGGTCCGGTAAGCCTGCGACCGTACGATGCGATCCGGCACGCGACTGTGCGAAAACCACGCATTCAGCCGGATGGCTGTGAAATCCTTCACGAGGTCCAGTTAGCGGAGGACTGCCGAAGGAGGGAATCGAACCCTCACTCCCTTGCGGGAACGGGATTTTGAATCCCGCGCGTCTGCCAATTCCGCCACTTCGGCTGGTGGGTACATCTTATCTGGACTGGCCAAAAAGGCAACAGCCCCCGGGGCAAGGCTTTTCTACCCCGGGTCCTCGCCAGTTGTGTCGGTTTTCGCACACCTGTTCGCTTGTCCGGAGAAAGCTCGGCACTATAGTAGGTGAGACTTCCAAATTCCCCGTTTTCGGGTCATTGTTTTAGGAACAACGCAAATGGAACAGCAGGCAACCCCCGTCACGTTGGATGCCCTCCTCACTCACATCGACGACGCCGTCTGCGTCCTGAACCGCAACCGCGAATTCGTGTATTTCAACCCCGCGGCCGAGCGGCTCACCGGTTTCCGTGCTTCCGAGTTGCTGGGCACGGGCTGCAAATGCACGGCGGTAACCGACTGTAAGGACGAGCAGGGGCGGTCGCTGGCCGGCCGGCTTTGCCCGGGCCTGGATGTACTGAGCGGGGAAGTCGCGTCGCGGAAGCAGCGGCTGGTTCTGACCACCAAGGACGGCGAGTCGCACACGGTCCAGGCCGTCTACACGGGCCTGGGCAACGTGGACGGCAAGCCCGAATACCTGATCGTGGTGCTTCGCGACGTGGCCGAGGAAGCCGCCCAGGAGGCACAGTGGCTTCGGACCATCAGCGAGCTGCGCGAGGAAGTCGAGCGGCTTCGCCAGCAATTACGCGATCGCTACGGGTTCGCGGGCATCGTCAGCCGTTCGCCGCGCATGCAGGTGGTGCTCGAACGCATTCGGGCTGCCTGCAACAACAGCAGCCCCGTCCTGATCTGCGGCGAGCCCGGCACGGGCAAGGAGATGGTGGCCCGGACCATTCACTGCAACGGTCTGCAGAAGAACGCGCCCTTCATCACGTTCAGCGTGTCGGCTACGGCTCCCGAGCGGATCGAGGCCGAACTGTTCGGCTACACGCCGGGCAGCATCCCGGGCACGACCGCGGGGTGCACGGGCCTGTACCTGGCCGCCGACGAAGGCACGCTGTTCATCAAGGACGTCGATCGCCTGCCGGCCAGCACTCAGGTTCGGTTGCTCCAGGCCATGCAGGAGCGAGCGGTTCGGCCGATCGGCAGCACGCAAGCCACGCCGGCCAACGTTCGTATCATCGCCAGTACGACCCGCTCGGTGGAAGAGCTGGTCTCGTCGGGGGCTCTGCGGGAAGACCTTTACTACCGCCTGAACGTCATTACAATCGAGGTTCCGGCGCTGCGGCTGCGGAAAGAGGACATCCCGCTGCTGCTCGAGCACTTTGTGCGGCAGCATAACGGCGAGAGCACGCGGCAGGTCAGCGAGATCGCGCCCGAGGTGTGGGCGGCCCTTAGCGCTCACGATTGGCCGGGGAACGTTCGCGAACTGCAGAACGTCATCGAGTCGGCCTTCGTGGCCAGCAGCGGCAGCGTGCTGTTGCCCGAGGTGGTGAACCTCGCCGGTGGAAGCAGCCGTCACGGCAAGGGCAACGGCGAGAACGAAGCTGTCTCGCTGGATGACATCCTTTGCGACACGGAACGCCGGGCCATCCTCACGGCGCTGCGGCGAGCCCGGGGTCAGCGAAGCATGGCGGCCAAGTTCATGGGGATCTCCCGAAGCCGGCTCTATCGGAGAATGGAAGCGCTTGGCATCGCCTCGAAGAAGGATCTCCAGTAGACGCAAGACGTCGCGGGCATTCGCTCGCGCGAATGATGACATTTCAGAACAGCCGCGGGCTTTAACTCGTGCGGCCGAACCGATCATTTCGCCGCGTGGGTTAAAGCCCGCGGCTCAATTGCATACTTGGATCGATCAGATCGTTTGCGCGGACAACCTCGCGTTCATGGCCGGCCTGCCCGATGCCTGCTGCCAGCTCATCTACGCCGACCCGCCGTTTTTCACCGGCCGGACGCACGTTCGCGATAACGGCCGGCATTCACTGGACGACAACTGGCCCGGCGGCCTGGACAGCTACCTCGCGTTCCTTCGCCCGCGGCTTGTCGAGATGCGCCGGCTCCTTGCCGAGACCGGCGTGCTTTGCCTGCATTTGGATTGGCACGCCTCGCATTATGGCCGTGTGCTGCTCGACGAGATTTTCGGCTACGACCACTTCCTCAACGAGATCATCTGGTCGTATCGCACCGGCGGCGTCTCCCGGCGATGGTTCGGCCGCAAGCACGACACCCTCCTGGTCTACGCCCGCTGCGTCGATCGCCACAAGTTCAATCTGTTGCGGGAAGGCACGTTTCGCACCGACGGCATGAACTACGATGAACAGGGCCGGCCCTACAAGAACACCAAGACCGGACGGCTCTACTTCAACGCGGCCGGCCCCGCGGTTACGGACGTGTGGGAGATCCCGTTCCTCTCGACGGTCAGCCTCGAACGCACGGGCTACCCGGCTCAGAAGCCCGAGGCTCTGCTCGCCCGCATCATCCAGGCCTTTTCCGACCCCGGGGATCTGGTGGCCGACTTTTTCTGCGGGAGCGGCACCACGCTGGCCGCAGCTCGAAAGCTGGAGCGCCGCTGGATTGGCTGCGATGCATCCGCCAAGGCCGTCGAGATCGCCCGGCAGCGTCTGGCGAACCATAAGCCATGAGCTACGAGCTGTGAGCTGTGAGCCGGATTGTGACCCGCCCGCACGTTTCCCAGCGGGCGGCGGGGCTTGACCCCGCCGTCTCGTTCCCTCGTCAGTTCGCTTTCTTCTCGTGATGCCCGGCGGGGGTGGCCGGGTCAGGCGGAAGCGTGCTGTCGTAGAGCAGGGCGACGAGCTTGTCCTGGGGAGCAATGCTGCGGGCGCGGGTGAGCACTTCAAAGGCCCGGTCGGGCTGATCGCTGTACAACAACGCGTAACCCAGGAAGGTGAGGCGATCGAGGTCGCGGGGGGCCGAAACGATGGCGTTGTTCAGCGCCCGCATGTGCAGCTCGAAGTCGGCTTTGTTGCCGTAGTCGTCGCGGATGTCGTAGTCCAACAGGGCGATGCGCGGTTCCAGGGTGAACGCCTTGCGCAGGAAATTCGCCGCGTCCTGGTAACGGCCGATGGCGAAGAAGGCGTGGGCCGAGTAGATCATGGCCGAAGGATCGCCCAGGTTGTTTTCGTGGGCCATCTTGAAGTGCTTGGCAGCCATGCGGTACTGGCCCGCGCGGAAGGCGGCCAGGCCGCGGCCCAAGTAGCTGCTGGAGCTGGAGAGCAGCGACTCGCCCCGGGCGGAGGCACGAGCTGCCCAATCAGCCGATTGCCGGCCTCGGACGAACCCGAAGCGGCTCGGCTCGAGATTCTCTTCGGCATATTGCTCGTCGGGCGTGCCTTGCGGTGTCTCATATCTGTCGTTCGTGTACACCCCCCGTTTGGGGGCCGCGTTTTCAACGACGGCCCGTCGTGGTGCCTCGGCTCGGCCGGTGAAGCCGAAGCGGTGGGGGACGAGATCATTGGCATGGGGCTGCGACTGGGCGGAGCCGGCGTTGCGGCTGGCCGGGCCGACCGCTCGCGGGCCGGCGGCCGGGCGTGGGATGCGATAGAGCTCCTGCAATGCCTGGCTCACCGCGCCGGCATTGTCGGTGGGCCGACTGGCGGGAGAGGACTTACGCGCGGTGTCAGTCTTGTCCGATGTGGTGGTCTCGGCACAGCCGCGGGTTTCGCGCGACTCCACGGAGTCGGCAACGGCCGGGGCCACGGCGAGGAACATCCACAGTGCTGGTAACGCAATCGGGCACCCAAAGCGGGCCGGCGGGATGCGGGCGGACATGAGGCGCCTCCCATCGTAAACGGGGGAGTTACGCGGCAAGCTCATTATGCTTTGCCGTGCCGGACATGGCAAGAGAAAAATGCCGGTCGCGTCTCCCCGTTCCGTCTCTTGTACGCCCGGTAACTGGCGCGGTTGCAGTGGCGTATCGGCGAGGACCCGTCTTCCTTGCCGGCCGTGACTGCTCCACTACGGCTGCGGTTCGTCAGGACGGGGATTGTTCCCGTGGTGTTCGTTCCTTACGGAGCGGCCGTAGGGGCTGTCCTCGAAGCGGCGGGAAAAGTATTCCTCTCCCATGATCAGCACGGCGAACGTCTTGATGATGATCCACAGATCGAGGGCCGGCCCGAGGTGATCGACGTAGTACACGTCGTACTTGATCCGCTCGGGCCAACTCATGGTGGCATTGCTGTTGACCTGGGCCAGGCCGGTCAGGCCGGGTGGCACTTCCAGGCGTCGCCGTTCGAACGCATCGTAGCGCACGACCTGGTCCATGATCGTCGGTCGCGGGCCAATGATGGACATGTCGCCGCGGAGGACGTTGTAGAGTTGAGGCGTCTCGTCGATCTTGGTGCGACGGAGAAATCGCCCGAAGCGGGTGATCGCGCGATGATTGAGCGGCACGACTTCCGTGGGGTCGTGCACATGGTCGGCTCGCATGGTGCGGAACTTGTAAGCGGTGAAGGGCTTGCCGAATCGGCCGCCGCGCGTCTGCGTGAACAGTAGCGGTCCGGGCGACGTGAGCTTGATGCCCACCGCGGCCACCAGCCACACGGGCAGCAAGAGCACCATGAGCGTGAAGCTCACGAGCACGTCGACGATGCGGCGAATAGCGAGATAGACGTTCACGAATCAGCACACCCGATCATCATAGCGTCGCCCGGCGTTTGCCCGCTTCCAGGTCGAGCAGCCAGCGTTTCACGGCGATACCCTGTTCGGCGGAAAAGCCGCCCAGCGATCCGTTGCATCCGACCACGCGATGACACGGGATGACCAGCGGCAAGCGATTCTGGCCGAGCGCTGCCCCGACGGCTCGCGACGCGAGCGGCTTGCCGATCCGCCGAGCCAGCTCGCCATAGGTTGCGGTTTGGCCGTAATCCAACTGCGCGCATGCGGTCAGGACCTTTCGCCGGAACTCGCTTACGTTCCCCAAATCGATGTCGACGTCGAACCGGACGGGCTTGCCCGCGAAGTAGTCGCGCAGTTGTTTCTGAAAGCCGGGCAGTAGCCGGGGAGCGTACCTTGCGTCGGGATGAAGCCTGGCAATCCACGCTCGCGCCCGGTCCGAGTCGCGGGCGGTCATGTAGATGTGTCGCAGGACGGTATTGTCCTCGGCGATCACGACCACCGAGCCGATGGGAGCGGCTGTCACGAAGTATTCGAGCATGCCCTGAGGGTAACCCAGAGCGGTAGTGCGAAACAAGCGGCCTTGCGGCAATTCGTCGGGGCTGGTCGCTTTTCACGTGTGAAACGGCCGCCATGCCTCGTCCCAAGCGGCCGTGCTCAGTGGCGATCGAAACCGGCTCGACGGAGCCGTTGCGTGATCTGGTTGATCTGCTGCAGGACTCTGCGGCCGCGGTCGCCGGCATCGAGACCTAGGAACTGCAAGCCCATGCGCACCTGGCCGTCGGATCGCCGCTCGTAGTATGTGATTCTCGCCGTGACTTCGATGGGCTGGCGGTCGGCGGGGCCGGCGAATCGGCAGGCCAACCGGTCGTCCTCGCGCCAGCGGGGACGAACCTCGCGGGGCAGTTCCACGCTCAGCCCGCCTGCGGACAGATCGAGCATGCGGCCGCGCTGGTGCGACATATCCTGATTCGCTGCTTCATGGGCCTCGGTGAGCCAGAGATCGACCGGGATGTAGTGGCCCGGCGGTACAGGCGTGCGGTGGTACAATCGCCGTTGCAACTCCTGCACGATGTCTGGCCAACTGAGCCGCATCACGATGCGCGTTCGGCCGCCCTTGGACGGCAATCTTGAGCAACCGAGCAGGCCGGCGGTAAAGACGCACTTGCGGCTTCCGCGGCGGAACGACACGCCCAGTTCCCGGCCGATCTCGGGCAGTTCCGCGGCCGGTTCCGGCCCCAAAACCTCCAGACATACCGCGTCGTCTTCGTGGTCGGCCGCGGGCAGGAAGCGCGTTTTGATCATGGTCCAGCCGTCGGCGGCCTGATACGTGAGCGTGGCCGGGTAGCGGTTGCGGATGGCCTCCGACAGGCTTTCGTACGATTGACCATCATGCAGAAAAGAGGTGCTCAAAAGTCGAACCCTTTTTGTGTGCCGGCCAACTGGGCGGCTCGCTCCACCAGTCGTTGCCGCAGCAGTTGAGAGGTCTTGTTCGATTCGGGGTCGGCAACCTGGAACTGCAGGCCGAGGATCACTTTTCCCAGGCTGCCGGTGGGCGTCTTGTTGCAGAGAACGCATTTGAGGCGGAACCGCTCGGCGTCACCGGGAGCCAGCGTGAATTCGACCTCGAGTTCGTCGCCGATCCACAGCGATTCGGCGATCCGCTCCTCGGTTCGGCAGGCCATGCCGTCACCGCTGACGTTGAAGAGCCAGCCCACGCCGCCCATCTGCTGACCGTCGCGCTGCCAGCGCAGATCGACCTGGGCCGAATGCGACAGCTTGATACGGCGGTATCGCCGCCGCTGGGCCACTTGCAAGATTGGCGGACGGCTTACGTGCATGCGGGGCTGGTTGCCCGGTGTGACGGCCGGCAGGACGCGAATCACGTCCGTGCTGAACAGGTATCGCTGCTCGCCCAGATGGACCACGACATCGACGTACGTTCCGACCAGTTCGCGAACGTCGTCGACGGTCACGGGAGTGGCGGTTGGGCTCGGACCGGCGGTCGACTTCAGGGAGGTGTGCTGACCAGCCGCATCCTCCCGGGACAGCGCGGCCAGCGTCACCACGGAGGCCAGATCCAGATCGACCGGGTTGCCGTGCGGTTCCAGCCGGCCATGCAGGTAGCAGCATTCACCCCAGACCCGCGGTTCGATGAGCACTGGGACCTGCTGGCGGATGGCCTGTTCGAGCGTCCGGGTGGATTGCCGGGGATTCAGGTCGATAGCGTATGACATTGCGAGCACTCACTTTATGGCAGCCGGGCTGCCGCACCGATGCACCCCGCCGATCCAGCCCGCGCGAGGAAGTGTTCCGGGCGGCCGGGCGAGAATCGCCCTCTCCTTCATTCGACGCCCCGGCAGGGCGACTTTATGTACGACCTTCCGGTAATCCGTCGCCCCGAAAAGGGGGGGAACCTAGGAGACCGGCGATTGGGAGGGATAGGAGCGGTTACGGAGCTGGCGCGGCCGTCCGGCGGACGCAGCCGACGGCGGGTGGGCGGGTGCGTGCCGAACCCTCCCGACTTGACCTCACTGGCCCGGCCGGCGATAATGCAGGGCTCTTGACTTGAACGGAACGCATAGATCGGAGTTTGCACCGTGTACGCGATTATCGAAGACGGCGGACGGCAATATAAAGTGGCGCCCGGGGACAAGATCTACGTGGACATTCGCGATCTGCCCGAGGGCCAGGAAACCATCGAGTTCGACCGGGTGCTCGCCGTGGGTGAGGGGGCGGACGCTCGCATCGGCCAGCCGCTGGTCGCCGGCGTCAAGGTCATCGGCCGTCTGGAGGGCGAGGTCAAGGGCGAGAAGCTTCACATCATGAAGTACCGCCGCCGCAAGAACTATCGCCGCGTCACGGGCCATCGGCAGAAGCACCTGCAGGTCACCATCAGCGAAATCGTGGGCTGATCGGTGAGATTTCAGTGGCTGCCGCCAAGATGCGGCGGCGCCGCTGCATCCGCGGGCCTACAATATTGCAGATCGAGCCCGAGGAAAGCGGGACGTCGAGCTTCCAAGCCCATCGGTTTACGAGCCGGTGGGCTTCTCTCATGCGCAGCTATGGGCTATGAGCTCTGAGCTGCGAGCCATCTCCCAGTGCGCTAGTCCCAAGCCGTGGGAAAGCGTTCGCCTCTGAGTAATTGACCCGGCCTCGTCGGATTATGCAGTCTGGGCTGCTGCCCGCGAGCGTTCGATGCGCCGAGCCACGAACAGGCCGGCTTCGAACAGGCCAACCATGGGCAGAAGCAGCAGCATCATGCTGAACGGGTCGGGTGAGGGGGTGAAAACGGCGGCAGCGATGGCCATGATGAGAATCACGTGCCGGCGGAATCGAGCCATTTCGTCGGCCGAAAAAATGCCCAGAACCGCAAGAAAGGCCACCACCACGGGCACCTGGAAACCGATGCCGAACGCGGCCGCCAGCTGGAGCGTGAACGGGATGATCTCGGAGAACCGGATGTCGGGCACGACCCGGTTGGCATGCCCGACCTCGCGCACGTGGGCGACCGCGTAAACCTTGTCGCCGTAGCGGACGCGGATTTCCCGCTCCGTGCCGTTGAGCCAGAGGACGCCGTCCGCAACGTCCTGGGGGTCTTCCTTGTAACTGGGGATAAACTGCGTGCCCAACGTGTTCGGAGCCGTCGCTGGGGGCGACGTCGTGTCGGTGATCGGCACCCCCTCCTGGCTTGCGACCAGAAAGCTGGGCATGAATCGGGCCACGTCGGGCAGATCGGTTCGGTACGTGAGCAGAAACTTCAGGAGCAGCGGGTTGACCACCACGATGAGAAACACTGCTCCGGTGAAAAACAAGATGATCGAGACCGGAGCGAAGGCGCGAACCCATCGGCGTTCATGGGGATAGAGCCCGGCGGCAATAAAGCCCCAAATCTGCATGATGCTGTAGGGCGCCGAGACGATCAGCCCGATGATGAGGGCGACCTTCAGGTCGGTCATGAACTGCTCGGCCGGGGCCATGGTGCGGATTTCGGCGGGCAGGCCGTGACTGCGGTAGATGGCGAACACCGGCCACATCAGGAAAGCCTGAAGGTAGTCAATGAACATGTAGCAGACGACGGTTCCGACGAACAGGCCGATGAGGGCCCGGATCAGCCGCGTCCGCAACTCCTCCAGATGCTCGCCCAACGTCATGCGGACGTCGTCGGGATTACTGGGGGCGGGAGCAAATACTTTGTTGAGAACGCTCATATTGCGTCCGTTCGGTTTTGTTCGGCACACATCCGGGACGATGCAAACCCGGTATTGGATCCGGCAGCACTCGTGTGAATCACTTCCGTATTACGCCGCCGGGCCGCCGGTGTCTCGAGGAAATGCCGGCAGCCCGGAGTGGATCGCATGTCGGTTCAGGGCCGGCTGGCGATGGCGTGGGCGAGCGGATTGACCACCAGAGGCACCACGCGGCGGGCCGCGAGCTGTTCGCCGAGGTCCGCCAGTTGCCCGTACGCCTTGCAGAGATCGGTCGGCTCGCCGAAGCCCCAATAGCGGCGAATGGTCAGATACACGCTCAGCAACTGGTCCTCAAAGTCGCCCGTGCGGACTTCATACGTGGTGGTGCGGCTCTTGACTTCCAGGTACGCCTGCGTGTCGCACATGCCATTCAACGTAATGCCGAAGCTCGGCTGGCAGTCGATGGTGTGGGCGGCCTCGTGCCCGAGCAGGAAGCGAGCGAACGGATGGTCCGCATAGAGCGTCTCGGCCACCAGCCGGTCATGGTTGCCGGCATAGACCAGGTCGAATCCGTACACCACCTCGAGATAGTCTATGTCCAGATCGCTGAGCGTCAGATGGCAGGGAGCGTTGTCGAGCAGCAACTCGCCGAAGGAGCGATAATCTTCGGGCGTGGGCGGTGCGAAGAAGCCGAACCGGATGGCACCGGGTTCCAGCCGTACCCAACGCTTCGCGCGCCCGTCGCGGCCCGCCATATCGCTCTCTTCCAGCACCAACGCCCCGTCATCCCGCCGCCGCATCCGTCGCATGGAAGGATACTCTCGCCGGATCCGCTCGAAAAAGTGCAAGACCGTCTCTCGTTCGAGAGACAGGTCCAACTTCAGGTAGATGCGGGAGCTAACGTAAAAATCGTCGCAGTGTGCGCCGAGACTGGCTTTCATTCGAAAAGGCCTCTCCAGGGTCCGTCCCAGGCCCCATGTGCCGGTTCTTTAATATCCAGCAAACCATTATGGCGGATCAGGGGGCAATCTACAAGACGCGGCAGTTATCCGGGCGGTATCCGCCGGCCCTGAGGTGGTGGGAAAACGTATAACTGCTGGGACCTGACTTGCAATCCCGAGCGGGTGCGGAAAAGATAGGTTGTCGCCACACGAGGCGGGCGTCGTTCAAATCGAGCGGAGAACCTTTTGGACATGAGAATCGAATCCGGCACGACGACGGAACATCGGGTCCGCCTGGGCATATTTCTGGGCATGTGCGTGGTCTTTGCCGCCTACTTTGCCTACGACGGGTTCTGGGGCTATCCGGCCAAGAACCTGGAGTGGGCCCGACAGAACATCAACGTGCCGGCCGAGCTAAAAGCCAATCTCCAGACCAACCCCAAGGTGCTCACGGCCGAGCTGCGCAAAATTCAGCCCGGCATGACAGAGGCGGAGGTGGAGGCGTTGCTGGGCAAGCCGGCGGTGGTGGTGGAAGGCGAGGGCTTGTTTGCGGCCAAGGACCACTGGTATGTCGGGCCGGCCGCTTGTGCCAGGATCACGCTGGCCGACGGAAAGGTTCGCGATGAGGTCAAGCCACTCGAGAATATTCAAAAGAGCGAGAGCGACATTCAGTTGCAGAAGATTCTCGGTGCGATCCTCGGCGTGGTGTCGATCGGCGTAGGGATCTACTACATTCGCATCAACACCATGAAGACCGTCGTGGACGACACGGGCCTGACGTCCAAGGGCCGGCACGTCTCCTGGGACGCCATGACCGGCCTGGATACCTCCGACTACGATCGCAAGGGCTGGCTGGACTTGGTTTACCGAGACGCCGACGGCCGGGAAGACACCGTAGGGCTCGACAGCTATCACATCGCCCGCTTCGACGAGATCATCGGCGCTGTCTGCGAGCGGAAGGGGTTCGAATCACCGTTGCGAGCCCGGCAGGCGGAAGTGGCCGAAGCGTGAAGGTAGGCCGGCATCAGGGGACCGGTGGGCAAGAGGCCGGTCCCTGCGGTGTCAGATCAGCCGGGCCAGCGGAGTCCGTCGAAGGAAGAATACAAACAGCAGAGAGGCAAACCAGACCAGCAGCGTTTCCACCAGCACCGATGGGACTGCGAGGCTGTACTCGCCGGCCACCATGAGCACCATCGGATGTACCAGGTAGATGCCGAATGAATTGCGGACGAGCATTTGCGTGATCCCGTCCGTTTGTCCCGCCCATACGCTGGCCCCTCCGATCAGCAGCAGGGCCAGCCCATAGCGTTTCAACAATCCCCACTCCAGCGTCGCTCCTGTACTCGACAGCGCGGAGACGGCCAGGACGATGACCGCCGCCATGCCAATGGGGATCAACGTCTTCCATCGCGGCGCGTCGAGCGAGATCGCTCGGCCCAAGGCCATGCCCAGCGGGATGCAGGCGATCGAAAAGACCCACTGCCCGAAAGGCGCGACCGGCGGCATGCGCAGTCTGACATACGCACAGGCCAACAGGGTGAGCGCGCCGATCGTCGCCGAGGCCCAGATTACTCGGCGGATCGGCAGCCTCAGCGTACGGCGGGCGAGGAAGACCGCGGTCAGGTTGGCGGCCAGGATGAAAGGCAGGAACCACAAATGGATGACCGGGCCGTACAGCAGCATGGTCGGTTCGAAGACGGCCAGCGGAGGCCGGCCGTGTCGCCATTCCCGCCACAGCAGGAACGGGATGTACGCCGCCGACCAGAACAGCCAGGGCACAAGAACGGCACGGGTCCGGCGGGCTGCGGCATCTCGCACCGTCGGGGGCACGGGCCGGCGGACGCACATGGCCACGGAGGTGATCAGGAATACCGGCAGGCCCACGCCCGCGAACAGATATCGCCCCGTGGCATGGCCGGACACGATGTCGATCTGGGCCAGGATCCGCAGGCGGTCCAGGAAGACCAGGCGCAGCGCGGGAACGTTTGCGGTGGGTTGGACATCGGTCATGGCGTGGCGGGCTTGTACCGGATTCGCCGGCCGAAGGCAAGCGAGCCCGGCCGGCCAGACAGCGTTCAGACTTCATGTTACAACATACCGGCGCTTGTCCAGGGGCCTGGAGGCTGCCGATAATAGCAGGGTTCGTGTCTCGTGTGCCTGTCCGTCACGAGCGTCCGACCGGTCATGAATGGTTGAACTGACCAGCACAGCACTGCTTCTGGCAATCTTCGGCTTCCTCATCGCAGCCAGCGTCCTGTCCGGACGCACACTCGAGCGGCTGGGGGTGCCGGTGGTTCTATTGTTTCTCCTTCTGGGCATCCTGGCCGGCTCCGAGGGCCTCGGGGGGGTGTCATTCGATGATTATGGCTTCGCCTTCCGAGTCGGTACGGCCGCTCTCGTGCTGATCCTGCTCGACGGCGGCCTGAACACGTCCGTCGCCTCCGTCAAAGAGAGCTTCAAGCCGGCGGCCATCCTGGCCACATTCGGTGTGGCCGGCACGGCCGGGCTGGTAGCCCTGTTCGCTCGCTTCATGGGCCTGCCCTGGACGGAGAGCATGCTGCTGGGTGCGGTGGTGTCCTCCACCGATGCGGCCGTCGTGTTCGCCGTGCTGCGGGGAGGGGGGCTGCGCCTTCATAAGCGGATCGCCACCACCATCGAACTCGAATCCGGGATCAACGACCCGATGGCCGTGATCCTTACGTTGGCGGTCACCACGGTGGTCGCCGGCGAGCAGGTGGATCGCACGGATCTCATCACCGGCGTGCCGCTGCAGTTGGCCATCGGTCTGGCCGCCGGCGTCGGCTTCGGTTACGCCGCGCGATGGCTTCTGCGGCGCGTACGGCTTTCGACCGCCGGCTTCTATCCCGTGCTCATCATGGGCGGGGCGTTTCTCTGCTACGGCGTCACCACGTTGATCGGAGGCAGCGGCTTCCTGGCCGTCTATGCCGCGGCGGTGGTGATCGGCAACAGTCGTATCCCGCTTCAGAGCGGCCTGGCTCGCGTCCTCGACGCCATCGCCTGGCTCAGCCAGATTACCATGTTCCTCATGTTCGGGTTGCTGGTGTTTCCTTCGCAGTTGATGTCGGTGGCGTGGGTGGGGATCGCCATCGCGTTGTTCATGGCCTTTGTTGCCCGCCCGTTGGTCGTCACGCTTTGCCTGCTGCCGTTCCGATATCCGGCCAAGGAAGTGGCCTACGTGGGCTGGGTCGGACTGAAGGGGGCCGTGCCCATCATTTTGGCCATCTTCCCCGTGCTGGCGGGCGTGCAAGGGGCCATGAACGTCTTCAACATCGTGTTCTTCATCGTGGTCTGCAGTGCGATCGTGCCCGGGGCCACACTGCGATGGGTCACTCGCCGGTTGGGGCTGCAGGCACCGGACGTGCCTTCACCGGTAGCCGCCCTCGAGATCAACTCCACCCGTTTGCTGAACGGCGAGTTGCTCTCGTTCTTCATCACCGAGCCGCTGGCCGTCTGTAATGTGCCCGTGTCGAAGATTCCGTTCCCGCCGCATTGTTCAGCAGTGTTGCTGGTTCGCGGCGAAGAACTCATCGCCCCTCGCGGCAGCACGGTACTGCGTCCCGGCGACCACGTATACGTCTTCTGCCGCGCCGAGGACAAGCCGTTCATCCAGTTGATCTTCGGTCGGCCGGAAGAACACACGTAGTGCGCATCTTGGGGGGGCGGGCGTCCCGCCCGCCTGTTCCATCCCTCGTGATCCTGGTTGCTACGATGGCATTGTGGTGCAGGGTTCTTGCCTGCACATGTTTCGCCTGCGGTTTTTTCGCCCCGCAGGGGCGGCGGATCTTCCCCCGCCTCCAGCCCTTAGGCCCCAGGCCCCAGCCCCTGCCCACTAATCCAACGCCATGGCCAACAGCTCCGCCATGTGTACCGGATGCTTGTCGGTCATGTAGTGGATCTGGTGCCGGCAACTCGTGCCCGAGGCCACCACCGTCGTGTCGGGGTCGCAGGCCTCGATCTTGTCGATCAGGTTCTGAGCCACCTTCTTGGACAATTCGAGCTTGCTGCGGAGCATGCCGTACGCGCCGGCCATGCCGCAGCATCCGGTGTCGAGCAACTTGGCACTGGCGCCGGGCACTTTGTTGGCCAGCTTGGGCATGATCGACGCGTCCGACAGCGCCTTGGCATGGCAATGGCCGTGGATGACGACTTTGCTCACCAGGCCGCTCTTGAACGGCAGAGCCTCGGGCTCGCGGACCAGCAACTCGTACATGAACTGCTCGAACAGTACGCAGCGCTGAGCCACTGCGTCGGCGCCGGGAATCTTCAACTGCCGGTACTCGTCGATGAACATGGTGTAGCACGACGGCTCGAGGAAGATGATCGGCTCGGTGCCGTCTTTGAAGACGGCAATGTTGTGCTCGGCCAGGCGGCGGACTTCATCGAGGACACCGCGGCTGCACGCCGGCCGGCCGCAGCACTTGCGGCGCTTCTCGAGCATTACTTCGAAGCCGGCCGCTTCGAGCACCTTGACCGCGGCCTTGCCGATGTTCGGCTCGTTGTAGCGGACCCATGTGTCGTCCCACAGGATCACGCGGCCGCGGGAGACGATCTTTGTGCTGTCGCCGTTCCCGGAGGTCAGGCGGGCCGAACCATTGCCGGACGAACGCGATCCGGACGAGCCGCGCTTGTGGAACCATTTGTCGAACCGCTCGCTCGCGTAGGGCGGCATGCTTCGCTCGGCGGCGAAACCGAGCGTCTTTTCCATGAGCATCCGCACGAGCGGGTTACGCAGAATCGTGTTGACGATGGGAGCCTGCGGGCCCGCGTTGAGCCGCCCCAGCAGGTCGGCCTTGGAGATCAGCCGGTCCACCAGCGGTACGCCCTTGGCTTGATGGCGGGCGTGAAGGATCTCGGCCTTGAGCAGCGCGAGGTCCACGTTCGACGGGCACTCGGTCTTGCACGCCTTGCACGACAGGCAGTACTCCAGCGCCTTGTCGAGCTCCTCGGCGAACAGGGCGGAGCCGTCGCCGTTGCCGCCGGTGAACTTGTGGTCCAGTGCGGCCCGGATGGTATTGGCTCGACCGCGGGTGGACATGATCTCCTCGCCGGTGGCCAGGTAGGTCGGGCACATCGTGGGCGGATCCTTGCGACAGCCGCCGCATCCGTTGCACTGCTCGAGGTTGCGGACGAATGACTCGTCGCGCTCCACGAACTGGAACAGCGGTTCGAAGGGCAGCCGGATCTCGTAATCCGCACCGAAGCGGAGTTGCGTGTCGATGCGGTACTCCCGGCCGTCAGTGATGATCTTGCCCGGATTGAGCAGATTCTTGGGATCGAACAGCCGTTTTACCTGCGTGCAGGCGTCCATGAGCTCGGGGCCGAGTTGCCGCGGCACGTACTCCGTGCGGGCGATGCCCACGCCGTGCTCGCTGGCCAGCGAGCCCTTGAACCGCAGCGTGAGGTCAGCCACCTGGTCGGTGATCTGGCGATACTTGGCGATGTCCTCGGCCGAGTGCAGGTCGATCTTGGGCCGCACGTGCAGCAACCCCGATGCCGCGTGACCGTAGAACGACGCCTGGATGCCCAGCGGCTGGAGAATCGACTGCAAGCCTCGGACATACTCGGGCAGCGTCTCGGGCGGCACGCACACGTCCTCGATACCGGGCGTGGGCTTGGCCGGTCCTTTGCAGGCGGTCAACAGCGTGAGACCTTGCTTGCGGAGATTCCAGATCAACGCCTGCTGGGCCGGATCCTTGCAGATCAACTTGCGCGTGCCGATGTTGCGACGGGCCAGTTCGGCCAGTTTGTCGTCTGTGTCGTCGTCGAAGAACTCGACGATGAGGAACGCCTCGGCGGGCTTTTCGTCGAGCTGCAGCAGATCGCGGGCGGCCTTGAAGTTCAGCCGGCCGCGGGTCTGATCGAACAAGAGCCGATCGACGTGTTCGATGGCCGGCGGGTGCAGATCGAGAATCTCCACCGTCGCCTGCATGGCGTCGGCCACCGAGTCGAAGAAGAGCACGCCGAGCGCTCGCCGCTTCGGGACGGGCACGAGGTTCAGCTCGGCGCTCATGACCGCGCACAGCGTGCCCTCGCTGCCGGCGACGATCTTGGCCAGGTCGCCCGGCTTCTTGAGGTAGCGGTCGAAACCATAGCCCGGCCAGCGCTTCGAGATGCGGTCGTGCAGCCGGTCGCGAATGAGATCGGCATGTGTGTTGACGATCCCGTCCACGGCAGCGCGGATCTCGGGCAGGGGGTCGAAGCCTTCACCCACGTTCACGATGCGGCCGTCGGCCAGGATGATCTCCACCGAGCGCAGGTGCTCGGCGGTGGTGCCGAATACGGGCGTGCGGGCGCCGGACGAGTTGTTGGCGATCATGCCGCCGATGGTTGCCCGCGAGCTGGTGGCCACGTCCGGGCCGAACCAAAGCCCATGAGGGCCCAGAAAGCTGTTGAGCTGATCGAGCACCACGCCGGGGGCGACGCGGACGGTTCGCCGTTCTTTGTCGAACTCCGTGATCTGGCGGTTGTACCGGGCGAAATCGATGACCAGGCCGTCGCCGATGGCGCCGCCCGCCAGGCCCGTGCCCGCGCCTCGCGGGATGATGTTGATGCCGGCGTCGCCGGCCGCCCGGATGACGCTGGCGGCCTCGGCGGCCGAGCGAGGGAAGGCGACACCGACCGGCTCGATCTGGTAGATGGAGGCGTCGGTCGAGTAAAGCTGCCGCGTCAGGTCGTCGAATCGGATTTCGCAGTCGGTCGCCTGTTGGAGTGCCTGCTGTTTCGAGGCGGTGAGCGTCACTGTCACTCTCCTGGTGTGGTGCCGGGTTGTGGGCGCATGAAGAAGCCCCGAATCGGGGTTCCCGTTCGGGGCAATTATAGCATTTCCGTTGCTGGCTGCGTCAGTGTCCGGATGGCCGCGCGGGTGAATCCCCGCGGCTCGCGCCGGCTTACCACGCGAAGTGGGAGAACGCCTTGTTGGCCTCGGCCATACGGTGGACGTTTTCCCGCGTGGTCATGGCCGTACCTTCGCGCTTGTAGGCGTCGATCAGTTCCTGGGCCAGGCTCACGCTGCAGGGCTTGCCCTTACGGCCGCGCACCGCCTGGAGAATCCAGCGGATGGCCAGCGACTGCTGACGCTTGCGAGTCACGGGAATCGGCACCTGGTAGTTCGACCCGCCCACGCGCTTGGAGCGGACTTCGATGGTCGGCTTGACGTTCTGGACCGCCTGCTCGAACACCTCGATGGGCGGGGCGTCCTTCACCTTCTTCTCGATGATGTCCATGGCATCGTAGAAGACACGGGTGGCCACGCTCTTCTTCCCGTCGAGCATGAGGCAGTTGATGAACTTGCTGACCAGGACCTTGTTGTATCGGGGATCCGGCCGGAGCTGCTCATTCGAGGCGGTATACTTTTTGCGACCCATAGTCTACTGGCACCTTCAATCTGGCGAACAGACCTTAATTCCTACATATCAATGTCGTTCCGCCCGCCCGGGCGGTCCCGGCCGGTTCGAGAATCCATCATTATGTGGTGGCGTCCCCCACGAGTCAAGGGGCGGGGGCCTGTGTTCCAATGCTGCGGGGCGCGACCGGTAACCTCCGGAGCCAACTCGCCCAGGCCGCACGAGGCTGGCGGCGTCCCGGAAGTGCGCCCTCGGCCGGTCCGGAACGGGGCGAGCCAGCCCCGGGGCACTGGTGAGCGGGCGGCAAATACCTTAAACTGAGTATTTTATGCACCACCGGCGTGCGGGATGCACGCCCGTGACGGTTAACCCCGGGCCGGCAGACCGCCCGCCCGTTGCGCCTGTGTAAGCGGTCGAACGAGGAGATCATTCGGTGGCGATTGCGTACAACAAGCGGACGCATGACTGTGGCGCGCTGCGCGCGTCGGATGTGGGCAAGGAAGTCATCCTGGCCGGCTGGGTCAACAACTACCGCGACCACGGCGACAATCTCGTCTTCATCGACCTGCGCGACCGTGGCGGTCTGACCCAGTGCCGCTTTAACGTGGACACCGATCCCGACGCCACCAAGCTGGCTCGCACGCTGCGCAAGGAAGACTGCATCGCCGTTCGCGGCGAGGTGATCTCACGTGGCGAGAACGTCAACCCCAAGCTGCCGACGGGCGAGATCGAAGTGAGCGTGCACGAGGTGAACGTGCTGAGCAAGTCGCTCACGCCGCCCTTTGAAGTGGCCGAGCACGTCGAGGCCAACGAGGACCTGCGGCTCAAGTACCGCTTCCTCGACCTGCGGCGGCCGCCCATGCAGCGGGCGATCATCACCCGGCACAAAGTGCAGCAGGCGTTCCGCAACTTCTATTACAACGAGGGCTTCATCGAGGTCGAGACGCCCATCCTCACGAAATCCACGCCGGAAGGGGCTCGCGACTATCTCGTGCCTTCGCGCGTGTGGCCGGGCGAATTCTACGCCTTGCCGCAGTCGCCTCAGTTGTTCAAGCAGTTGCTCATGATGAGCGGGTTCGATCGCTACATGCAGATCGCCCGTTGCTTCCGCGATGAGGACCTGCGGGCCGACCGACAGCCCGAGTTCACGCAGGTGGACCTCGAGATGGCCTTCGTGGACGTGGATAACGTGCTCGACGTGGTGGAGCGCTCGCTGGCCTACGTGTGGAAGCAGATTCTCGATATCGAGATTCCCACGCCGTTCCGGCGGATGCGATACGACGACGCCATGCGCGATTACGGCAGTGACAAGCCCGACCTGCGTTACGGCATGAAGCTCATCGACGTCAGCGAGGTGGCCAAGAAGACCGACTTCAAGGTCTTCGCCGACGCGCTGGCACGGGGCGGCATCATCAAGGCCATCTGCCTGCCGGGCGGGGCGGACATGACTCGCAAGGAGACCGACGGCCTGACCGCCGAAATCCAGGGCGTCGGGGCGGGCGGCCTGCCGTTGTGCAAGGTCGCCAGCGAGAACGGCGAGGTCGTGCTACAGACGGGCATCGCCAAGTTCTTCGGCAAGGAGGCGGCGGCCGAATTGGTTGCGGCCATGGACGCCAAGCCGGGCGACCTGATCTTCTTCGCTGCCGGCCGGTTCAACGACGTGTGCAAGCACCTCAATTGGTTGCGGACCACACTGGCCGAGCGTCGCAAGCTGATCCCCGAGGGCCGCTGGGAGTTCCTGTGGATCGTGGACATGCCGGCGTTCGAGTACGACGACGAGACCGGCACGTGGGTGTTCATGCATCACCCCTTCACCATGCCGCACGACGAGGATCTCGACCGGCTCGAGTCCGATCCCGGCAGCGTGCGGGCCAAGTGCTACGACGCGGTGCTCAACGGCGTCGAACTGGGCTCCGGCTCGATTCGTATCCACCGCCAGGACGTGCAACAGCGCATCTTCCGCATGCTGGGCATGACCGACGAGCAGGCGTGGGCCAAGTTCTCGCATCTGCTCAACGCGCTGCAGTACGGTCCGCCGCCGCACGGCGGCCTGGCGTTGGGCGTGGACCGCATCGCCATGCTGCTGACCGGCATGAACAGCATCCGCGACGTGATCGCCTTCCCCAAGACGCAGAAGGCGTTCTGCCCGCTGACCGAAGCGCCCAGCGCCGTGGATCCCAAGCAGCTGCGCGAGCTGCACATCGACCTGGCCGCGGAACTCAAGGCCAAACAGCAGCAGGGCAAGTGAGCAAGCCGCGTCCGCGAACGGACGGCTCGCGTTCCATTCCGCTCGACGAACCGAGACCCCGGGTCGCCTGACTCGGGGTTCTTCTTTTAATGCGTTTTAGAACATTGGTCCGGCCGGGGCGGCGGTCCTATTAATAACCCGTGCATGATGAACGACGGGGAGGACACATGAGCGCTCAGGCGACGTTGACCATGACAAGACAGGCATTGCGATCGCGGTATGAGGAGGACGGCTTTTGCGTGGTGCCGGAGCTGTTTCCGGCCGACGTGGTGGAGCGGGCGGTGCAGGGCATGGACGCCATCCGCCGCGGCGAGTACGACACCGGCACGCCGCCGGAGGAGTCGCCGTGGAAGCCGGGCGACGATCCGAACGTGCTGTGCAAGATCGAGATGCCGCATGTGGCCAGCCGAGGCGTGCGCGAGCTGGTGACGCATCCGGCTTTGGGCAAGCTCATCGCCGATCTGACCGGGGCGAGCAAGGTCTGGGTCTGGTGGGTGCAGTTGCTGTACAAGCCGCCCGGAGGCAAGCCCGGCACGAGCGTGGGCTGGCACCAGGATAAGCAATATTGGCACGCGTTCTCGCCCGACAGCGAACTCCTCACCTGCTGGGTGGCCTTGAGCGACGTGACCGAGCAATCGGGGCCGGTACGGTTTCTCCGCGGCTCGCATCGCTGGGGGCTCAAGAACATCGGCGACTTCTTCCACCAGGATATCGAGGCCCAGAAAGCGGCAGTGCCCATTCCGCCCGGCGAGACCTGGGACGAGGTGGCCGCCATCATCCCGCGCGGCGGGTGCAGCGTGCATCATATGCTGACGTATCACGGCAGCGGCCCCAATCTGTCGAACGCGCCGCGGCGAAGCTTCGCCATTCACCTGCGGACCGAGCGTTCGCGACCGGCCGACAACGTCAGCGAGCTGACGCTCGAACAGGGCCGCGACTTGATCAAGTATCTCGATGATCCGTTCTACAATCCGCTGGTGTACGGGAAGGACGAATGACGAAATCCAAATGACGAAAGAAACCCGAATGACGAAGTCCGAATGACGAGTGACAACGCGACCCGGTTGTGAGTTCAGCGAGCGGCGGGGCTTGTCCCCGCCGTCTTGTGCGCCTTTGCGTCTGCCCCCTCAAGCCTCAGGTCTCAAGTCTGAGGTCTAACGCCTTCCCCATTCCCGCTCGACCGGCTTATCATATGCGACCATGGGAAACGGCATCGCACTGTTCGGCGGGACGTTCGACCCGATTCACCACGGGCACCTGATCGTGGCCCGGGCGGTGGTCGAGCAGCTCGGCTATGCGCGGGTGGTCCTGATTCCCGCACCCAACCCGCCGCACAAGGTGGGCCGCGAACTGACTGACGCGACGCATCGACTGGAGATGGCCCGCCGGGCCGTCGAGGGCGAGCCGCGGTTCGACGTAAGCGACATCGAACTCCGCCGGCCGGGCCTGAGCTACACTATCCTGACCGTCGAAGCGTTTCGCCGGGAGGTGGGCCCGGACGTACCGCTGGCCTGGATCATCGGAGGCGACTCGTTGCCCGAATTGCACAGTTGGTATCGCATTGGTGAGCTGGTCGACGCCTGCCGGATCGTTACCGCGGTCCGCGCCGGTTATGAGACGCCCGATCTCAGCGCCTTGCGTCGGACGCTCGCTCCCGAGCAGGTCGATCGGCTGTGCCGCGACATTCTCCCCACGCCAGTGATCGAGATCTCCGCCACCGACATCCGCCGCCGCGTGCACGACGGTGAGTCCATCCGCTATCTGGTGCCCGAGTCCGTGCGGGCGTACATCCACGACCACAACCTGTACAAGTGAACGCCCGAAACCGCTTCTGAAGCTGCGTGATCTGCCTAATCTGCGGACCCCAGGTGCCCACGAACGCGAGTGACAACAATCGCGCCCGGCGATATGGTTCCATCCGTCGCCGTGTGCGCGACGGTGAGTCCATCCGCTGTCTGGTGCCCGAGTCCGTGCGGGCCTACATCCGACCACAACCTGTACAAGAATGCACCATGAACCGGCAGGTCGGTCATACGAAAGAGCATGGCCCAGCGAACGCATTCGGCTCTCACCGATCGGCGCTCGCCGGGCCGTTTCATCAATGCCGCTTTTAAGGCACCGGTCGGCAGGCCCGGTAGCCCTCGAAGTCAATCAGGACTCACGCCACGCGGCGCTTGACCCAGCCGGCCATACCCAGACCGATGAACGCCAGGAGAGCCGCACCCGGCGCGGGGACCGGGACTACCGTCAACTCGAATGCACGATCACCGTCGTACACCGAGCCCTTGGTCCAGTAGAACGTGATTTCTTGCCCGGTAGGCTGGCTCTTTTCTCTTCGCCACCAGGTGTTCCCCCAATCGTTCGCGGAAACCCAATGCCAGTAGCCATCCGTTTGGGGGTTGTCGGTGTCGTTAATGATCGACAGGAGCGTGGTGCCCTGCGCCACATCAATGTTCAAATTCTGGAACTCGTACTTGTAGATCTTGAGGTCGCTGAAGGCTTCCCCGGTAAATGTCCGGATGCCGGCGCCAAGGTTCTGCTCGAAGGCGACAGACTCATCAGGGTCACCGCCAACAATGTTATGGAATCGTAGCGTGAAGTTGTCCGCTTCCGGGGGGGGTGTTCGTGTAGTTCTTGTAGTTGTAATAGAGCCCCCAGACGGTGATGCTGGTGATCCGCCCGGCAAAAGGAAGCGTGATTTCGTTGCCGATCACCTGACCATAGCTCTGCTGGAAGTCGCTGAGCAGGCCGTTCACGCTGTCGTAATTGGGGCCGCCGGTGCCAAGCGTCACATCGCCATGGGCGGCACTGGCCAGCATGCAGACAAGACATAGTGCCGTGCATTGAACTCGCATATTGTGCTCCTTTCTCCTGTGTCGGTGAGAAATGAAACGACTCCTACTGTTCCCGAAGTATGTCAACGGCACACAGACGATCCCTGCCCAGGTCCGCCGAGCGTCAAGCGGACGTCAAGAGGCTGAGCAGGACCAATGGCCGGCGTTTCCCCATAAAAACGATCCTCTTGTTGTTGTCCCGGTTGCGAGGCGATGCGGCGATTCCGGATCGGTGTTTCCAAGATTAGACGAGTGGGCGTCACAAATCAACGAAGAAGTTCACATTCCGGCCCAATTTCTTCGGGTTGATCTCGAGTGTTCAGAGGGGATTGTACAAAACCGAACGTGGATCAACATAGATGTTTATTATTGTTACTGTTAGGTCCCGAATGGATTGGTTTTGTCTTGAAGGACTCGTGTTCCAATTGAGGTCGCTCCGAGGTTTATCCGGGCGTACATTCAGGACCACAACCTGTACAAGAACGCACCGTGAACCGGCGGGGCGGGCATACGAAAGAGCACGGCCCGGCGAACGCATCGGCTCTTGCCGATCGGCGCTCGCCGGGCCGTCTCGTTATGCCGCCGTCAGGTTGCAGGCCGACAGGCTCGGCAACCGTCCGAGTCCGTCATGGCTTATGCCGCGCGGCGCTTGACCCAGCCGGCAATACCCAGACCGATCATGCCCAGGAGCGCTGCACCCGGCGCGGGGACGACCGTCACCCTGGGGTTGGCGACAACGTACCCCGGATCACCGCTGACATAGTTGGTCAGCGTATCGCCAAACACCCAATTGAAACCATAGGCTACATTGGTGTTCAGTTCTCGTGGAGCTCCCGTGCCGAGTCCGTCCCAGCCAGTCGTCAGCTGAGCCACGCTGGGGGCCAGAATGGTAAAGTTCGCCAAATCCTCAAACGTCAGGCCCACGCCGTTGTTCGGAAGCCAGGACTTATCCTTCGTCTCATAGACCTTGGCTCGCTGGTCTTTCAGGAAGTCCCAGTCCATGTTCCACTGTTTGTCACCCGAACGCCGCCAAACGGGATCGCTCGGCTCGTTGGCGATCACGGCAAACCTGCCGGCGCCGTCGGTAATCCAGATGTTGAAGTAGGGGGCTACCGCCGGGCCGCTACCCGCGGTAAATCGCGCGGGATCATCCAGTCGCTGAATGCTGATCGTGCTGAGCTGGCCGACCTTGAACCCGTTCACATCATTGGTGCCCCATCCGGCTTTCATGCCTCCCTCGGTAATCAGGAACTCCTTGGCATCGACCCCGCTTACGGTGACATCGTTAATCTCGGGGGTACCACGGATCACGAAGGTGCTCCAATCCGCCGATGCCGTCGCCGCACCGATGAACAGCACTGCAATCCCAATCGAAAGAATCTGTTTCATGTTTTCCTCCTCTGACCAAAGCCGCGCGAAGTGCGCTATTGAACGCCTGAAGTCAAACCAGAAATCTCAAGATTGGGTTAGCGGCGGGCTGCGGGGCGCGAGGACGAGGAGTGTTTGTTGCAGCGACCGGAGGCGATACTCGGCTTCCGGTCGATAAAAGCGCGGGGCGGGCCTGTCGGACTCGGACGCGATCAGGCCGAAGACACTCTGCATGGGCTGGAGCGTCGGTTGGAACTCGAAGGGCACGCTGTGGCCGAGCTGGACGGCGTCGGCGTGATACCAATCGGGTACATGGGCGGCATGCAGCAGAGCGGCCAGGCCGGCGTGACGAGCCGACCGAGCCAATTGCACGCCGGCGACGGTCAGCAGCCCTGAGAGCGTCAGCATGCCGGCATCCGGCGGCGGTGGCAGCTCGAACACGTTCTCGTCGTCGCCGTCTGTCGCAGGCGTGAGGCCGGCGTGAAACGGCCAGCCGAAGGAGGTGTGCAGGCTGCTCGCGGCCAGCCTGGGTATCGGCAGGCGCTGCAGCATGTCGAACCGATCCGCCGGCAAGGCGGCGGCGGACGTCAATCCATCGAGCAGGCACACATCGGAGGCGGTTTCCAATGCCTCGAGGGGGATGTTCAGACGGATCAGCATGGGGAGACGGATGTCTCGTTCGCCGAGCGACGTCCATGTGTCACCCGTTGGCGTGGGTCCGAACGCGCACCAGCCAGTATGGACCGTCAGGTCGGCTGATGCCAGATGAGCGGTCACGAGAGTCACCAAAATCGCAATGGCTGGTGTTCTCGACATTCGGAGCGTGCTTCCCCTTCTTGCGGACACCCCCATGACGTGCCGGAAAGAGATGTCCCACTATCGGTCATTGTATTCAGATGCGGGACATGTGTCAAGTATTTTTTCTAGGGGCGATGCAGTACTGCGGCGGAGCGTTCGTTGCGAAGGACGGCGGAGGTGGCTCGCGGCAGGACCGTTGGGCGGCGGGCCTGACATTACGACATCGGTGATGGTGTAAGATATGGTTGTTCAGATATTTGGCGATCAGAACAGACGGTTTTGTATGGTTCGGCATGCGTGGGCGTCAGCGACCCCGTGGGGCGCGATGAGCGGTATGCCCCGTGCTGGGGCGGCCGATCGCGGATCGCCGAGAGCTTGTGTCACCACAGAGAGCTTGTGTCACCACAGAGCTTGTGTCACCACGGAGGTCGCGGAGGGACACAGAGGAAGGAAGAGGCGGCGGCTATGAGCTACGGGCCGCGGCCTGTCGCGTGGGCTCACAGCTCACAGATCACAGCCCACAGCTTGCCATGAAAGAAACAGCCCGGCGAAGATGCGTTTCTTCGCCGGGCCGTGTCGTGTTGCGTTTATCCGAGATGGTTCGAAGCAGTCAAGCCTCGAGGCTCAAGCCGCCTCAGGCAATCCGCCGCCGCACCCAACCGACCAGACCCAGGCCGATGAAGGCCAACGCCGCCGCTGCGGGAGCGGGAACGACGTAGGCGGAGTACTTGATACCACCGGGGTTCTGGGCATCGTAGCCCCAAGCCCACAGGTAACCGCCAGCTGAGAGCTCGTTGGGCGTGTCATAAGGCAGAACTTGTGTCAGATAGTCGAGTTCCTTCGTAGCGAAGGCTCCTCCGTTGCCCCATACCGACAACGTGGCAGTCTCGCTGATCGTGAGCTCGAACGTGAAGACGTTGTCGTTAGTCGTCCTCCACACGTACTGCTGACACAAGTCTACTCCGTCATCCAACGAATTTCCGTCGGAAAAACCAACGGAAGCGGTTCCGTCGTTATTCTTCCGGAAGTAAGCTCCGACGCTCTGGGCGGCTGTCGACCAAGTGAAGGGGACCAAATTGTAAACGTCCTTATCGATCAACCCGATAATGATGGCTTTATTTCCAGCCGACTGGCTCAGATCAACCGTGCCCTTGATAACGACCGGGTGGACATGGGGGTAGAAGAGCTTGCTGGTGTCCGCGTCTTGGAGCTGTCCACCACCGTAGTACGTCCCCGAGATGCTTGCCAGACTCGCCATGCAGAGGTTGGCTGCCACGAGACAGGCGGCCACGGAAACGAGAATGCTTTTCGAATGCTTCAACATGATAAAATGTCCTCACATAAAGCACAGCCTTGTTCAAACAGTAAGCACAAGCCACATGGATCTTGGCATGGCTTACCGCGGCGGGCTGCGCGGCGCGAGGACGAGGAGTGTGTGTTGTGGCGACCGGAGGCGGTACTCGGCTTCCGGTCGATAAAAGCGCGGGGCAGGCCTGTCGGACTCGGACGCGATCAGGCCGACATCGCTCCAGACGAACTGAAACGCGGGTTGGAATTCGAAGGGCACACTGTGGCCGAGCTGGACGGCGTCGGCGTGATACCAATCGGGTACATGGGCGGCATGCAGCAGAGCGGCCAGGCCGGCGTGACGAGCCGACCGAGCCAACTGCAGACCGGCAACGGTCAACAGGCCCGAGAGCGTCAGCATGCCGGCATCCGGCGGCGGTGGCAGCTCGAACACGTTCTCGTCGTCGCCGTCTGTCGCAGGCGCGAGGCCGGCGTGAAGCGGCCAGCCGAAGGAGGTGTGCAGGCTGCTCGCGGCCAGCCTCGATATCGGCAGGCGCTGCAGCATGTCGAACCGATCCGCCGGCAAGGCGGCGGCGGACGTCAATCCATCGAGCAGGCACACATCGGAGGCGGTTTCCAATGCCTCGAGGGGGATGTTCAGACGGATCAGC
>Ga0209720_1000905_pt1 | contig 28025 bp, 24 predicted proteins | sample AD_JPNMR3_MetaG_FD_184426 | JGI IMG/M metagenome (GOLD analysis project Ga0209720, IMG submission 184426) | Active sludge microbial communities of municipal wastewater-treating anaerobic digesters from Japan - AD_JPNMR3_MetaG (SPAdes) (version 2) | ecosystem: Engineered > Bioreactor > Anaerobic...
CTAATTGAACTAGAGGAGGATTCTACTTGAACCGGGTTCAACCCTGTTATTCGGTCAAACACCCTGAGCAGAACCCGGACAATTATCGTGACTGAAAACAGAATGCGTCGAGCAGGTTCGGTAAATCGGAAAAGTCTGCACGTTCCATTTGTTGGAGGAACGTTTTGTTGTACATGTCCGGGTCTACAAAGAATGTATAGCGCCTAAACTTACTATACTCCTGTTTAGTACCGTGGTAAGTAACTGTAACCAGAGAAAACCGAAAGCGACCAGCATCATCGTGAAAAGCAAAAATACCGGCATCGCTGTGGGTATGCCGAAGGATCCTCTTCGCCATGTCGTACTGCTTTGCCTTGCTGGACCGAACCGTTAAGTCACCCTCAACCCGTACAGCCACTACAACGACAGTTCGCGCATCCGGGAGTTCGATTCGTCCGATTTGAAGAACTTCGCTAAATGCATCATCACGGATAAGGACATCGTAGCACTCGTGCGTGGGTCCAAAATTCGGTGCCGCGAGGCGTAGAACACTTCTTAAGTGCTCCGGCGAGAATTCCTGGCAAAGGTTTTTCCACGGCCTTAGCATCTTTCCCACCCCTCTGGATATCTCATAGATACCATGGTACTTAAAACACACCGATACCTCTCATTAGTAGAATACGAGGCCGAGAAGCTAAAGCCTGCCTCGACGCGTCGTCAAAAACGGGTATATCATACCGTCTGCGCAGTCAGTTCTCAGGACACCCCAAAGCATCAATGCCACTGAGTGTCGGCCTACTACAAGAATCCTCACAAAAGACGCCCCTCCCTAGGGGCGCCAGTCTAATGCCTTCTCAATCCCAAATCATGCTCTTCGTCAAACCTGTCCAGGATGCGTTTCGCTTTGTTCACCGACGTTGTGAGGGGATGGGTCGCCAGGGCCAGGAGGGCGGTGTGGTAGTCCTTGGTTACCGCCGCTTCCACGGTGAGTTCCTCGTAGGCCTTGACATGCTGGATCAGGCCCCTGATGTGGGGCTCCAGGCGGCCCATGGCCAGGGGCCTTGCTCCCCCCGCATCCACCAGGCAGGGGACTTCCACCACTGCCTCAGCGGGCAGATCGGGCAGCGCCCCGTTGTTGGCCACATTGACGATATGCCTTCCGCCGCGGTTAAGGTGTAGGTCGCGGATCAGCCAAACGGCGGCGGTGGAATAGTGGGCCCCGCCCCGTTTTTCCAGCTCCTTGGGCTTGGAGCGCAGCTTCGGGTCTTGATAGGCCTTCAGGAGCTGCGCTTCCAGTTCCCGGACCACATCTCCCCGGGTTCTAGGTTGGCTTCGCAGGTGCTCGAGCATTTCATCCTGCAGGTAGAAGTAGTTGAGGTAGCTGTTGGGCCAAAGACCCAGGGCCCTCTGGAACTCGGGATCCAAGCTCAATCCGGGGATATTGGCAGGCGCGGCGAGCTTTTCCAGAAGCTCTGCGGTGCGGTCCCGTCCCTGGACCATGATCCGCCGCACCCAGGAGAAGTGATTCAGCCCCACGTACTCCAGGTCCACATCTTCCGGCGCTGCGCCGCAGGCCCGGGCCGCCGCGTTTTTCAGGCCCCAGGGGATGTTGCAGAGGCCCACCGCCCTCACACCCCCGTATTTGAGCACCGCTTCGGTGATGATCCCTGCCGGGTTCGTGAAGTTGATCAGCCAGGCCTTGGGTGCATACGCCCGTAAATCTGCACAGATCTCCAAAAGGACCGGGATAGTGCGCAAAGCTTTGGCAAAACCCACAGGCCCCGTGGTTTCCTGGCCGATGAGCCCTTCTTCCAGGCAGATCTTGGTGTCCAGGATGCGGGCTTCTTGCCCGCCCACCCTGATCTGCGTGATTACGAAATCCGCTCCGGCGATGGCCTCCACCCTGTCCAGCACCTGCTGAACCTCAAAGGGACTGCCCTGGGCCGCGGCCATGCGCTGCACCAGACCCCCCACCACCTCCAGGCGCTGGGCGTCAATGTCCTGCAGCCAGACTTCCTGCAGCCCGAGGCTTTCCGCTTCCCACAGAAGCCCCTCCGCTAGCTCCGGGGTATAGGTGCTGCCGGCACCGATCACCGCGATTTTCACGCTATCCCTCCTTGGGGAGGTAATCTTTGATGGACTCCTCTAGACTGCGGGCGAACTCCTCATCCACATCCACGCCAGCCTGGGCCGCGGCCGCAAGCAGGGCCCCCACCACGGGTTCGGTCTTGAGGGTCTTCACCTCCACCGTGTATTCACTGTCCAGGAGCCTGCGGACAAAGGCCTCGTACATGAGGGGATGCTGCGCCCTTTGGAAGACACTGCCCATGGCCACAACTTCCACTTTCTCCTCCGGCTGGAAGAGGCGCCTGATGGCAGCCAGGGCAGAGACGGCCAGCTCTTCCCCTACTTCAAAGAGGATCTCCCAGGCCACCGCATCGCCCTGGGCCGCGGCCTGCACCACGATGGGGGCGAGCTGCGCCAGGCCCAGATCCTTCCCGGCATAGAGCCAGTCCACCAAATCCAAAAGTTCGCCCACCTGGTAGTGCTCACAGAGAAGTTGATAGAGCATGGTGGGTTCACCCCGCCCTTCCGCGCCCCTTTGGCTGCGGGCCAGGGCCAGCTCCCCGATGTAGCCGCCGCCGGCATAGTCCCCAAAGAGGGTGCCCATGCCGCCCACCTGCACCTTTTCCCCCTGGGAGTTCACCCCCACCACATTGGTTCCGGTGCCGCAGATCACCGCCACGCCCACCCCGGTTCTGGTTCCAGCCCAGAGACCCAGGAGGGCATCGTTTTCAAAGCCCCAGCGGGCCTGGGGCGGCACGATGGGCGCCAGCAGCTCCCGCACCAGCTCAAAGTCGCGGGGGCGGTCCGCCCCAGCCATGCCAAAATAGGCGGAAGAGATCTGGTTCGCGTCGATGGCCGCCTGGGCGGCAGCCAGCTCTATGCTTCTTTGCACCTCGTTCCGGGCGGCCTCAATTGTCGAGTGCTGGAAGTTCCCGCGACCAGCCTCAGCCAGGGCCACAACCTGCCCTGCGGCATCGGCCAGCGCCGCCACGGTTTTGGAGCCTCCCGCATCCACTCCTAAGAAAAGCATAGCTCATACCTCCATCCAGTAGTGGAAAAGTTCTTCCTTGCGGCCCGTTTTCCTTTAGCCCCTCCAACAGGAAAGTGGGCCCCTCGCTGATGGGGCCCACTTGTACCTCCTGCTTGCTTTTTACACTCTGGCCCGGCTGCGGGTAATCACATCAAAGGCCACAGCCAGAACGAAGATAGCGCCCTTGACCACGTACTGGAAGGAGATATCCACCCCCAGAAGGTTCATACCGTTGGTGAGGGACATGATCACCAAGGCTCCCACAATGGTGTTGGTCACCCTGCCCACACCGCCGCCCACGGAAACGCCGCCGATGTAGCTGGAGGCGATGGCGTCCAGCTCAAAGCCTAGGCCCGCGGTGGGCGTTGCCGAAGCCAGCCGGGAGGTGTAGAGGATACCTGCCAGGGCGGACATGAGGCCCATGGAGGCAAAGACCAGGAAGGTGACGTTGCGGACCTTAATGCCGGAGAGCTCCGCCGCTTCCGGGTTACCGCCGATGGCGTAGATGTGGCGCCCCAAGCGGGTTTTGTTCAGGATGAAGTTGTAGATCAAAAGCACCGCCGCCACGATCACAGCAGTCCAGGGCAGTCCCCGGTAGGAAGCCATGATCCAGGTGACAGCCAGGATCACCACGGCAAAGAAGACCAGTTTACCCCCGAAGATCACCGGCGAAACGGTGGGGAAATTGTAGCGCTTCAGGTCCTGGCGCTGCTTCACTTGGCCCCAGACCACCGCGGCCACCATGGCGATGCCCAGAAGCAGGGTCAGAAGGTGGAAGTTCACGTTCTGCCCCCAGGGCAGGTCGGGGATATAGCCGTTGGAGAACTGCAAAAACGTCTGGTCCCGCACGATAATGGTACCTGTGCCCGCGGTGACCCAGGAAAGCAGGCCGCGGAACATGAACATGCCCGCCAGCGTCGTGACGAAGGCCGGCACCTTAATCCTGGTTACCAGAAGGCCCTGGTAAACTCCCACTGCAACGCCGCAGAGCAGCACAATGGGCACCACCAGCCACACGTTCCAACCCTTCATGAGCAAAATGGCAGCCACAGCTCCCAAGAAACCGGCCACGAAGCCTACAGAAAGGTCAATGTGGCGGATAATCAGAATCAAGGTCATACCGATGGCCAAAACGGCCACGTAGCCCGTCTGGTTCACCAGGTTCACCAAGTTGCGGGGGGAAATGAACAGCCGATCGGTGGCGATGGTAAACACCACGAAGATTACCGCCAGGGCTACATACATGGCGTAATCGCGAATGTTGCTGATGAGCAGGGAACGGATCTCGGCCCCCAGACTCCCCCTTACAACAGTTTCATTGACTTTGGCCGTGTTCATGCCCTTACTCCCTCCGTTGTCTTTGTTGCCAGTGCCATGATCTTTTCTTCCGTGGCCTCCCTGGCATCCAGCTCACCTGTGATGGTGCCTTCCGACATGATGTAGATGCGATCGCTCATACCCAGGATCTCCAAAAGCTCACTGGAAATCATGATGATGCTCATCCCCTGGGAAACAAGCCTGTTCATGAGCTGGTAAATCTCGTACTTGGCACCCACGTCGATGCCCCGGGTGGGTTCGTCCAAGATGATCAGGGCTGGCTCCGCGAACATCCACTTGGCCACGGATGTTTTCTGCTGGTTGCCTCCGGAGAGGTTACCCACCTTCGTTTTCACGCTGGGCGTCCTGATATCAAAGGACCTGCGGTACTCTTCGGCTATGGCGATTTCTTCGTGCTCATTCACCACTAAGCCCTGCAGGAGCTTCTCCAGCCTGGGCAGGGAGATGTTGAACTTCACATCCTGAATCAGGACCAGCCCGTTAAGTTTGCGGTCCTCGGTTACGTAGGCTACACCGCTGGCGATGGCATCCGCGGGATGTCCAAAATGCACCCGCTGCCCGTTCAGGTAGAGCTCGCCGCTGGTGATCTGGTAACCGGGAACGTTGCCAAACACGCTCAAGGCCAGCTCAGTGCGGCCTGAACCCATCAAGCCGGCTATGCCCACGATTTCGCCCCTGCGCACGTGCAGGTTCACGTTGTGGAGGATCTCCCGGTTGGTGGAGCGGTCCACCACGGCCCAATCCTTTATCTCAAAAAGCACATCGCCGATGCGCACATCCTCCCGCTCGGGGTAGATGTTTTCGATTTCCCGGCCCACCATGTGCTTGATAATTTCCTGTTCAGTGATCTTCCGCCCCCGGGCATCCATGGATGTAACCACTCTGCCATCACGGAGCACGGTGATGGTATCGGCCACCGCCACGATCTCCTTGAGTTTATGGGAGATGAGGATGCTGGTGACCCCTTGGCTCTTCAGTTCCTGCAGTAGGTTCAAAAGGTTCCTGCTGTCGTCCTCGTTGAGGGCCGCGGTGGGTTCGTCCAAAATCAGGAGCTCCACATCGCGGGAAAGGGCCTTGGCGATCTCCACCAGCTGCCTCTGGCCCACACCTAAATCCTTGATCTTGAGGGACGGATCCAAGTTCAAGCCCACACGCTCCAGGATCTCTTTAGCCCTCAACTTGGTTTTGTTCCAGTCGATGATCCTCCCCTGCATGATCTCATGACCTACAAACAAGTTCTCGTAAATGGGGAGTTCGGGAAAGAGCGCCAGTTCCTGATGGATGATGGCAATGCCGTGTTTCTCGCTGTCAGACACATGACGAAACTGCTGGGGCTGCCCATTGAGGATAATTGAGCCTTCAAAGGTACCAAAGGGATACACGCCGGAAAGGACCTTCATCAAAGTGGATTTCCCGGCACCGTTCTCCCCTACCAAACAGTGGATTTCTCCCCGGCGCACCTGAAATGACACATTGTCCAGGGCTTTCACCCCGGGGAATTCTTTGGTGATGGATTTCATCTCCAGAATGAAATCACTCAACCTCCAGCCCTCCTTTCACGTCGGAGAAGGCCGACCCGAAACCGAGCCGGCCTTCCAGTGCACAGATGGATTAGATCCCGGTGAACTCTCCAGCATCGTAGTAGCCCGAATCGATCAGGGCTTCTTGCACGTTGTCCTTCGTGACCACGATGACCGGCGATTGTTTGGAAGGAACATCGATCGCCTGGTTGAAGTAGGTGGCGTCGGTCTGGGGAGTCCGGCCTTCCAGGATGTCGATGGCCATGTTCATGGCATCGGCCGCCAGAACCCGGGTATCCTTGAACACGGTCATGCTCTGCTTGCCATCGATGATGTACTGTACAGAGGCTTTTTCGGCGTCTTGGCCGGTGATGAAGTACTCGGTTACATCAGGATCCGCAGCGAACACGTCGGCGATGGAGCGGGATGTACCGTCGTTGGGAGCCAAGATGAAGACCCGACCTTTGTCAGCGGCGGTCTTGGCGGTGAGATGGGCTTCCGCCTTGGACTTGGCCACGTTCATATCCCAGTCAGTGGTGACCTCGCCGATGATGGCGGCCAGCTGTTCCCTGGTGAGGTCTTTGATATCTTTGTAGTTTTCGGCTTGAGCCGAGTTCTTAATCACAAATGTTCCGTCGGCAATCTTGGGCTGGAGGATGTTCCAGGCACCTTGGAAGAACAGGAAGGAGTTGTTATCTGTCAAGGCACCGGCATAGAGGTAGAGAGGATTGCCTGTGCCGGTTACGTTGTCCACCAGGTACTGACCCATGGCTTCGCCAACGGAGATGCTGTCGAAGGTTACGTAGTAGTCAATGGCAGCGGTGTCGGTAATCAGGCGGTCGTAAGAAATCACGGTGACGCCTTCGAACTTGGCCATTTCCACAGCGGCAGCGGCTGCAGCAGCGTCGTGGGCGCAGATGATGATCACCTTGGCACCCCTGGCGATGAGGGTTTCCACGTTGGTCTTTTCAGCGGCGGAAGAACCCTGGCTGAAGAGGACCTCAACGCTGTAGGGCGTCTCGGCAATCACATCTTCAAAGCGAGCCACGTCTTGGAGCCAGCGGGGCTCATCTTTCGTAGGCAGAACGATACCCACGTCCACCCTCTGGGCAAACACTGCGCCGGTGCTGCCCAGGAAAACCGCGAGCACTACCAGCAAAGCAAGAATTCTCTTCATAATATGCCACCTTTCCTTTTCGCAAATATTTAACCGCTCCCTACGGTTATGCCTATATTGTAAAGGAAAGGGGTACAGCACTCCATTGAATCTGTTTCCTTTTCTTTTGATATTTTTCCACGCCCCGCCTACTCCTCTTTAGCCAGCCCTTCCCGGTACTCGGTGGGGCTTACCCCCACTATCCGCTTGAACCAGGCGCTGAAGTAATAGGCGTCGCTGAAGCCCAGGTAGTCCGCGATCTCATAGATCCGCTGATCCGTCCCCTTGAGCAGCTCCTTGGCCTTCTGCCCCTTAAGGCGGTTCACATAATCGGAGAAGGTCTCCCCCACATACTCATGAAAGAGCTTGCTGAGCTGAGACGGACTCATATTCAGCTCCTCGGCCAGCATACCCAAGGATATTCTGCTGCGGTAGTGCTCATCCACGTAGGCCTTGACCGTGGCGATCAGCTGCTCGGCTCCGCCCTGGCGCCTGGCCCTGATGAGGTCATTGATCTCCACCAGGAAGCCCTCCACCCAGCGCTGAAGCTCCGCCAGCTGATCCTGTGGTTCCCCGGGCAAAAGCCGGCTCATCACCTCGATGCCCTGCTGTACATCCAGGTCCAACGCCTCCAGGGCCGAAAGGGTGGAAAAGACAATATCTCCCAGGATGATCAGGAGATTATCGGGGTTGCTGGCGTTTTCCTCCAAAGCCCGCTGGAGCGAAGCAATCTCCGCCTCCAGTTCACTGTGGGTACCGGTGCGCAGAACCTCCCCTAAACGGTGGCGGATGGGAGCCTGGGCCTGCCGGAACAGAGATCTGGCGCTGGCCAGCCAGCCGAACACGTCCCGGATGCGCCTTTCCAGATTTTGCCTGGCCAGTTCCTCCTGCCGGCGCTGATGCTCCATACGCTCCCGCTCCGCGGCGATCTTGGTCCTGGTTTTCTCCACCACATCCAGGAGCCTCTTGGTGCGGAAGGGCTTGAGCAGATAATCCTCCACCCCCAAGCGGATGGAGGATTGGGCCAGCTCAAACTCGGCATGGCCGGAGATGATGATCACCTTGAGCTGATCGTTGATGGATTTCGCCCGCTCGGTAAGCTCCAGCCCGTCCATGCCGGGCATGCGGATATCGGTAACCAGAATGTCGATGGGCTCCCGCTTGATGATCTCCAGGGCTTCTTCTCCGTCTTTAGCCACAAAGAGCTTGTAGCCCAATCCCTCCCAGTCCACGTTCCCCGTGACCTTTTCCCGGAGGGACTTTTCATCTTCGGCAATCAACAGATTACACATGCCCATCCCCCTCCAGAGCCTTGATAGTGAGGATCGCCTTGGTCCCATGGCCCAGGGTGCTCTCTAAAACGACACCATACTCGGGGCCGAAGCGGAGCTGGGCACGCTTGTTCACATTGCGCAGGCCGAAATACTCCCGCTCGTTGTTGAGGGGACGGATGCCCCGCAGCACTTCGTTAATGTCCCGGAGTTTATCCGGTTCGATGCCCATGCCATCATCGGCCACTTCGAAGATGATCTTTTCCCCCTCCTGACGCCCCCGGACGGTGATGGTCCCTTCCCGGTTGGCCCGGAGGATGCCGTGGTAAATGGCGTTTTCCACCAGGGGCTGGAGCAGCAGCCGGGGGATGAACTTATTCAGGATGGCTTCATCCTCGATGATGATCTCGTAGCGGTACTCCCCGCCGTGCCGGAGCTGCTGGATGAACAGGTAATTGCGCACATGCTCCACTTCACTGGCGATGGGCACAGTTTCCCTCCCTTTGCTTAAGGAGAGGCGGAAGAAATTGCCCAGGGCCTCAACCAGGTAGGTGGCCTCTTCCGTTTTGTTGCTCTCCAAATGGCCGATGATCAGATCCAGGGTGTTGTAGATGAAGTGGGGTTTGATCTGGTTATCCAGGCTCTCCAACTCCAGTTTGCGCAAAAGCTCCTGCTCCTTCACGTTTTCGGCCATGAGATCTTGGATGCGCCTGATCATCTTGTTGAAGCTGTGGCCCAGCTGGGCGATTTCATCGTTCCCGTAGGGTTCGATATGCACGGAAAGCTCGTTGTTGGCTGCCCTTTGCGTTAAGTCCTGCAGTTCCTTGATAGGCCTGCTTAGGGCATGGGAAAGATAAGCCGCCAACAGCACCACCCCAGCCAGGATCAGGGCAATGACCAGATAGGTGAGGCGCTGGATGGGGCGCAGTTCCGCCCCGAACTCGTCGGCATGGGCCACGCTCACCACAGTCCAGCCGGTAATGGGCGAGCGGGCGGTGGTGAGGAAATACCGCTGTCCCTCGGCGCCGTTAAACCCATCCACAAAGCCTTGGGTCACGCTGTTTTGGAAAAAGGGACTCACGGTGCCGATGTGTTCCGCCTGGGGATGGTAGATGATCCGCCCGGAGTTGTCCGCGATGAAGATATACCCAGTTTCGCCCAGCTTTACGTCGGTGATGGAAGCTAGGCGCGCGATGTTGATATCCGCGGTGAGGTAGATCTCCCCTTCCGTGGTGGGTGCCGGGTAGGGCTTGACCATGGTGACCACCAGGCGGTTGAGGAAGTTCACCCCGGGCCCCAGGAGAGCTACTCCATCTTCCCCGGCGGCTCTGTAGTAATCAGCTAGAAAGACTTCGTAATCCAGGGTGTACAGACCGTAGCTGCTCAGGCGCCTTCCGTTGGGGAAAATGATGGAAAGCTCCTCTACGTCGGGCTTGACCCGCTGCAGGTTATTCAGATCTTCCCAGATGCGGAACACGTATTTGCGGTTGTTGAAGTCGTTGTTTTCCACCAGCTTGATCAGCTGATCCAGGTAGAAATCCTGCTCCTTGGTGAGCAGAGCCTCGATGTCGAGGAAGTACTCATCCAGCTCCCTGGCCATGCGACCCACCACTTCCTGGGAGTATTCACTCACCCGGTGGAGCAGCCCGCCGAAATAGGTTTGATAGGAAAAGACGGTCATCAGGCCAAAGGGCAGGAGAGCCGTGACCAGAAAGGAGAGGATCAATTTGGTGCGGATCGTGTGGATCTCCGCCTTTTTAACCAGTTTAGACCAGAATCGCTCGAACCTTGTAATCTAAAACGCCCCCCTACTTCACCAGCCAGGGCTTGTGGATCTCCAGCAGCCGGTCGAGGTTGCTTTCATCTGCGTGTTCCAGCCCCACTTCCACAAACTCCGGGGGAGCCTCGCCGGTGCGGATGTACTTCACCAAAAGCTCCAAGCCCAACGCTCCCATGCTGGTCATGTCCTGGCCGATGAGGTATTGGATCAAGCCCTCCTTCTGCAGAAGCAGGGCATCGTAGAAGAGGTCAATGCCCACCGCAATGCCGCCCGCCTGGGCCCAGCGCTGGAAGTTGGGCAAAGCCTCGCTGGGTACATAAAAGGGCCAGCCGCCCACGAAGTAGATTACCTCAATGTCTGGATTGTGCTTCACGTAGTCCTCCAGCAGGATAATGGACTTCTCCACCGTGTCCTCGTTTTCCACGATATCCCTGATCCTGAGGTTCACCCGGCCCTCGGTGGCCGCGAGAAAGCCGCGGATGCGCTCTTCATGGTGGAAGGCCTCCCTGAGCCCGGTCATGATCATGGTATCCAGTTCCTGCTGGGCTAGGCCCCGGGAGCTGAGCACATCCACCAGGGCTTCACCGATGGCAAAGCCCGCCCGGAAGTTGTCGATGCCGATGTGGAACAGCCGTCCGCTCCCTGGACTGTCTCCGTCAAAGGTGGCCACGGCAATGCCCTGATCCAGGGCCTTCCTAAACACCCGGTGGATCTCCTCATCGTCATTGACGCTGGCCAGAATGCCGTCCACGCCCCGGCGGATCAGGTTTTCAATCATCTCCACCTGGGCCTCGGAGGAAAAGTCAAAAGGTGCCACCCATTCCAGGCGCACACCAAGCTCGTGGGCTTTTTTCTGCGTCGCCTCAAAGGCATCGAGGAAAATGGGGTTCCCCAAAGCCCGAGGCAGAACTGCTATGGTCAGCGGTTCCTCCCCAGCCGCCAGGGCGGCCGCGGGAATCACGAACACCGCAAGGAGTAAGAAGGCAACCGCTTGCAGCACAGGCGGGTTCTTGAGCATTAGGATTCACCTCAGCACGTTTACTTCGGCACTATAGCCCCGTTTTCCTGTACAAGCACCCTGGAGATGCATGGGTCTTCTGGCTCCCCGATCCTAACCTGCCAGCCGCCTTAGACTCGGCCCACCGCTTCCAGCATACCCTGTGGGTCTGCTCCTCCATATCCCGACACCTTCGCTGCACCCAGGCGCCCATTTCCTGTATAAAACTCCATGATTTGGGAAACATAGAAATGCCTAGCTTCGCGAAGCGGAAAAAGATTAGAGGAGGCAGAGAACATGAGAAAATTGCTTACTTTGCTGCTGGCTACTGCATTGCTGGCGGGAGTGGCGGCAACGGGCCTAGCGCAGGGCAGCACACAGTCCATCAGCCAAACAAAGTACATCCTGGTTGGGCTTGAGGTTTCCCCCTTCGTGAAGATCACCTTTCCAACAGTGGACCAGACAATGCACTTTGGTATTGCCAACCGGCCCGGTGTGTACAACACCAGTGGTTACCTGAAGGATGTAGAGGACCTCTTCAACGCCACTTTCATCAAAGATCCAGAGGACGAGGACTTCAGGGGACTGGAGTTCAGGCTGGAGTCCAACGTTGATGTCCGGGTTGATTTCGCTTTCGAAACAACGCTGTCGCCCACTTTCCCCTTCAGTTGGCCGCAGATTCCCACGCTGTTTGAAGTCCGTCGGGGAGGGGAGGAGGCGGTCTGTTTCTACGGCTACATGTTTGACATAGAGGACAGGCCAGACTCCTTCATCCACTCCAGTGACGACGGAGAACAGGCGTTCTTCATTGACGGAGCCATCCGAGTCGACTCCAACGCTGCACCCTATAGGTACACGGCGGGGTTAGTGATGACTGTCTCGAGCGTTAACTAACCTGACCGATGGGCTGTCCAAGTGACAGCCCATCTCTTTGATCCGGGCCCAACTGGTGATTTGTGAATTTCGTCCGGCCAAGTCCCATCTCGGGCATAGAACTTGGACAAGTGCATAGCATGACAGTGACCAAACACCACACAAGAAATTCCATCCCGTGCATAAACTGTCAGCATTGGGGAATGATCGCGATGGAAGCACATATGCTATTACCGCGTTTCCCGGAAACCGCACGAGGTCATCACCCCCCAAATGGGGTGCATGATAGATTTCACTGAGCAAAAAGCAACTTGACCAAAGGGGGGCTGCCAAGAGTCCTGTCAACACCTGAAACCCTTTCTGCCGGTCACTTCACGAGGACATTAAGTACGTTGAAAAGAGAAGAGGAGGAATTCCAAAGTGAAAAGAGTTTTAGCTTTGTCCCTGTTGCTGGTAATGGTTCTTTCTGCCGGAGCACTGGCGGCTGACCCGGAAAAGCCGGTTAATGGTTATTACGACATCGGCTCTCTCCAGGACGAAGACGACAATATCGGGTTCGAGTTCCCGTTCACCGTCACAATCGAGAAATATGCCAGAGTATGGCTCGTAGAGAACAAACTGTTCAAGAATCCCCTGATGGGGGCAGCCGGTCTGTACACTTCGGATGAGTGGCAAGTGATCAGGGACGCACAAGCTTACTTCGCAGCCAAGCTGGGCGAAACATACTGGCCTGGAACAGAAGTCGATTGGGTTGGAAAAGGAGACAAAGACAGCGAAGCCCCGGAGTTTGACAGGGACGGCGGTGCCTTGTTCCGGGTGGAGAGCAACTGCGACGCCATCGTCGAGGTGGCATTTGATTGGGGCGAGAATCCACTGACCTCCGAATTGGTCTTGTGGGTCTACAGGCATCAGGATGTGGCTCCGTACATCGGATGGCCACCGGTAAATGGGGACGCCGCCCTTTCGAGGATTTCGTCCGAAGACCCCGATGACGAGCGCATAGTCTCCTTCGAGCACCTGTTCGAAAATCAGCTGCCGGCGAAACAAGGTGAAGACACGAAGTACATGTTCAGTGAGTACAAAATCGGCGGAGCCGTGTTCATCGACTACATCGCCCAGCAACTGGCCGACACATATGATGGGTTGATCACGATCACTGTATCAGCCAAGTAAGGTTCACGCCAAACCGCAAGCATCACTGGCAAGGGGCTGCGGGCATCTCGCCCGCAGCCCCTTGTTGTGACTATGCCCCGTGACATGTTGTCCTCTGGTTGGCAACCGCCTGTCCCAGGCTTGCACACCCTAAGAAAAGACCTCGGCCATCTTTCCATACGGACTGGCCGAGGTTCTTGTTTTGCCGCAAAACGACTACTTAGTGAAGAGGAAGGAGCAACGATCGTGGGCTGTCTAGGGCTCCACGACCACTTCATCCATCATCTTAAGAATCTGAACTCCGCCATGCGTCACTTCGATCTCCACACGATACGTTCCCGGTTCAAGAGCATCGGCTATGGCCATCAGACGCTTGGCTTGCCGGGGCAACATCCATTTCTCGTCTTGCTGAAGCTCGAACATGACCCGCTCCACAAAATCGTTTTCCCCATCGTACACCACGGCGCTCACCTGAGGTAGAAACGCCACATTGCCGCTATTCACCAAATCCAGGGACAGATAGGTGCCGTCCTCAATGGTCTCGACCACGAGGCTGCGCACCTGCACCTCCCGCCTGTGCTCTGTTCCCACCAGGACATCGATGGGGATCACCGCTTCACTGAGCAGGTCCCCCGATGTTGCACTGTAAGCCCTGAAAACAGCTTTTCCATGGTAACTTCCGTCCAGGGCATCCCTGGGTACAGCGATGGTCATGGCCAGGCGGGTTCTAGCCCTTGCTGGAAGCATAAATTCAGGCTGACTGCGCACATCCAGCCAGTCCACTAACGAGTACTCATAGCCGGCCATGACTTCGCCAAGGGCCACCTCTATTCTTACAGGTTCAGGGGACAGGCTCTCGAACTCGAAGACTTGGCTTTTCCTTTCCCCTGCCCGGAGTTCATGGATGACAGTTGCGGGCTCAACGATAATCGCGGCGGACTCGTCAAAGCCTGGGTAGACAAACTGGCCGGGCTCCACCACGATGGTTTCATTGCGGATGATCTGTCCGCTGTCCCCATAGCGCAAAAATGCCTGGAGCCAATACTCCCCTGGTGCAAGGGGACGAGTGACGCGACCGACAAATTCGACTCCAGCACCGGGATAGACCCTTGTGGAATCCATTCCCGCAGATGATCCCGCCGGGGAGCGGAGGGTAACCCGTTCCACCAAGCGTCTGGCCTCATCGCGGATGGTGGCCTCGCCAGATACCAGATAATCAAGGGCAGATGTATTGTGAAACCTGGCGGCAATCAGGGGTGCCCCCTGGGCATCCGGGCGCACCTCGAGAGAAGTGAGCTCGGCGGTGGGCCTCAGGCCTGCCCTTTCCACCATGATCCGCAATCGCACGGCATAGCGGACCCTGAAGGTGAAGCCGGAAGGGTCTTCTGGCGGCCTGGTTTCCACCATTACCACCACGGTGTGCGACCCGCCGGCCGAAAAGGGCACCCGCACCGTACCCCTCACGCTGGTTTCCTGCCCCGGCAGCACTCGAACTAAACTCTCTTCAAACGTGACCCAGCTCGTGGGGGAGAATCCTGGTTGCTCCGGCAGTTGGTACATCAATCCGCCGCTCAGCTGCTGCACCGGTTCGTATAGAACAAGCTCCACCAGCTCTTCCACCGCTTCCGGGATCAAATCGATCACGAACTCCCTTTCATCCCCAGGATTGACGTTCATCTCGATGACCAAAGGCCGCACACCTACCGCCAGCGCTGACTCCCCGCCTGTAAGTAGGCCCACGCCCATGAGCAAAACGACAAGGCCCAATGCTAGTTTCCTCAAAGACATGAGACATCTCCTCCTTGTTTGGTTCCTTTACCAGGCAACGTAGACAAAAACCGTCCCTTTGTAGGTCCCAGCAGCGTGGCTCCAAGTGGACTCCGTTTGCAGGTTCACGCTGAAGGTGGTCCCCCATCCATAGACACTCCGGGCGATTTCCTGCGGACCCTCGGACAAAGGGACAAGTTCTTCAGCTTCTTTCACCGACTTTACAAGAAACAGTTCCAAGGGGGGAACGTTTTCGTACCTGTCCCCCTGATAGTGCAAACCATCGGAGGCAAGGGCCACAACCCAATTGCCGTGGTTGGCCTCCACCTGGATTTCCAGCGGAGGAATAGCATACCAGCCCGGACCTTGATCCAGGCTCAGCTGTATTTCCTGCGTACCGCTGGTCACCACTGTATAGGGCAGGACCGTGATCTCAATGGGAATGTCCGGCCCGTTGCTCGCGGACAGCACTGCGCTGTACGTTCCCGCCCGCAGGGTAACATCACCGCGCAAAGCGATCTGCACTTGGGACTGCCTGTCCCCGGCAGCCAGCAAGCAGATCTGGGCATCAGAGGACCATCGCCAGCGGTCGCTGCCCTCAGCGAACGCCTGCCAATTTGAATCGTAGGGCGTTTTGACCACGACCATGTCCCGGGGAAACCCCTCCGATAGGTCCGTTAAGGAATAGTAGAGCGCCGTGCCATCATCCTCGGCTGTGCGGGTCAAAGTGAGCCAGTGTATGGGCATTTGCTCGACCGACTCCTGGAGATCCGCAAAGCCCCTCACGGTAAAGGACACAGGGCCGCCGTCCACCACGACATCCAGCTGTTCCTCGGCCATCACGTTCCCCGCCAGAACCAGCGTACCGGCTGCCAGCAGGAGCCACAGACCACAGCGTATAAACTTCATCTGCATCAACACCCCCTCTTAGTTATCAGAAACTGAGCCAGATACCAGCGGCAAAGACGTGTCCGTGCCGCTCGCTCCACATCCAGGAGAACCTGGCCTGGGCAGGTTTGGTGCGGAACATGGTTACACCTATCTGGTGTGCCACTTTCCCGGTGTCGTTCTGAGCTTGGTAGGAAAAGCTGTAATCTCCCAGCAGAACCTCGGCCCGGAGCCGCCAGTGGAAGACCAAGCCAACCCCAGGTTCCTGCAGGGAAACCCTGATCGGCAAAGCGGCAGCCGACAGCTTAAGGCCATCGCCATACTGCAGTTCATCGCGGAGGCCCAGGTGCACAGATGCACCATCGCCGGAGCCGTTACCCAGCTCGGCCACGAGAAACAGCTCTTCGTTCAAGCCGCCTTCCACGCCCACTGCATACAGCATTTCCGGTACAGATTGAACATGGCCGTACGCGGCCAAGCAGTCGGCAATGGGGATGTACCCGTCCAGGACAACTCCCCATCTGCCTTCGCTGTAGCCTGCCCCCAGGCCGATCTCCACAGGGCGCACATCCCCCGGTTCGGCCATGACCTCCTGCATCCCCGCAATCGTACCCATGGGTATAAGCTGGGCATCTTGGGGAATCATTTCATCCGGGATTACCGCCCCCGCCACATACACAGCGAAGTATTGGTATTCCGTTCTCCTCCCCACATCCACCTCTCGGGTTACCACGGCGATGGGACGCTCCGCTGCGGCCCCTATCCAAGCTGTGGTGTGCAGCTGGGATACGCTTCCGCTCAGGGTCTCATAGACCAGTGCGATCTCAGTCTCGATTCTCCTTGTCTCACCATCTATCCGGCGGGGCACAATGGTCACGGCCAGTCTTTCTTCTCTGTGTGTACTAGAGGCAGTAGGTAGGCGGACAGTGGAAATGTCCACCCGCAGCGGCTCACCGCTGGTGGTAATCAACCAGGAGTCATGGCTGGCAGAATGGGCAGCCTGTCCCACCTGTCCGTACAGTTGACCGGTAAAGCGGAATGGCGTATCCAGCAGAACCCCGATCTGGAAATCATCTACGCTAACCGCCCACAGACTCGTGTCCTGCCCCTTCTCCAGCTCAAAGCCAAACCCTAAGCGCCGTACTATCTCCCTGTCCAACTCCAGGAAATGAAGACTGTAGCCCACCACGGGCTCCGTCCCTGGGGCGGGCACCTCCTCCCAACCTTCCGCCAGCAGCTGCTTGGCTATGTCCACACTCCACTCCAACGGTTGCTCCTGAGCCTGCGCGGAAAAGGCCAAAGCAGTCCAGAGGACTGCCACCGCGAGGAGGACCAGCATAATCCGTGCTCTGCTTTTTTCCATGGTCGACCCCCTTTCACTGGATTACGGGAGTGACGAAGATCAGCAGTTCCTTTTCGGCTGCCCTCTCGGCATCGCTTCTGAACAACCAACGAATAATGGGAATATCGCCCAAGATGGGCACTTTCCTAGTCTGGTCCCCTTCTTCTTGCAGAGTCATGCCCGCGAGCACAGCGGTCTGACCGTCCTTCAACCGCACGGTGGTGGAAACAGATGACTGCTTCACCACTAAGCTGCTCTTGGATTCACTCACGAAATGACTCATCTCCGGTGCAATCGCCAGGACGATTTCATCGCCGATGATGCGAGGAGTCACTTTCAGATGCATGCCCACTTCCACCCGTTCCAGGCGCGTCGCCTTGTCGTTGGAGTCCGCCAACAGGAGGATCTGGCGGTCCCCCACAAAGAGTTCAGCGGATTGTCCATCGCTCACCAACACCCTGGGGTCAGCATGGATGCTGGCCGCCTGGGCCTCCTCCAAGGCCTTGAGGTTTAAGAGGATGTTCCCCAGGATGTTGGTCTCCAGCGAAAAGATGTTGTTCTGGAGGCCCAACTTGGCGGTCCAGTTCTCGTTGAACGTCTCGCCCGCACCAAAGACGGCCTCGAACAGGTTGAGCCCCAGCTCCTTGAGGGCCTTGGTGGAGATCTCCGTGACGATAACCTGGATCTCCACCTGCCGCTGCGCCACGTCCAGCGTTTCAACGAGCTCCAGAATGCGTTCCAGCTCCCCAGGGGGTGCTGTAATGGTCAGCACACTGCCCTCGCGCTCCCCTTTGACATAGCTGGCCAAAAACGATGGCAGAGCGGACATGATCTCCCCCGCGGTGACATGCTGGAGAACCACTATTTGCGTATCGGCCAATTCCCTGAAGGTGATACTGCGGGGATCGGGCAGGCCTACGAAATAGAAATCATCGATCTTCCGGAAAGAATAGCCGCCGCCGATAAGGATGATGCGCAGGGCCTGCTCCAGCGGCACATCCTGCAGGTCTACGGTCACCCGGCCGCTCACCGTGGAATCGGGAATGATGTTCACTCCCGTCTGCAGCGAAATTTCACTTAAGGCATCGCGAATACTGGACTCAAAGAGAAACAAATTCACCAGAGGCTGTTCCTGCACTTCCTGGGCTAAGGCTGCACCGCCCAAGGCCAGTGCCAAAACAATGATTACCACTGCCCCGATGCGTTTACTCACGTTTAACCCCTCCATTGTTGGACTCTGTCTTGCCCCGAGAGTCAGGACTCATCGGGAATCACCGTAAAGAGGATGTCGCCCGTATAGGTCTGGGCGGGATTTTCCCAATAGGCTGTCAGTTGAAAATCCAGCTTGATTTCTAGTTTTCCTGGCGGGCCGCTCTGTACTGGCACTCTCTCCAGGGTCAGGGCCCGCATTTCTCCCCCTTCCCCTTGTCCATCAGCCTCTCCCCGAGACAGTCCCCAGGTCAACTGGGAGATATGGAGCAGATCCCCATTGGCCCCGAAGAGATACTCTTCCGGTGCCGAGATGTACAAGGTATAGGGAATGTTGCCCTCAATTGTCACGGTTACCGCTTCCCTTTTTGTGGCTATGACGCCAACCTTGGTTAGGCGTGCTGTGCCCAAAACGTAGTCGAAGTCCACCTTGTCAAAAACCAGCTCGGTGGCATCCAGTGTCATGATGATGATCTGTGGTATGTGGATAATCACCGGTATCTGCACTTGATTTTGGGCCTGCACTACCCCTGCACCAATCAATGTCAAGACAAGGACTGCCGTGATACAGATCAGCCGTTTCACCCCACCACCTCCTTTGTCCCTAATTATTCCCCAGATCTTTCCTCCTATTCAGAAATCTGCATGTGCAGCAGGCAGGTGCTGCCTGCGCCTCTGGGGATGCAAGCAGGCAAAAAAAGAGAGCCCCCAGCTTTTCTGCTGGAAGCTCTCCCAGTCCAGATGGACCTATGCTAGCTTGATTGGGTGGCGACTATGCGCCCTTTTATCTGCCCGGCACCTTTTCTCTACCCACCATGGGCTGGTCAAAGCCCTCAGGGAGGTCTTGGTTGGGAAAACCGTTCACCAGGTGGCAGGCCACGAAGTGGTCTTCCTCCACCTCTAAGAAGGCAGGGGGAACCGTTTTGCAGCCCCGCATGGCTTTGGGGCAGCGCTGCCAGAAGCGGCAGCCGGGAGGCGGGTTAATGGGACTGGGCGTATCGCCAGGCAGGACAACGATCTCCCGCTCCTCACTGAAGTAGATGTCCAGAACGGCGGCAATGAGGGCCTGGGTGTAGGGATGGAGGGGTCTGGCGAAGATCTTGTCCGCATCCCCCGCTTCCATGAGCTTGCCCAGGTACATCACGGCCAGGCGGTCGCACATCTTTTTCACATCCGCCAGGTTGTGGGAGATGAAAACGTAGGTCAAATTGAGCCTTTCCTGCAGCTCCAAGAGGAGATTCAGGATCTGGGCGTGGATGCTCACATCCAGGGCGGAAACAGGCTCATCACACACTAGGAATGTGGGGTTGAGGCTGATGGCCCGGGCAATTCCGATGCGCTGGCGCTGGCCGCCGGAAAAATCAGAGGGGTAGCGGTAGAGATCCTGGGCAGAAAGACCCACCATTTCCAGAAGCTCCACTACCCTTGCTTTCATCGTCTCTTCATCATCTTCCCCCCGGATCACCATCGGTTCCGAGACCAGCTGGTACACGTTGAAGCGGGGATTGAGGGATGAAAAGGGGTCTTGAAAGATCATCTGCATGCGCCGCCTGGTCTTTTTGAACTCCTCCCGGGGCAGGCTGTGCAGGTCCACCCCCTCAAAGAGCACCTGACCTGCCGTGGGCTTCACTAAGCCCACCATGGTGTTGGCCAGGGTGGTTTTCCCGCAGCCCGATTCGCCCACCAGGCCGAAGATCTCGCCGCGCCTGACGCCTAAAGACACATCGCTTACCGCCTGGATTTCGCCCTTCTTGAGGAAGGGCAGAAAGCCCCGGACGGGGAAATGCACCGATACGTTTCTCAGGGTCATGATCTCAGTCACTGCTCTTCCCCCCTACTCCCAGCGGATGGAAGCACCGCACCTGCCGGTCCCGCCCCATCGGTTCGAGTCTAGGCATCTCCCTGCGGCAGCGTTCAGTTGCGTATTCACACCTGGGGTGGAAATAGCAGCCGCTGGGCTTGTGCACCGGAGAAGGCACCGTGCCGGGGATCTGGGTGAACTTCTTCTTCTCATCGGTCAGTCTCGGCACCGCCGCCATCAGCCCGACGGTGTAGGGGTGGTGGGGATTGGTGAAAAGCTCTTTCACCGGCGCCTTTTCCACGATCTTCCCCGCGTACATCACATACACCCGGTCTGCCATCTTGGCCACAACGCTGAGGTCATGGGTAACCAGCAGGAGACTGGTGCCGCAGCCCCGCTGCATGCCCCTTAAGGTTTTCAACACCTGGGCTTGGATGGTCACATCCAGAGCAGTTGTGGGTTCGTCCGCGATGATGAGTTTGGGCATGCAGGCAAAGGCCATGGCCAAGAGAACCCGTTGGCGCATGCCCCCGCTCAGCTGATGGGGAAAGCTGTTGGCCCGCTCCTTGGGCTCAGGAATACCGATGAGCTCCAGGGCGTGCACGGTCTTTTCCCGAGCTGCCTGCTTGGAATCGCCGTAGTGACGCCGGTACATCTCATCGATCTGGTTTCCCACGGTCATTACGGGGTTGAGGGAGGTCATGGCATCCTGAAAAATCATGGCCAGCTCTTTACCCCGGATCTCCTGCATTTCTGCTTCTGTGCACTGGGTGAGGTCCCGCCCGTCAAACTCCAAAACGTCCATGCGGATCAGAGCCGGGGGCGAGTCTAAAAGGCGCATCACCGCCTGGCTGGTTACACTTTTTCCGCAGCCCGATTCACCCACCAGGGCCACGCATTCCCGGTGGTAGATGTCCAGATCCACGCCTTCAACGGCCCGGATCAGACCGTAATCCGTGGGGAAGACCACCTTGAGGTTTCTAAGCTTCAAGACCTGTTCCACGGCTCTGCCCTCCCCCACTGGAAACTCCCTCAACTCCGATCCTTTGGTAATCATCCATGGAACGGAAGACTTCTTCCACATAGCTGGAATCCAGGCTCCTAAAGAGCTTATACACACTGCTGGTGCGTTTCATGCGGGGGTTGGCGATCTCTTCTAAGACCAGCCCCACCCGCATAAACCCAAACACCGCGAGGAAGATGCCCAAGCCCGGGGCGAAGATCCACCACCAGGCGCCAAAGAGCAGCGCTCCGCCGGACTGGGCTTCCGCCAGCATTTTGCCCCAGCTGATGGCCGTGGGATCACCTAGGCCCAAAAAGCTCAGGCCCGCTTCGGCCACCATGATCCCCGCACTGCTTAAAGCGGTGCTCATAATAACCAGGTGGCTGGTGCCGGGGAGGATGTGGCGGATCATAATGTGCCAGCGGCTCGCTCCCGCGAGTTCCGCGGCCTTGACGTAGTTGGTATTCTTCAACACCAAAACCAAGGAACGGATGGTGCGGGCCAGTCCCGTCCAGCCCAGGGCCACAAAGATCAGGATAATGATCCAAAAATCCCGGCCCAAGACGTTGGTGAGCACGATGACCAAAGGCAGCGTGGGGATCACCAGCATGATATCAACAATGCGCATGATCAGAGTATCAACCGCCCCGCCCAAGTAGCCTGCGGCCACTCCTAAAATGGAGCCCACAATGGCGATGCACACCCCCGAGGTCACCCCCACGATCAGGGAAACCCTGGTGCCGTACACCAGCATGCTGAAAATGTCCTGCCCGGTGTTGATGGTGGTGCCCAGGGGATGCTGCCAGCTGGGGGGAAGTCCCTTGGTGGTGCGCTGGGACACATCGTAAGGGTTATAGGGGGCAATATACGGGGCGAAGATGGCCACCAAAACCAACAAGGTGACCATGATCAGGCCCACCTTCCCCTGCCTATGGGCCCAGATCTTCGCCAGGAGCTCCCCGGCGCCGCGCAGACGCTTTCTAACTCCCATCCAGAGCCGCTTCATCGTTTATCACCCACCGTCACCCTGGGATCCAAAAGAACATAAACCAGGTCCGTGAGCAAGATGCTCAAAATGGTGAAGCCGGAAAGGAGGAGCATAATGCCCATCATCAGGGGGTAATCGTTGGTCTGGTTCGCCTCCAGGAACAAAGTACCCATGCCGTTCCAGTTGAAGACCTGCTCGATCACCACCTGCCCCCCGATGAGGCCGCTGATGCTCATGCCCAAAGAAGTGACGATGGGCAGGAGCGAGTTGCGCAGGATGTGCTTGTAACGGATCGTGCTGCGCTTTAGGCCTTTGGCCCTGGCGGTGAGCACGAAGTCCTCATTGGTCACGGCGATCACGGCATTTCTGGTCCCCTGGGCGTAGCTGATGATGCTGCCCACCATCATGCTCATCACCGGCAGGGCGGCGTTGCGGGCCACTCGGCTGATTCCCTCCCAGGTCCAGGCAAACTCTGAGACCATGGTGGAATCGGTGTAGGCCGGGAAGATCTCCCACTCAAAGCCGAGATAGAACGAAAGAACTAAGGCGATAAAAAAGGAAGGCAGGGCCACCATGACCGTGGAGGCGTTGAGCAGCAGCGTATCCTGCCAGCGCCCCCGCTTCACCGCGGCCACCACTCCAAACAAAACGCCAACTATAAGGCCGATGAGCATCGTACTCACCGATAAGACCAGCGTCCAGGGGAGCCTTTCTTTGATCAGGTCCAAGACCTTGGGAGAGCCGGGGCGAAAAGAGGTGCCCAGATCGCCTTGGGCTAGGCCCTTGAGGTAATTGAGGAACTGCTGCCAGGTGGAAACGTGGAAGCCGTACTGCTCCCTGGTAAGCTGCTTGACAATCTCGTATTCGATCTCGCTCATATTCCCCTGGGGCGGGTAGTAGCGCTCCGCGGGGTCCTCCACCCCAATGCGGGGGATGAAAAAGTTGAGGGTGATCACCACCGCAAACACAAAGAGGGAGTACAGAACCCGCTTGATCACGTAGCTCAGTTTCATGCCTTCACCTGCCTTCTACCCTGCGCAGATTCTGCAGCGACTCGGAGTTGAACACCGTGGACCCCTCCACCACCTGAAAGCCCGTAAAGCGGTCCGTTCTGGCCACGGAGATCACATTGGCCGTATAAAGCGGCACCTTGTAGAACTCCTGGGCGATCATGGGCTGGATCTCCTTGAGGAGCTCATACTTCCTGTTCAGATTGAGGGTGTAGCGCATCTCCTCAATGGCCGCGTTCAGCCCTTCGTTCACCAACCGGCCGTAGTTGGAGGTGCGGCCCAGGGTGGAGAAGTGGGCAGGGTACATAATGTCCACGTTGGACAGGGAGAAGATCACACCCTGCAGCACCAGATCGAACTTGCTGGTATACAGATAGGTGGATTCAGGCTGGGCACCCTTGGGCGCATACTGCACATCGATGCCGATCTTCTTGAACTGGATCTGGAGGAAAGATACCACATCCTGCTCCCCGGGCGTACCCAGGATCTTAAAACTGATGCGCTCGCCGCCCAGCAGCCGGTAACCGTCTTTGTCCTTGTCGGGCACGATCCCATCCAGGATCTCGTTGGCCAAGGCCAGGCGCTGGGCGTAGTCCCGGGGTACTATGCTATCTGCCTCCGGGTTGTAGAAATCGGTGAGGCTCGGGCGCATCAGGCCCGCACTGGCGGGCACCCCCGCGCCATCCAGCACATTTTTAATCAGTTCATCTTGATTGACGGCCAAGGCCAGGGCCTTCCGGAACTCCCTGTTGGCCAGCAGATCCCGCAGGGGATTGCGTTCGCTGGCCACGGGGTTGAGGTTGAAGACCAGGGTCTGGGTGAAGGTGCCCGGGGCGTTGGAGACAAAGAGATCCTTTTCCTTGGCAAAGAGCAGCAGGTAGTTGGAGCTTACCGAGCTGTCCAGCACATCGATGTGGCCCTTGAGCAGCGCGTACAGGGCCACGTTCTGCTCTTTGTAGAGGATGAACTTGATGGTGTCCACCCCGTAGAGGGGACTGCCGTCGGGTTTTTTCAGGTGGTAGTCTTGGCGGCGGTGCAGCACGATCTGCTGGCTGCCGGACTGTTCCGTATCCAAAACCCAGGGGCCACAGCCCACAGGGTGGGTGTAGCGGTAGAGCAGCTCTGCACTTGGGGAGCTGCTGTTCAGCTGGTTCTCCCGGCTCACCACCGGCTCCCACACGTGCTTGGGCAGAATCAAGACGGAGGTGAACAGGGGCGTAACCGCCCCCAGAACCTTGTTCACATGGAGGTAGATCACATAGTCCTTTTCCGCTGGATCGATATGGTAGCCCTGCTCCAGGGCTCCCCGTTCGTAGGTGAACAGGCCCTTTTCCACCAAAACTCCGTTGTTGTACTTGTGCTTCAGGTCGCTGGTCCAGGCCAAGGCCCCCGCGTGGTTGGAGAGGGCATGGTTGGTGGCCAGATCGAAGGAATAATAGATGTCCTCCACGGTGAGGGGCACACCATCGCTCCAGGTGATGTCCTGGTGAATGATCACCTTCACCGCCAGGTAGTCATATTGGGGATCGCTGTAGATCTCTTCCAGGCGCGCGTAGTCGATGGAGCCATCCTCAGTGAGGATCGGCTCCCCGTTTTCATCCACGTAGTACCATTCCCGGCCGATGGAAGGAAGGTAGCGATCCGTTTCTTCATCATAGGAAAACAAGGAGCTGTACAGCATGTTGGCGATGGTGGGGGCAATCCCTTCCCGGCTCAGCCAGGGCATGTAGGCGGAAGGGAAGGAAGACTGCACCGCGCCCACGTAGAGCGTGTTGGGATCCGGCCTGTGGCTGCCCCGCCCCGTTTGGCAGCCCGCCAAGGGCAGGGCAAGCGCGCCCACCAGCACAAGCAGCAGGAGCCTTTTGGTCACAACGTTCACCTCGCAAGGGCTTACCGTAAACCTTTCAGCGGAGCACGTTGATCAGTTCTTGGTGAGTAAGAAGCGGTAATCGGTGCTGTCAATGTTGATGGTCGTAACCAAACCGGTGGGCCAGATATCCACGACCCGGACAGCCCCCTCCGCTTCCAGAGCCAGCTGGTAGTTCATGGGACCGGCGACCACCTGGAATGAACCTGCCTCGTTCAGCAGCTCCACGCCGTTTTCTTCATCTACGATGAGCAGGGTAAACTCCCCACTGACCGTGATCTCAAGCTGGGCTGTGTATGCTTCGCTGGCCATGGTGGCGCCGGCAAACGTGCCGATAATCTGTTCGCTGTACAGGAGCACCTCGTCGGAGCCGAAGACGGCCTCCAGAGTATAGGGCGTTTTACTATATTCCCTGTACTCACCCAGCACTGGCCAAAGTCTAATCAAGCTGCTTCTGGCCGAAAAGGTTCCCTCTTCACTGTACTCTCCCGCCGCATACACATAGTCGCCAAAGGCATCCAGCTCCAGGACCGCCAGCTCCCCACCTGCGGTTTGGCCATACCACTTACCCGCCTGATCCGCGGAGGTGGCGTGTTTAAACGTGGTGGCGATCCGCTCCTTACCGGCCGCGGGCCTAAACTCCAGCAGCCATTCCCCATCCTGGTTCACAGAACCGGCTGTCTCCTCGCCGTCGTCGGAAATGCACACCAAAAACGCTCCATCCGCCCTGAAGGTACCAGTTTCGTGGTAAACCTCTACTCCATCTAGGTAGCTGTGGAAGGAATAGCGGGCGCCGGCCGCGAGGTTGAGCTCATAGTCGTACTGCACCCCATCCACTTCCACAGAGGCTAAGAAGGGGCCCCAGTACTCCTCATAGATGAGTTTTAGCGCCATCAAGCGGTGGACTACCTCCGGGTTTTCCTCATCCTGCAGCTCATACATGATGTTGGCGGAGCCATAGGGCAGGGTGGAACGGAACACCAGATTGTGCCCTTCCCGCTCAAAGGTGGCGGTCTTGGGGTTTTCAGGCGTGGAATCGGAGTAGATCATCACGTAAGTGCCTTCCAGCTCCCCGATCTTGCCGCTACCCCGGTCGGACATGAACTCCCGGCTGGGCGAGAGCACAAAGGTATTATCCTCGTCGATGCGCAGGTAGAACTGGAGGCCCATGCCCAAATTGGTGATATCAATCATGTATTCCCCCGCCAAAGGAATCTCTGCTGCCGCTGGAACCTCCTCAGCCCCGGTCTCCGTGGAGCTGGAGCTGAATTGCTCTTCCCCTTTCGGTTTGCCGCAGGCGCTGAGCAGCAGCAGCACGCCGATGAGCAGGGTCAAGACCGCTATCTGCCATGCTTTGCGCTTCATCATCAGACCACTCCTAATTGCAGACAAGGGAGGGGGCTGGAGACCTCTCCCTTGACTGTGCAGTTTTCTGGTTAAAACGGGAACTGGAGCTTCGTACCGAAGCCTTCCCGGGTGGAGGAGTTGTCGTAGATCTCCTCAATCTCAAAGATGTACGCGGGATACTTCAGCCAGCGGCTCGGGTCAGGCCGGTGATAGACATCGTGCTGGGCGTTGATGAACTGCTGGTAGAGTTCCCGCTGGCCCGATTGGGCTTCATCGAAGATGCGTACCCGACCCCGCACTTCGTAGGAGATCATGGGCGGTTGGTAGTAAATGAGGGTGGCTTCCGGATTCACCTGGAGGTTCTGCCAAGTGTGCTTTTTGGCCATCTCCAGACTGCCAATCTTGGTAAAATCAACCCGGTGGTGCTGGTCAGGATGGTAGATCTGTTCCACCAAGACCTGCAATCCCCTCCGGCTGTGGGCTTGGTCATCTCCATCATAGGCCTCGATATGTTTCATATAGGCTTCCAGCACCTCTTCCAGGTATTCTTCTTTGGGCAGGAAGCCAAAGCCTTTGATGCTGGCATTCAAACCCGCGGGGCCGTGGGAGATCAGTGCTGGATTATGGGAACAAAAACTCAAAAAGACCTTTTCCCGGGACATCTCCTTCCCTTCATAGAGGGCCAGCACCGTGTTGGCCCTGGTGTTAAAGGCCCAGCGGAAAAAGGCCTCTGCCGTTCTGCTCTTGTTCTCTGTCATCAAACAACCCTCCAAAACTGTGCTCTTTAGAAAAAAGGCCTAGAAAGGCAGGCCCCCGGGGCCACCCCTTCTAAGTCCTTTTGAACCTCAATCCTACCTAGCCAGCTCGATCTCCACCCGCATACCCATCACTTTGGAGACTAGAAAGGGAGCGCTGACCGTGTTTTCTCCGGCTTTACCGGTGAAGGTTTGGCCATCACGGGTTGTAAAGACGATCTCGCCAGCCTGGGCAGTGTAAGAGCCCTCTTCATAGACATGCTCTGCATCGTTACCGGGCACAGCCAGGTAGAAGTAGTCGCCCCGGTGGCTGAGGTATAAAGTGGCCTCCACCGTCACAGGCCCTTGAAGCGTGGCCCGGTAGACGCCCGCCACGGGATTGTCCGTCAGCACCAAAGTGGACTCGGTACGCTCCCGAGCCATTTGCGAAGGCTTGACCGGGACAGTGATGGAACCGTCACTGATCACACCTTCCAGCGCCTCTTCCCCTTCGGGAACAATGGTCAGTTGGGAGCCAGCAACTTGGTAAGTTCCCGTCTCCACAAAGTCGTAAAGGGTATCGCCTAGGACAAAATAGCTTTTCAGTTCATAGCTGCCATCGGCCTTAAGCTCTAAGGAGTATGTATAGTTGATCATGCCGCCCATGCCTGTGGTGGTGTGCCCACCGGCGTAAACTCCCGTCTCGGCAGCGCTCACCAGGCCTAAGGAAGCAAAAAAGACCGCCGCAGCCAGAACCATACCCAACAACGCCAGTTTGGACCCTCTTTGCCAGTGACGCATCGTCGCTTTTCACCCTCCACCAGTTATTTCTTAAAGTATATTCCAGGCCCTTCCTGCTGTCAACAAACTTCACTGTATTCGACCCCTCAGTTCGATCTTTTTACT
>Ga0209720_1000911_pt1 | contig 27857 bp, 24 predicted proteins | sample AD_JPNMR3_MetaG_FD_184426 | JGI IMG/M metagenome (GOLD analysis project Ga0209720, IMG submission 184426) | Active sludge microbial communities of municipal wastewater-treating anaerobic digesters from Japan - AD_JPNMR3_MetaG (SPAdes) (version 2) | ecosystem: Engineered > Bioreactor > Anaerobic...
GAGTGTGTTGATTTGGGTGGCTGTGCGGTCTGCGGGATCGATATCTCAATGATTCGATCGTCCCGTCGTAACGTCTGAGCCAACGATAGATATACTGCCGATTCGTCCGATATTTGATTGCCGCCTTTGTCACGCCGTGTTTCAGTGAATACTCAATAAGTGATAGACGAAACCTCATATCTTGTGTTATGCTATCCATGCGGGAAGTTGACCTCCTTATGTTTAATGTGGTGGTAACATAAACATACACTATTGGTTAACTTCCCGCACTATTTTTTTATTGGTGTAACATATCTATTGTAATCCTACACATCAAGGCCGACAGGTTACTTGCCGAACATTGACAAAACACTTACAAGCGGTAAGGGTATCTGTTACGACTTCTCATCAGTGTTTGCCGCTATGCTTCGCAGCCAGGGCATACCCGTGAAACTGGTCAAAGGCTACACGACCAATGTTGAAGGGTATCACGCCTGGAACGAAGTCTACAACAGCGAGACCGGTGAATGGATCGTCGTAGATACTACTTACGATGTGGTAATAAAGGATGCAGGCCGTGCGGTCAGCATGGCTAAAGAGACGGCTCACTACTCCAAGGTATATGAGTACTAAACGCTAATGTTCGACGTGATAACAATCGAAGCAAGTGGCTGCTGGTGAGAACCGGCAGCCTTTTTTGATCCGCATTATTACCGCAGTTCAAAAAGGCACTTCTTTCACAAAAGATAAAAACGTCAAATCATTTTTACCTGAATATCGGATTGCAATGTAGATTTACAGCATATAACTCTGGTTCTGATGTATTTAGAATAAAAAAGAAAAGGAAAAGGGATTTCCATGAGGGAACGCAAACGACTTGGAGATATCCTGCTGGAAGCCGGCAAGATATCCCTCGCCCAACTGAACAGGGCCCTTGAAACCCAAAGGAAAACCAAGCGCAGGCTGGGTGAAGTGCTGATCGACCAGGGCCTCCTCACCGAGGATGAAATCGCTGACGTGCTTGCACAGCAGCTTTCGCTCGAACGCATCGACCTGGAAAAAACCTTCGTGGAACAGGACATGGCCCGGAGCATCCCGAAGGAAGTCGCGCTGAAATACACCGCGATCCCCATCTTCATGCGCGACGGCAAGCTCGTAGTGGCAATGAGCGACCCGCTCAACATGTTCGCCATTGACGACATCTGCTTCATCACCCAGAAAAAAATACAGCCGGCGGTGGCGACCAAAAAGCAAATCGAAAAGGCCATTGAAATCTACTACAGCAAGCAGGATGCAGATCAGGCGATCGAGGAACTGAAAAGAGAGTTCACGGCCTCCGTGGAGGAATCGCAGAGAACCGGGATGGAGCTGAGTGACGGACATCGCCGTATTCTGCAGGCAGTTTGCCGTGATCCTGAACTCCGGCATCACGATACTCGAGGCGATCGGGATCCTGAGGGACCAGGCATCCAAAAGACGGATGAAAGAGATCCTGGAAGATGTGTACAGCGAACTGCAGAAAGGGCGTATGCTGTCGGAGGCGATAGTTCCGTACGACGACCTGTTCCCTGAATTCATGAAGAACATGATAAGGGTCGGCGAGGCCAGCGGTACCCTTGACACTATACTGAACCAGCTTGCTGACTACTATGAGCATGACTTTAAAATCAGGAGAAAAGTAAAGAGCGCTATGACGTACCCGGCCATACTCGCCGTGCTGACTGTGGCGGTCGTCACGCTGCTGATGGTGGCAGTGCTGCCGATGTTCTCCAACACGCTTACAGGGATGGGCGGCACCCTGCCGGGTATCACGGTCTTCCTGATGGCAGTGAGCAGGTTCATGGCTGACAACATACTGCTGCTTGCAGCTGTTGTGATAATAGCAGTTATACTGTTTTCCTACTACATCAGAACCGATAACGGGCGGCTTTGGTTCGACGGGCTTAAGCTGAGGCTTCCGATCGTGAAAAACACGGTCCTGAAGACAGTGACAGCCAGGTTCGCGCGCAGCATGAGCATACTCCTCAAAAGCGGCATCCCCATCGTGAATGCCATGGAGATATTGAAGGAACTGATCGGCAACCGCGCGGTGGAGAAAAAGTTTGCTGAAGCCACCGATGAGATAAAGGAAGGCAAAGGCATCGCAGGATCGATGAGAAGGCTTGGCATCTTCCCGCCGCTGCTCATCCACATGATCGTCGTGGGTGAGAACACCGGTGAACTGGATGAAATGCTGGGCCGCACAGCAGGCTTTTTCGATGAGGAGGTGGAGGAAGCGATAGAAAAAACGGTGTCGCTGATAGAGCCCGCGATGATAATCATCATGGCGGCGGTGATAGGTGTGATAATCCTGTCGGTAATGCTGCCAATGGTGAGCATTATGGAACACGTTCAATAAAGCAGGTAATCATAAAATTTTTAAATTTCAATGGAGGGATGTTGAATGATTAAAGCATTGTGCAAAAGGGCAAAGGGCAATAAAGGTTTCACACTGGTCGAGATCATCGTGGTCCTGGCTATCGTGGCAATACTTGCTCTGATACTGGTGCCGAGGCTTGGTGGCTACACAAAACGTGCAAAGGAAAAAGCTGATGAAGCAACTGCAAGATCCATAGAGACTGCTGTAATGGCTTTGATAGCATCGGGAAGGATTGAAGGTGATGGAAGGATTCTGATTCGAAATACTGGTACACCTTTAACAGACAGCTCTATTACCAAATTTGATATAGCAGACTTGAAAGAGCTGGTAGGAGATGATATTAAAAGCCAGTCCGATGCAGGCTTTTTAATAACAATTGGTACAGATGGCAATGTTAAGTGTGAAGCCTCATCTCTTACATCACCTGCGTTTACTTGATTCGTGGGTTGCCGAATCATTGATTGCAGGACTAATCTGATCTGCCGGCTTTCATCTTATACGCCGGCACTCGAGGTAATAGCGTTTCTCCTCAGCCTCTCCCATTGAGAAGGTCTTGCGGGGAAGGACCCCGTCATGCTTTATTGCCGGGAACAGGCCATGCTTGTCCATCGCCGGCAGGTAAAAGCCCATGGATCCGGGCTTCGACCCGAGTTCCGTCACAACGTCGTCACCGTGGATGTAATCTATTTCTATTGACGGTTCGCTCTTAAGCAGTTCGTCGAGGATGCCCTGGAGCGTGCCGACCTCGATATTGGATGCAGGATTTTCCACGGACATGATACCGTACCTGCCCTCAAGGATGAACGGGATCATGTGGACTCTTGCTTTGGAATGATCTTTTGTTGCTTCATCCAGGACGGCCTTTTCTCTTTCCAATTCCTCTTTTGAACCATACAGCCTGAAATCGGCACGTAACTGGCCTCTGCATGCATCTTTCAGCTTTCCGGTGATAGTGGCCGGATCGATGTTGAAGAGCACCCTGTGGATGGGCTCGAACACGATGCCGTCGTCATGGACGTTGACTATTTCCACGAGGGCATATCTTGCAGGATGTTCCGGCACTGCATCAGCACACCGCACAGTATCGGTATCCGTTACCTGCGCGCTACCAGGCACTGCGGTGCTTGCTGCCTTTAACGGGGCTGTCGCGGATTTGAGCAGTCCGGCCTTGACATTCTCCCAGTGGGCTTTGGCGGAAGCAAGCGAATGGTTCCCGTCGCCTACGGCAAAGAGCAGACCGGAACATGACCGCCTGCCTGTGGTGTCTGCAGCGTCTGTGGTATTAGCAGGGCGAGTGCCGTCACCGGAAAGATCTTCTGAAGAACTGTCCCTTGCCAGCAGCGCTTCAAGGGCCTGCGCCACCATGCCCATACTTTCTTCGTCGCTGACCATCCATCCCCTGACATGACCGCCGCCCTGCATCAGTTCGAAATCATACAGCTTCCTGTACCTGCCGGCGGCAGCATTGCCGTGGAGCTTTTCGATCACTGTCTTTTCCGGATCGTCTATAAGCACCATTATGTGGGGCAGCTCGATAAGAGCGTTTTCACGGATCTTTACCCTCGGAGGTATCCGTTCGAGGACCGTTCCCTCGGTGGCGCGTATGAGCGTCGTTGCTCCGGGCCTGTAATCGTAGCATTCCAGGTCCAGCGCCAGTATGAGCCCCCTGCGAGAAGGGGTGTGCGGCGTGCTGCGTTCTACGAGCACGAAACCGGATCCCCGGCTTTCAAGTATACCCTGCTCAAGATACTGCTCCATCGTCCTGTTTATCCTGGCGATCCTTTCGTCGACACCTTCATCTTTCAGGTATATCTCGGGAAAAATCAGGTTGAGGGTCGAAGGGCTCGCTCCGACTTCATTCCTCACTCCCTCCCAGTATTCCGGCTGGGAAGTATACTGGTCGCATGCTATGACCGCCCACTTCGTCAGATCGGTTCCCGCGGCCGGCAGCAGTATCTCCGGAATATGTACCCCCAACTTCTTTAAACGTTTTTCCATATTGACCTCCATGCTATGATTTATCTGCCCATTATGTATCTGCCCAGTACAATCGATCACTTTTGCCGAGTTTGACAGCAGATTCACTTCTTTGAAGATTTGCTCAGCAAAATACGCACTCATTTGAGAACTTATTCATCATATTACAATATGCCGGCTCTCAAATCAATAAATCGTCTTTTTCTTCTTTCGTATTGTATTTTTTTCAATCAAGCAAGCAATACTAATGTTGAACAACGAGCAGTCCAGCTTTGTTTTCGGAGGCCGCCTATGCTGTGCAGATACAGCGAATTGCTGAACCTTCCTGTGATATGCGCCGACAACGGCAGCAAGGCTGGAATCGTGAAGGACATCCTGTTCAGCACCGGCGACAGGCAGGTGAAGGCTCTGCTGCTGGACAAAAGGGGACTATCGGCAAAAAGGCGCGTTATTTGGTTTGACGAGTCGGTCAGCCTTGGCGAAGATGCCGTGATCGTCGGCAGCAGCAACAGTGTCGCGGACATGGACCGCACTTCGTTCAGGGAAACGTTCGGGGATGAAACTGCCCCGATGGGGGACGAAGGCGGGCTGATAGGCACGAAAGTTTACTCGAAGGCGGGAAGTGAAGTCGGAGTAATCAGGGACGTTATGTTCGACCCGGTTACGGGCCGTATAGAGGGCTTTGAAATATCCGACGGCCTCCTGCAGGATGTGATACAGGGAAGGAAGGTGCTGCCGCTGCTCGGGAAAACGGAATTCGGCAGGGAGTTCGCTGTAGTCGATAACGAAGCGGTAGACGAGATGAAAGAGACGGGCGGCGGTATCAGGAACAGGCTGCTGGGCGGATGAAGTATAAGTATATTACATCAGATAAATGCCATACTAACACACGGTCTTGCGGAAAGGAGATTTGCTATGCGAAACGGCTTTATGAAAGGTGTAATGGTGGGCGGACTTGTAGCCGCATCCATAGGATTCATGATGAATTCGGACATGATGTCGGGACGCGCAAAGAAAAAAATGATAAGGAGCGGCAGGCACATCCTGAGGAAAACAGGCAACATCATGAGCGAAGTCGCAGACTTGTTCAGATAACAGCCAAAAAGCCGAAAGGCTTTTTACCCCGGACGCCTGCTTTGCAGGTATCGGTGCGGGTGCATACAAACATTCTCTCAAATCCTCGTAAAACCGGGTAGCAGGATCTACCCGGTTTTGCTTTACGGGAAGGCACGGAGGTCTCTGCCGCGCCGGCACGCGGACAACAGGTATGTTCCCGTATTTAAGGCATGAAAACTGTCAACGTGTCCCTCCAGGGAGGTGAATAATCCTTGCGGTACAGAAAGCTCGTATTCTGGCTTGTCATATTGCTGCTCATCGCGGCGGCAGTTTTCTTCATATACAAGTACAGGGAGAAAATAGCGAGGATACTGACGCCATTGATCCTGACCGTTGTGCTGGTCTACATAGTGAAGCCGATGGCCGACAGGCTGGCGGTGAGGAAGGTACCTGCCGGTATAGCAGTACTGCTGGTATACCTGTTCATTTTTGCGGTGCTGGCTGCGTTCGGATTCTACCTGATCCCTGAGCTTGCGGCAAACATCATGGAACTGATGGAGACCCTGCCGCAGCTTATGTCGAGTTACGAGACCATTTTCAACAATTTAATATCAACGATATATTCGAGCAACTGGTCCGGGCAGGTAAAAGACGCTGTTTTCGAGCAGATCAACAGCCTGACGGAGCAGATCCGGGGCTGGCTCGATAGGCTCCTTGAAAACGGGCTGAAGCTTGCAATGGACATGGTCAGGGTCATCGTGGATTCGGCGCTGGCACTGGTGATTTCCTTTTATGTAATAAAAGACGGGGAAAAGTTCAGGGACCAGGCGCTGCTCCTGGTCCCGAGGCGCTGGAGGAACGGCCTGCTGGACACATTCAGGCAGATAAGCAGGATACTTGCCGGGTTCATCCAGGGCCAGCTCATGATAGCGTTCATCGTGGGGATGCTGGAGACGGTCGGCCTTGCGCTAATCGGCATGAAGTACCCGCTGGCGCTGGGCATGATAGGCGGGCTCGCCAACATTATCCCATATTTCGGGCCGTACATTGGCGCGGTACCTGCTGTCGCCGTCGCGCTGACAATTTCGCCGATGAAGGCTGTTTGGACTGCGGCGGTTTTCATAGTAGTTCAGCAGATAGATAATAATTTTATCTCGCCAAAAATGATTGAGGACAAACTGGGACTCCACCCTGTAGCCACTATTTTCGCAGTGCTGGCAGGAGGCGAGTTCTTTGGTGTTCCAGGGATGCTGCTTGCCGTGCCCGTTGTTGCCATTTTTCGTGTGGTTATAAACAGGATCGTAGAGGCGATTGTATAATGTATAAAAATTCGTCATTATTCAAGTCGATTTCTGGGAAATGTAACATTGACTTTATACCTTTCTTGTTATAATATGGATATTGACACAGGGGACTGCCAGGGTGGTAAAGCAGATGTATCAGGACCTTAGACCGGATCAGTGGCACAGTGTATTCGTTGTTACCGGCACGGAAGACAAAGCGAAGGAACGCATAAAATACAGGCTCCAGGAAGGCTATACTGTGGTGGTGCCGAAAAGGATGCTCCGCATCAGGCGAGGCGGAGTCTGGAGGATCGAGAAGAGGCCGCTGTTTCCAGGCTACGTGCTGATAAACGGAGATATCGATACCGATACGTATTACCACCTTAAAAACATACCTGATGTTCTGAAACTGCTTAAGACAGGCAATCAGCCTGCCAAAATAGATCCGGACGAAATGGCCGTATTGTCCAGGCTCATGTGCAACAGCGAAGAGATCGGTTTTTCGGACGTGATAGTGGAAAACGGATTCGTCCGGGTTATCGACGGCCCTCTGTTTTCTCTCGAGGGTATCATAAAGAGCATAGACCATCGGAAGCAAAGAGCGAAGGTAAGACTCAATTTCCTCGGAGAAGAGCGTACGGTAGACCTCGGGATATCCATCCTGAAGCCTGTATAGCAACTCGCCGGGGTTTTGCTTATTATTAGTGAGATGCAGTGCACAAAGCAGGCATGCTAAGTATTGACAAATCAAGACCGGCGCAGTAAAGTAAACAAAGTAATACTGGCGCTGTGAGGTTTGCACAGCAAAGCATGACAAATGCGGTATAAAATCCGATATCCCACAGGCGGTGTTTCGGCCCGCTTATGGGAGAAGGAGGTCAAATGCGGGTTGTGAGGTCACGCGTATGGTTTTCCATATTTACATATGCGAATGGCGAAGCCATGCTCATTTCAAGCCCCATTGCCTGAAAAACCGATAACCATGCTCCTGTCGCTGTCAGATATTCAAGCTGCTCAAGTTTTGTTGCGCAGTATTTTTTGAAATACAGGAAGGGGAAGATATGTCCAAGACCACAAGAATTATATCGCTGGTTATAATCGACGCAGTGCTCCTGAATCTGTCCGTTTTCATCGCATTGCTCATGAAGTATGATGCTGCTGTACCGCAGCAATACATCGAAAACCTGCAAGGCTATGCTATCATTGCAACGATAGTGCAGTTGGCGGTATTCTGGATTTTTGGATTGTATAAAAGCCTCTAGGAATATGCCAGCATAGAGGAACTGGTGCAGATTGTGTTCGCGACGATGGTGGCTACGGCCATCGGGTCTGTCACAGGTTTCTTCACTGGCAGGTCATTGCCGGTCTCTGTCTATATAGTCGGCTGGGCTTCGGGTAAGCTGGCTGAGACAGGTGGAGTTGCTGCAGAAGTTTTCTATGCAGCAGGCGGCCTGTTCATAGTTGCTGCCGGCGTGCTTGCAGCTGCAAGGAAGAAGTAAGCCACAGGTTTGTTGCCAGGTACATAAGATGAGTGCCAAAATTGCTGATACTTGAACATATGGAAATAGCAAATAAGAGAATATATTGGATGATCTGGATCATATCTGATAATATGATGTGTGATTGTAGTATTGGCAGAAAGCTGTTTGAGGATTCCTGAGCAAATCAGGCGTCCTTTTTTATTTGCTGAGAGCATACAAACCAAGAGGTGCATATGAAAGATAAAATACTTGCAATGATCAGAAAAAGGCTGCCAATAATTTTAGTGACGATAGGCGTCCTGCTGATGGCCTACCCTGTAATTGGCAGGATATATGCCAGGTACCAGGAAGAAAAAATGCTGGCAGAGTGGCTGAACAGCATCGATGTAAGCGATTTTGGGGATGCTGATGCCGCAGATCCGGAGGAATCCTATGCACTTCTCCAGGATGCATTCGATACCGAAGACAGCGGGAACGGCGGCAAGGGAACCGGGATATCCGATAATGCCGGAGGAGACGGAGGGCAGACAGGGGACGGAGGAGCGAGTGCCGGAAATGGTACGGGGCAAAAATCGTCGGCGTCGGACCTGTCCAATCAGAGAGTGCTTGGTATTATCCAGATTCCTAAAATAAAAGTGAAGGATCCCATCGTTGAAGGAGTTGAAAAATCGAATCTGAAAGCCGGAATCGGACATGTGCCAGGGACACCTCTGCCCGGGCAGCCAGGCAACTGTGCTCTCGCGGGGCACAGGAACTATGCGCTGAAAAAGCTGTTCAGAAGGCTTGATGAACTGGAAAACGGCGATGAAGTCATAATCATCACGAAAACCGAGACATTGAGATATACTGTAACGGGAAAGGTCGTCGTGGAACCTGACGACGTGTCGGTACTCCAGGGAAGCAAGGACAAAAGCATCATATCGATGATCACATGTACGCCTATGTATGTACATTCCCACAGGCTGGTCGTTTTTGCGGAGCTAGTGGAGCGCGTACCGAGGGAACCTTAAATGGACTGAAACTTGCTTGCAGAGTTAAAAACGGCGGCTTAATCACTGAAAAAATATGGCGCTGACACATGCCATGCCAGCGCTATTTTTAATAGGAATCCTGCAACAATTACTACTTTACTCGTACCAATATTACTTTGAACGGCACGGGACATGTTGTTGCCACGCCCCTCTTTATAACGGGATCACCTGAGAACGATGCCGAAAACTGAAATGAATGCAATGGTCCGCAGGAATCCTGCCATCCTGAAAGAATGATTTGAATCCGGGCATTCAATTCCCTGCAATTCCTTGACAGTTCCGGCCTGCTTTTATATTATAATTTTAATTATCCAGCAGAATTTTAGCTGTATTGTCACTAAACTATTAAAATAATCGCATAAGTCGTCTATAATTAAACTATAAAATAAATTTACGCGCAATGATAAAGGATAGAGGATGGACGTTATGAAAAAACTGGGACTGAATGAAATCAGGGAAGAATTCCTTCGATTCTTTGAAAGCAAAGGACATTTGCGCCTGCCCAGCTTTTCGCTGGTGCCGAAAAATGACCCGAGCATACTGCTCATAAATGCCGGGATGACGCCGCTCAAGCCGTATTTCACGGGAGCGGAGAAGCCGCCGCGTACAAGGGTGACGACGTGCCAGAAGTGTATAAGGACGCCGGATATAGAAAATGTAGGGAAGACTGCAAGGCACGGCACTTTCTTCGAGATGCTGGGCAATTTCTCGTTCGGCGACTATTTCAAGAAAGAAGCGATCACATGGGCATGGGAGTTTGTCACGAAGGTCATGGAAATGCCGGAGGACAGGCTCTATGTTTCGATTTACGAAGAAGACGATGAAGCGTTCGAGATATGGAACAAAGAAGTTGGCCTGGCGCCTGAGCGCATCTTCAGGATGGGGAAAAAGGACAACTTCTGGGAGCACGGCACAGGTCCCTGCGGGCCATGCTCGGAAATCTATTTCGACAGGGGGCCGGAGAGGGGCTGCGGAAAGCCGGACTGCACGGTAGGATGCGACTGCGACAGGTACATAGAATTCTGGAACCTGGTATTCACGCAGTTCAACAGGCAGGAAGACGGTACTTATACCAGGCTTGAGAAGAAGAACATAGACACCGGGATGGGACTGGAGCGGCTTGCGGTCATCATGCAGGATGTCGACAGCCTTTTTGAGGTGGATACGATAAGGCGCATACTGGAGTATGTATGCGAGAAAGCCGGCGTTGTCTACGGCCATGGCGACGAGGACGTGTCCATCAGGGTCATAACCGACCATATAAGGAGCACCACGATGATGGTCGCAGACGGGATACTTCCTTCCAATGAAGGACGCGGATATGTCCTCAGGAGGCTACTCAGGAGGGCCGCAAGGCATGGCAGACTGCTCGGCATCGAAGGGCCGTTCCTGTATGATGTGGCGAGAGTCGTTATAAGGGAATCCTGTGAGGCATATCCTGAACTGGCTGAAAAGGAAGAATACATCTGCAAGGTTATAAAGATAGAGGAAGAGCGCTTTGCGGCTACCATCGACCAGGGCATAGCAATACTCAATGCCATGATCGCAGAGCTGAAGATGGAAAACAGGACCGTACTGCCGGGAAGCATGGCCTTCAAGCTGCATGATACTTACGGCTTCCCGCTGGACCTGACAAGGGAGATCGCAGAGGAAGCCGGCCTTACAGTCGACGAGCAGGGATTCATGGCTGAGATGGCGGAGCAGAAAAACAAGGCGCGTATGGCAATCAAGAGCAAGGAGATATCTGCATGGGGCCGCGATATTGCGGCAGGGATTGACAAGGATCTCAGGACCGAGTTCGTCGGATATGAGAGCTATTCGTCCGAAAGCAAAATACTGTATATCATCCTTAACGACGAGCAGGCGGACAGTGCGCAGCAGGACGATGAAGTCACGATCATACTGGACAGGACGCCGTTCTATGCTGAAAGCGGCGGCCAGGTGGCAGATACCGGCATGATAACCGGAAGAGACGGAAAGGTCAGGATCACCGGCTGCGTCAAGACCGGCGAAGGTTTGTATCTCCATACCGGCGTTGTTGAGGAAGGCATAATAGAGAAAGGTTCTGCAGTGACTGCGGCGATAGATATTGAAAGAAGGCTTGCCACTGCAAGGAACCACACGGCGACGCATCTTCTGCACAAGGCATTGAGGAATGTGCTGGGCGATCATGTGACGCAGGCCGGATCGCTGGTCGAGCCTGACAGGCTGAGATTCGACTTCCACCATTTCTCCGCGATGTCAAAGGAAGAGATAAAGCGGGTGGAAGATGAAGTAAATGCCAGGATACTTGATGATCTCAATGTGAACGTAAGGGAAATGCCCATTGAAGAGGCGAAAAAGCTCGGAGCGATGGCGCTTTTTGAAGAAAAATACGGAGATGTCGTCAGAGTCGTACAGGCAGGCGATTACAGCACGGAACTCTGCGGCGGCACCCACCTGAAATCGACGGCCCAGGCGGGACTCTTCAAGATAATCAGCGAAAGCGGAGTCGCGGCCGGTGTAAGAAGGATAGAGGCTCTTACAGGCAAAGGCGCGCTGGAATACTATGGCCATGTGGAAGAGAAGCTGGAAAACATCGCGTCGGTGCTGAAAACGACGCCGCAGGAGAGCCTGAGAAGGGTGGAGACCATCAGTGCGGAACTGAAAGCCGCCCTGAAGGAGATAGAACAGCTGAAGGCAAAACTGGCAAGCAGTTCGTTCGACGAGGTGCTTGCAGGCGCGGTGGATGTCAACGGAATCAAAATTGCGACAGGCAGGTTTGATCAGCTTGATATGGATTCGCTGCGCAACACCTGTGAGAACCTCAGGAGCAGGGTCGGCTCCGGAGTCGTGGTCTTGGGATCGGCTTTCGGGGACAAGGTAAGTTTCGTGGCAATGGCGACGAAGGATGCTGTCGAACGGGGCGTCCACTGCGGCAATATCGTGAAGGAAGCGGCAAAGGCAGCAGGCGGAGGCGGAGGCGGCAGGCCGGATATGGCACAGGCCGGCGGCAAGGATACATCGAAGATCGACAAAGCGCTCAGGCTTGCGGTCGATGCTGCCAGGGCACAGATAAAATAATTGTTTGCAAATTATAAAAAGCTTGCAATTTATAAAATGGATATAACTCATAAAATAAACGGAGGAAGGTGCAGCGATGCAGGATTGTATTTTTTGCAAAATCATCGAAAGGCAACTGCCGTCAACAGTTGTATACGAGGACGATAAGGTGATGGCGTTCAATGATATCAATCCGGTGGCTCCGATCCATGTTGTCATCATTCCTAAGAGGCATATAGCCAACGTGAATGAGCTTACGGAGGAAAACGCTTCAATGGTTGGCGATATCCACCTTGCCGCAAAAAAGATTGCGGAGAAGCTCGGAGTCGCAGACAAGGGCTACAGGCTGATAAACAACTGCGGCCCTGATGCGGGGCAGACCGTGTTCCATCTGCATTATCACCTGATCGCAGGAGTCAAACTGGGAGCGAAGATAATCTGAGGCATCAGGCGTTGGAGAACGGATGCCAAAGACAAGATATCAGGTACCAGATACTAAGGGAAAGATAAAAACCACAGATCATAATCAGTGTAAAACCTTAAGGCTATACTCAGAAGGAGAGCGTGTTATATGGCAGTACTTGTTACCGGCGGAGCCGGATATATCGGAAGTCATACCTGTGTCCAGCTGCTTGAGGCAGGATATGATATCGTTGTGCTTGACAACCTTTGCAACAGCAAGATCGAGGCTGTCAGAAGGATAAAAGAACTTACAGGAAAAGACTTTGTATTTGTGCAGGGAGATATCCGCGACAGCGATCTGCTGGACGATATTTTCAGCAAATACGATATCGACTCGGTAGTGCATTTTGCCGGGCTGAAAGCTGTGGGAGAGTCTGTGAGCGTACCGCTGAGGTATTACCGCAACAATGTGACCGGCTCGATACTGTTGTTTGAGAGTATGCAAAGAAACGGCGTGAAAAACATCGTTTTCAGTTCATCAGCCACTGTCTATGGTATGGCGGAGAAAATGCCCCTGCGCGAGGATGCGCCGCTGGGCGCAGTCAACCCGTATGGACGTACCAAGCTGATGATAGAAGATATACTTCGTGATATTTATTCTGCCGACAACAGTTGGAACATAATACTGCTCAGGTATTTCAATCCAGTGGGCGCACATCCCAGCGGAAGGATCGGCGAAGATCCCAATGGAATACCCAATAACCTCATGCCTTTTATTTCGCAGGTCGCTGTGGGCAAGCTGAAGGAACTCAATGTTTTCGGCAATGATTATCCGACGCCGGACGGGACATGTATCAGGGACTATATCCATGTGATGGATGTGGCTGACGGCCATGTGAAGGCTCTCGAAAAAATAAAGGAAAACCCGGGCGTCGTTGCATACAATCTGGGCACCGGCAAAGGCTCCAGCGTTATGGAGATGATAGCCGCGTTCGCCGAAGCCACAGGCATAAAAATACCTTACAAAATAACAGGCAGGCGGCCGGGAGATGCTCCGGTAAGCTATGCTGACCCGTCAAAGGCTGAAAAGGAGCTTGGCTGGAAAGCCAGCAGAAATATCATCGATATGTGCAGGGACCTGTGGACATGGCAGTCGCAGAACCCGGACGGGTACGGCGACTGAGACAGCCGTGCTTCCAGTTTGCGGGGTCTTTCATGCGTCCCGTTTCTATTGACTTTATTTTGAAGGATAATATATAATATACTGTGTGCTGCACATAGCTTGATTCCCACATGCAATCGAAGCAATATACGCGGCTTGTATACGGCACAATAGCTGCCATCGGAGGGAGGGATATACGTGTCAGAAGTTCGGGTAAAAGAGAACGAGTCTCTCGACAGCGCACTCAAGAGATTTAAGCGTCAGTGTGCCAAGGCAGGCGTTCTGGCTGAAGTCAGAAAAAGAGAGCATTACGAGAAGCCGAGCGTCAGAAGGAAAAAGAAGTCTGAGGCTGCCAGGAAAAGGAAGCATAGATAATCCTGCGCAGTTTTAAGTGTTCATTTTTTCTCGGGAGGCTGGCCGGATGTCCCTCAAGGAACAGTTACTGGAAGATATGAAAGATGCCATGAAGAAAAAGGATACCGTCAGGAAGAACGCTATCCAGATGGCACGAGCAGCAATACTTCAAACAGAAAAAGATAACAGGATAACTCTCGATGATGATGGTGTAACAGATGTCATTGCGAAAGAAGTAAAGAAGAGAAGGGATGTGCTGCCGGAGTATGAACGAAGCGGCAGAGAGGATCTGGTCAGGGATCTGAAAGTCGAGATCGACACCCTGATGAAGTACCTTCCCCAGCAATTGACGGAAGAGGAGTTGGAAGCCATTGTCCGCCAGACGGTGGAAGAAACGGGCGCATCCTCACCGAGAGACATGGGCAGGGTCATGCAGGCGGTCATGCCCAAAGTGAAGGGCAGGGCCGACGGCAAAATGGTAAATGCAATAGTGAAAAAGATACTGGGATGATCCCAGGCTGTATTTGTCAGTAAAAAAGCTCGATCATATCGAGCTTTTTTCATATGTACGCGGGAGCAGGGTACAGTCCTTCAACAGGGACTGTTATCCATTCCTGGACCGGGAGGGACGATTCTTCGTGAAGGATGGTCATTCATCCAGGTCAGGTCAAGGTCGTCCAATGAGGGACGGTTCTTCGGAATGCAAGGGGGACGGTCTTTCACCAATGGATATTCTTCGAAGCGGGGACGTTTCTTCGGATATGGATAATCCGACATAGGGGACAGTTCTGCAGAATGTAGATGTGAGGTAATTAACGTGCAAAAGAAAATGTGGGTATATAAAGAATATAACGAGGAAGAAGTGGACAGGCTTGCGGCAGGCGCCGGCATATCACGGCTTCTTGCGAAGGTTTTTGTCAGCCGGGGCGTTTCAGGCCCTGAAGGCATAAAATATGTTGAGGATTTTCTTGATATAGATGCAGAGAGGATGCACGACCCGTTCCTGATGGACGGGATGGACGTGGCGGTGGAAAGGGTGCTCAGGGCCGTTGCAGGCGGGGAGAAGATACTCATCCATGGCGATTATGACGTGGATGGAGTGACCGGCGTTTCGATACTTTATGATTTCCTGAGGCTGCTGGGTGCCGATGTGGTGTACCTTATCCCGGACAGGATGGAGGACGGCTACGGGCTGACCATGTCGAGCGCCGGGAAGGTGAGAGAGCTTGAGCCATCTCTTGTCATAACAGTAGACTGCGGCATCACGTCCGTGGATGAAGTAAGGTATCTGACGGAGTCAGGCATCGATGTAATAGTGACAGACCACCACGAATGCAAGCAGGAACTGCCGCAGGCCCTTGCCGTGCTGAACCCGCACAAGCCCGGCTGCACGTATCCGTTCAGGGAGCTGTCCGGGGCGGGAGTGGCGTTAAAGCTGGTCCAGGCCATATGCATGAGCATCGCGGACGGGACGTACAGCAACGGCAATGCGATGATAAAAGCGGATACTTACATGAAATATATCGATCTGGCAGCGCTTTCCACAATAGCCGACATCGTTCCTCTTACCGGCGAGAACAGGATCATTGCAGGGCTCGGACTCAAGGCAATGGAGTCCACCGGGAACGCAGGGCTCGATGCCCTTATAAAAGTATCAGGATTTGGCGGCAAAGAAATGAACTCGTTCGCGGTGGCATTCGGACTAGCGCCCAGGGTGAACGCCGCAGGACGTCTCGGCAGCGCGGACAGGGCGGTCAGGCTTTTCACGGCAGGCAGCACCGTGCTGGCTGAAGCGATTGCAAAAGAACTGGACGAAGAGAACAGGCTCAGGCAGGAAACTGAAAACGTGATATTCGAGCAGGCGGTCGCTTACGTCGAAGAGAAACTGGATCCGGCGAGGGAGAAGGTGCTGGTCGTCTGCGGAGAAGGATGGCATCACGGAGTCATCGGCATCGTCGCATCGAAGATCACGGAGCGTTACTACCGGCCGACCATTATCATCTCCATAGAAGAAGACGGCACCGGAAAGGCTTCCGCAAGGAGCATCGAGAAATTCGACCTGTTCAGGGCCCTTACCGCCTGTGAGGACCTGCTGGACAGGTACGGCGGACATGAGATGGCTGCCGGGCTGACTATACAAAAAAGCAGGATCGATGAGTTCAGGAAGCGGATAAACGAGTACGCGGACAGAGTCCTGGCTGATGAGGACCTGGTACCCTCTCTGAAAATAGACGCTTTTGTCGAAAACGGCGACCTGACACTGGAAAGCGTCCGGGAACTTGATAAGATGGCGCCTTACGGCGAGGCCAACCCCAAACCATGCTTCGGGTATATAGGGCTTCGGATTGCAGAAATAAGGACGATGAGCGCCGGCAGGCACCTCAAGCTGATGTTATATGCCGGCAGCATGCTGATCGAGGCCGTCGGCTTCGGCATGGGCGAGCTCGCGAAACGGTACCGGATCGGGGATATCGTCGACCTGGTCTTTATACCCGACATTAACGAGTGGGGCGGCGTCCGGAGGATGCAGCTGCTGATAAGGGACATCAGGCCCGGCGTTTTTGCCAAACTCGACAAAAACATTGTTTTTACAATGTCGAATGACTATAATAATGACATGAAGCTTATCAATAGTCTGAGGCAGCAGTACAGACTGGATCCTGCGGAGCTCATACCTGAAAGGCCGGAGCTCGAACAGGTGTACAGATATATCAGGGCGCACTGGAGAGCCAGCCCTTCATTTGCAATTGAAAATCTTCATGAATTGAGTAACATGATGTCGGCAAGACTTGGCATCAGGATGAACTATTTCAAACTGAAAAAAGCGCTTGAGATATTCAGTGAGCTTGGATTGCTGACACTTGAGAGCGCGGAGCCCGGAAGCCTGGTCGTCAGGCAGGAGGATGACACCGGCAGGGTATGCCTGGAGACATCCACCCTTTATGCCCGGCTGCAGGCTATAAGGCGCGCTTTCAACAAAGAGCCAGCACAAAATATGTAAGCCGGAGGTAGTTACTATGGATCTTAAGGAGAAACTCAGGCACGTGCCGGATTTTCCGAAGGAGGGCATCGATTTCATCGATATCACGACCGTCCTGCAGGATGCCGATGCACTGGGACAGAGCATTAAGGAAATGAAAAGACTGGCGGAAGAGCTGGGCGATTTCGATATGATCGTCGGTCCCGAATCAAGAGGTTTTATATTTGGTGCACCGCTGGCTTATGCGATGGGAAAAGGATTCGCGCCGATAAGGAAGAAAGGCAAGCTGCCTTACAAAACTGTCGGTATCAAATATGACCTGGAATATGGGACAGATGAACTGGAGATCCACGAGGACGCGATCAGACCGGGACAGAAGGTGCTCATAGTAGATGACCTGCTTGCAACGGGAGGAACCACCCAGGCGAACGTAAAGCTTGTGGAGAAACTGGGCGGAAAGGTAATAGGGCTCGTTTTCTTTATCGAACTGACCTTCCTCAACGGAAGGGAAAGACTTAAGGGCTACGAGGTCAAATCGGTGGTAAGCTTCTGACGGCAATGCTTGTTTATACGGAGGCGTTGGATGGACAGCCGATACGATGAAAGGTATGGAGAACTCAAAGCAAAAATAAAAAAGTATAACGCCGGCTGTGATTTCGAACTGCTGGATAAGGCATACGCCATGGCAAAAAAAGCCCATGAGGGGCAGCTGAGGGAGTCGGGCGAGCCTTATATAACGCATCCGCTTGAGGTCGCGCATATACTTGCCGATCTCGAAATGGACTGTACCACGATTATTGCCGGTCTTTTGCACGACACCGTTGAGGACACCAACTGTACTTTTGAAGAGATAAAGGAACAGTTCGGTGACTCTGTTGCCATGCTCGTGGACGGCGTTACAAAGCTTGATAAGATACCGTATACAACAAAGGAGGAACTGCAGGCTGAGAACCTCAGGAAAATGTTCCTCGCAATGGCCAAGGATATACGCGTGATACTGATCAAGCTAGCGGACCGCGAGCACAACATATATACGCTGAGGTACCTGCCGGAGGACAAGCAGAAGGAGAAGGCCAGGGAGACGCTTGAGATATATGCCCCGCTGGCGCACAGGCTTGGTATCTCGAGGATCAAATGGGAGCTTGAGGACAGCAGCTTCCGCTACCTGCACCCGAAGGAATACTACGACCTGGTCGAGAAGATCGCTAAAAAGCGCCGTGAGCGTGAAGAATACATAAATAAGATCATAAACGAAATAAAGGGGAAAACCACGGAACTCGGGATCGAGACCCAGATCGAAGGCAGGCCGAAGCATTTCTACAGTATTTACCGCAAAATGAAACAGCAGAATAAAACCATCGACCAGATATATGACCTGTTCGCGGTGCGCGTTATAGTCAACACGGTAAAGGACTGTTATGCCGTGCTGGGCCTGGTGCATGAACTTTACAAGCCGATGCCCGGAAGGTTCAAGGATTACATCGCGATGCCGAAGCCGAACATGTACCAGTCGCTGCATACGACGCTCATCGGCCACGACGGGCATCCTTTCGAGGTCCAGATCAGGACCCATGAGATGCACAGGGTCGCCGAATTCGGTATCGCGGCCCACTGGAAGTACAAAGAGGGCATTACCGGAAGGAGCGAACTGGACAATAAGCTTGCCTGGCTGCGGCAGATGTTGGAGTGGCAGAAGGAAGCCAGCGATGCCAACGAGTTCGTCGAAACTGTCAAGGTAGACCTGTTTGCTGATGAAGTGTTCGTATTCACCCCCAAGGGTGACGTCATAAACCTGCCCATCGGGTCGACGCCAATCGACTTCGCATATGCCATCCACAGCGCCATCGGCAACAAGATGATGGGTGCAAGGGTGAACGGCGAGATAGTAAAGCTCAACTATCAACTGCAAAACGGAGATATCGTCGAGATTCTGACATCGTCCAGCGTCCACGGCCCGAGCCGGGACTGGCTCAATATAGTCAAAAGTTCGCAGGCACGCAACAAGATCAGGCAGTGGTTCAAAAAAGCGGACAGGGAAGAGAATATCCAAAGAGGACGGGAAAATGTCGAAAGGGAGCTCAAGAAGCAGGGCCTGCAGTACAGCCAGCTTTTCAGGAGCGAGTGGGTTGAGTTGGTACTGAAGAAGTACAACTTCAATTCGATGGATGATATGTTCTCTGCAGTGGGGTACGGCGGCATCAGTTCCAGCAAGATCATCGCAAGACTGAAGGAGGAGTACAGGAAGACCCTCAGGCCGGAGGAACTGAACGAACTTGACCGCGACCAGTTAAGGCAGGAAAGGGACCCGGAGAAGAGGAAAAAGAAGCCGCCTGAGAACGGCGTGATAGTGAAGGGCATCGAAAACTGCCTCGTTAGGCTGTCCAGGTGCTGTAATCCGGTGCCGGGCGACGAAATAATAGGATATATCACGAGAGGCCGCGGTGTGTCGGTCCACAGGAAGGACTGCGTCAATGTGACCGGCGAACGCGAGGAAAAAGAGCGGCTTATCGAAGTGCAGTGGTATACGGCCGGTAATGCTTCTTACAAGGCTGAGATCACCATCATGGCAAACGACAGAACCCAGTTGCTGATGGAAGTCACCAATACGCTGGGCGAGGCGAAGATACCGCTCAAGGCGATGAACGCAAGGACGACGCGCGACCAGATAGCCATCATCGGGCTGACGCTCGAGATAGTAGACACCGAACAGTTGGAGAAGATAATAAAAAAGCTCCGCAAGGTGGACGGCGTATTTGAAGTCACGAGGAGCAAGGGCTGACAATATTAGGACGGGAGTTATGCGGAAATGATCCTGAAAGCAATAATCACAGGCATACTCGATTCAAACTGCTATATCATAGAAGACGGCGGCGAGGCTGCCGTTATAGATCCTGGAACGGATGCCGAAGATATCATGCAGGTACTTAAAGAGCATGGACTGGTTTTGAAATATATCATCTATACCCATGGCCATATCGACCATGTCTGTGAAGGCGACAGGCTGCGCAGCCTTACCGGCGCAAAAGTGGCCGCCCATGAGGATGAGGCGAGGATACTTGAAAATCCCGTCCTGAACGGGTCGGCGATTTTCAGGTCAGCAAGGAGGATGGACGGCGCGGATATCCTTGTAAAGGATGCGGATGCGCTTAAACTTGGCAATACAGATCTTGAAATCATACATACGCCTGGCCATACACCGGGCGGGATCTGCATCCTGGCCAGGAATGCCGATACGGCAGTGGATTCAGGCTGCATCGGGGCGGGTACTTCGGACTGCATTTTTACGGGCGATACGTTGTTCAGGCTCACCGTCGGCAGGACGGACCTTGGAGCAGGGGATCCCGGGCTTCTCAGCGCTTCGCTTGACAGGCTGATGGAGCTTGGAGATGATGTCAGGGTATTTCCCGGCCATGGGTCTGCCACGACCATCGGCTATGAACGGGAAAACAACCCATGGCTGCGGGGATGAATCATATGTCTGATATTCTTGAAAAAATACGCCAAAACCCTGTTATAGCAGCGGTCAGAAAAGAACATGATATCGATGCGGCGATAGCCAGCGCGGCGCTTACCGTTTTCATACTGAACGGCGATATTTTCAATATAAAGTATATGGTCCGCAAAGTGACAGAAAGCGGCAAGAATGTATTTGTCCATGCGGATTTCCTGGAAGGGCTCGGCAGGGATAACAAGGCCATCGACTACATTGCGGCGGAAGTCAGGCCGACGGGCATCATAAGCACCAGGAGCAGCATCGTCAAGTATGCCAGGGATACGGGCATCTTCAGTATCCAGAGGTTCTTTCTCGTAGACAGTTTGTCCTGTGAGACTGCGGTCAAAACGGCCCATTCGGTGAACCCGGACGTTGTGGAAGTGATGCCTGCTGTGATGCCCGGGGTCATCAGGAAGATATGCTCGGAACTGCCGATGCCGGTTATAGCAGGAGGACTGATCGAGACCAAGGACGACATCATAGAGGTCCTTAGGTCAGGGTGCATTGCGGCGTCCACCGGGAAAAAGGAACTGTGGGACATGTGACTGAACGGGCAGCGGTACCGCTGTACATGCGTCCGTTTATTTTTGCAGGACTGTTGCAAAAGAAAGAGTTCAGGAATATAATATAAGTAGGATATCAATAACTCAATAAAAATGTGAGGAGAACAGGAGTCACATTAAATAACGGCGTCATGCCTTTGTTTAGTGTGGCTTTTTTATTTGTCTCCGATCGGAAACGGAGGTAGAAAAGTGGTTTATGATGCAGCAGTTATCGGTGCAGGCGTGATTGGGGCATTGACCGCCAGGGAGTTATCCAGGTATGAACTTAAGATATGCATAATAGAAAAAGGCCCTGATGTGGCCTGGGGCGCCAGCAAGGCAAACAGCGCGATAGTCCATGCCGGTTATGACCCTGTGCCCGGGACCCTCAAGGCGAGGTTCAATGTAAGAGGTAACCGGTTGTTTGAAAGTATATCGAAAGAGCTTGACTTGCCTTTCAGGAGGGTAGGCTCGCTGGTACTGGCATTTGACGAAGCCGGAATGGATACTGTAAGGGAGCTTTATGACAGGGGTATGAGGAACCAGGTGCCGGGGCTGCGGTTGCTTGATTCGGCTGAGAAGGTCAGGAAAATCGAGCCTAACATCGCGCAGGAGGTCGTCGGAGCGCTCTATGCCGCGACCGCCGGGATAACATGCCCGTATGAACTGACGTATGCCGCAGTTGAAAATGCAGTATCCAACGGGGCGGAGCTTATGCTCGGATCGGAAGTTACCAGTATTGCATACAGCAACGGCATATTCGGGATAGAAACCAGCCGCGGCACGGTTTACAGCAGATTTATCGTAAATGCAGCAGGTTTGTTTTCAGATGCTGTTGCCTCAATGATAGGTGACAGGTCTTTCCGCATAACGCCAAGGAAGGGCGAGTACATGCTGCTTGACAAAAGCCAGGGGAACCTGGTGCGCAGTGTTATATTCCAGACTCCGACGGACAAGGGCAAGGGGATACTCGTGACCCCGACAGTCGACGGAAACCTGCTCATAGGCCCGACGGCCGACGATGCGGATGACAGGGAAGACCATTCCACTACTTCACGGGGATTGCAGAAGGTGGCTGAAGGTGCGCTGAAACTGGTAAATGGCATCGACCTGAAGCAGGTGATAACTTCTTTTGCCGGGCTGAGGGCAGTCCCGTCGGGCCCGGATTTCATAATATCACCGTCTCCGGCCAACAGCAGGTTTATAAATGCTGCCGGCATAGAATCCCCGGGATTGACCGCTGCGCCGGCAATAGCGGAATATATCGTAGGATTGCTGGGAGGATCCGGCCTCGAACTGAAGCAAAGGAAGGACTTCGATCCTGCCAGGCGGGCAATCGCAAGGTTTTCTGAAGCATCTGACATGCAGAAGATGGAACTGATCAGGAAAGACAGAGCGTACGGAAGGATCGTATGCCGCTGTGAGATGGTCACCGAAGCCGAAATAACGGAAGCGATCCGAAGGCCTGCGGGAGCGAGGAACGTAGATGCGGTCAAACGCAGGACGAGAGCTGGCATGGGAAGATGCCAGGGTGGATTCTGCACTCCAGGGATCGTCGAGATCCTTTCTCGTGAGTTGGGCATTCCGATGGAAAAAGTGACTAAAAAGGGAGCAGGATCAGAGTTGCTCACAGGGAAGACAAAGGAGGTCCTCTAAATGGATAACAGAGTTATTGCGGGCGGAAAAGAGATCATGGAGGAAACAGGTATCGGGATAATGAAGGAAGCGGACATCGTCGTCATAGGAGGAGGGCCTGCCGGGATGGCAGCGGCTGTCGAAGCGGCCCGCAGCGGTGTAAAGGATATAATGATACTCGAACGTGACCAAAGGCTCGGCGGGATACTGCAGCAGTGCATCCATAACGGGTTCGGCCTCATGCTGTTCGGAGAGGAGCTGACAGGACCGGAATATGCCGGGAGGTTCATCCGGCAGGTAAACGAGCTTGGCATCGAAGTGAAGCTTGATACGATGGTGCTTGGTATTTCGGGGGATAAGACCGTTACTGCCGTCAACAGCGAGGACGGGCTGATCAAAATAAAGGCGAAGTCTGTCATACTGGCCATGGGCTGCCGCGAAAGGAGCCGCGGAGCCCTGAACATTCCCGGGTCAAGGCCTGCCGGCATTTACACGGCCGGCACTGCCCAGCGGTTTGTCAACATCGAGGGATATATGCCCGGCAGGGAGGTCGTGATACTTGGATCCGGGGATATAGGGCTCATAATGGCCAGGAGGCTGACCCTCGAAGGCGCCGAGGTAAAGATGGTTTGTGAGATCATGCCGCACCCGGGAGGATTGAACAGAAATATCGTACAGTGCCTTGACGACTTCGGGATACCGCTGAGGCTGAGCACGACGGTAGTTGAGATCCACGGCAGGGAAAGGGTGGAAGGCGTCACCATTGCGAAGGTGGATGAAAAAGGGAAGCCTGTCCCGGGGACGTATGAATACGTAAAATGCGATACATTGCTCCTTTCGGTGGGGCTGATCCCTGAGAACGAGATCACGAAAGCCGCCGGAATAGATATGGACGGGGCCACGTCTGGTCCATTGGTCGATGAGAATGCACAAACATCATGCGAGGGCGTCTTTGCCTGCGGTAACGTGGTCTATGTCCACGATCTTGTGGACCACGTGACTATGGAAGGATACAGGGCGGGCAAAAGCGCAGCGGAGTATGTGCTTGGGAAAAGCAAATGCCAGGAGGACACCGGAAACAAATATCTTACGGAGCCTGAAGGCGGTTGTTCTGCCGGACCTGTAGGCAAATGTCCTGCAGAGCCTGACAGTATTATTTCTAATGGGCATGAAAGCATATGTTCTGCGGATAATGCAGGCGTTGTCAGGCTTAACCCCGGGAAAGGAGTAAGATGCGTCATCCCCCAGTTTATCCATAAAGACTGCAGGGACGATGTGAAGGTATTCTTCAGGGCCGGAAGCGTATACAGGGATGTCCGGATCGAAGCTGTATCGGACGGTAAAGTGCTCCATTCACATAAAAGGAAGATCGTTGTTCCAGGCGGGATGGAAAGCATTACGATCAAATCTGAGAAGATCCGTGAATCGTCATCGGGTTGCATAGAGATCAGGATTCAGCAAAGCGAACAGGGAAATACTGTTGCTGGGTGGAGTAAGGACATGCCTGCGGGCAGCTGCAGGGAACTGACCTGTATAGTATGTCCCGTTGGCTGCAGGATAAGCGCGGTCATGGATGAAAACGGGGAAATAACGGAAATCAGGGGCAACAGCTGCCCGAAGGGAGCATCCTACGCAAGGACTGAGTGTACAGATCCCAAAAGGATGGTCACATCGACCGTTAGGATGGAGAATGACGATTTGCCGCCGGTGCCTGTCAAAACTGACATACCGGTGCCAAAAGACATGGTGATGGACTGCATGAAGGAAATAAACAGGTTCAGGGCTTCTGCGCCTGTCAGGGAGGGCGATGTGCTGATAAGAAACATACTTGGGACCGGCGCCGGTATTGTCGCCACCGGCGGTACAACTCCCTCATATTGACAATAAAGCATAATGGGATTAAAATAAAACGAGGCGGCAAAATCAGGCATAAGTATTATATTCTCTCGTCTCTGACTGGCTCATTTGACGGGAGTTTTATTTATTTATCGGCAAACCGGGGAAAGATATTTCCAGAGATCAAAGATCACCGAAATGCCGGATTACATAATGGGAGGTAACCATGAAAATTCAAGCGCCAAAGGGAACACGCGACATACTTCCTTCTGAGATCCACAGGTGGCAGTATGTGAGCAGGGTATTTGCCGGACTTTGTGACTGCTTCGGATACAAGGAGATAAGGATACCTGTATTTGAACATACTGAACTGTTTCAAAGGGGTGTCGGAGATACTACCGATATAGTGCAGAAGGAAATGTACACCTTTGACGACAAGGGAGGCAGGAGCGTCACGCTCAGGCCTGAAGGAACAGCAGGCGTAGTGCGCAGCTATATCGAAAACGGAATGTATTCACTGCCTCAGCCCATCAAGCTTTATTATGATATCACGGCATACAGGTACGAGAACGTACAGAAAGGGCGGTACAGGGAGTTCCACCAGTTCGGCGTGGAAGCGTTCGGCGCTCCCGGGCCCGAGATCGACGTGGAAGTCATCAGTCTCCTCCATATGTATTTCAGAAAACTCGGATTGAGGCAGACCGGCCTCAATATCAACAGCATAGGCTGTCCGTCCTGCAGGCGGGCTTACCATGAGAAGCTGAAGGATTACCTCAGGCCTCACCTGGACGAACTTTGCGACGACTGCAGGAACAGGTTCGAGAAGAACCCTCTCAGGATAATTGACTGCAAGAATGAAAAATGCAGGAAATTCATCGATGGGGCGCCTCTTCTGCTCGATAACCTGTGCGATGACTGCCGCCTGCATTTTGAAGGCCTCAAGTCGGGCCTTGACAATCTTGGGATCGTCTACACCATAGATCCGACGATAGTCAGAGGCCTTGATTACTATACCAGGACAGTATTTGAGTTCGTTTCGGAGAATGGAGGATCACAGGGCACGATCTGCGGTGGCGGAAGGTATGACGGGCTGGTCGAGGAGTGCGGAGGCCCTTCTGTTCCGGGCATCGGGTTTGCCCTCGGAGTGGAGCGCCTGCTGATGGAGCTGAATGCCCAGGGAGTGGTCATTGCGGAGCCGCCTGCGCCTGACATTTACATCGCGACCCTGGGACAAAGAGCTGTGGACCTTGCGATGAGTATGGTCCACGAACTCCGGAGCTACGGAGTGAGGGCCGAAACGGACCTGATGAACCGGAGCCTCAAGGCCCAGATGAAATATGCCGATAAGAAGAGGTTCTCATATACGATCGTCGTCGGCGACGATGAGATCGAAGCCAACAAGGGCGTCCTGAGGGATATGAGGACCGGGGATTCGAAGGATGTAAGCCTTGATTCGATCGTTGACAGGCTGAAGAGCCAGGTCAACCAGGCGAAGTAGCCCAGCATTCGGACTTTATTTTTCCCTGCAGCCTGGCGGACCAGTGGCTCAGATCGGTTTTATGGTTTTAAGTTGTACTGAAACTCAAGATACAGTTTTACGTTCAGGATAGGAGATGGCTTATGGGAGAGACGATCTATGGCATGAAGAGGACCCACATGTGTACTGAACTCAGTGCGGCAGACATGGGCAAAAAGGTAACGGTGATGGGATGGGTCCAGAAACGGAGGAACCTCGGCAGTTTGCTGTTCATCGACCTGAGAGACAGGACGGGTATCGTACAGCTGGTTTTCAACGACCAGACCGAAAAGGAACTGTTTGAAAAGGCTGAAACGGTAAGGAGCGAATATGTTATCGCAGTTACCGGCGAAGTGGCGCGGAGGGCGCCGGAGGCCATAAACCCGTCCATGAAGACGGGCGAGATCGAGATACTTGCCAGTGAACTGAGGATCCTGAGCAAGGCAGAGACGCCTCCGTTCCATATAGAAGAGAATTCTGACGTGAACGAAGCCATGAGGCTGAAGTACAGGTACCTTGACCTGAGAAGGCCCGATATGCAGACCAACCTGATGCTCCGCCACAAAGTGGCCAAGGTTGCGAGAGATTACTTCGACCAGAACGGTTTCCTGGAAATAGAGACGCCGATACTTATAAAGAGTACGCCGGAAGGGGCAAGGGACTATCTCGTCCCCAGCAGGGTGCATCCGGGCAAGTTCTATGCGCTGCCCCAGTCGCCCCAGCTGTTCAAGCAGCTTCTGATGGTGGCCGGCTACGACCGTTATATCCAGATCGCGAAATGTTTCAGGGACGAGGACCTTAGGGCGGACAGGCAGCCTGAATTCACGCAGATAGACCTTGAGATGTCCTTCGTAGACGTAGACGACGTTATCACGGTAAACGAAGGATTCATAAAGAGGGTCTTCAAAGAAGTGCTTGGCGTAGATGTCGAGACTCCGTTCCTGAGGATGCCGTACCAGGAAGCCATGGACAGGTTCGGTTCGGACAAGCCGGACATGAGATTCGGTATGGAACTGGTGGATGTTTCCGACCTCGTCAGGGGCTGCGGCTTCAGGGTATTTGCAGATGCCGTTGCCAGCGGCGGCAGTGTGAGGGCTGTCAACGCCAAAGGCTGCGGCGGATTCAGCAGGAAAGAGATCGACAGCCTGTCCGAGTTCGTAAAGACCTACGGGGCAAAGGGCCTCGCATGGATAGCCGTGGAGGAAAGCGGCATAAGGTCTTCCATAGCGAAATTCTTCAGCGAAGATGAGATGGGTGCGCTGCTGAAGAAGGTCTGCGCTGAACCGGGCGACCTGGTACTTTTCGTTGCTGATAAGAACCAGGTGGTATATGACTCTTTGGGCGCGCTGAGGGTCGAGATAGCAAAGAGGCTGGGCATCCTGAACGATAAGGAGTTCAAATTCCTGTGGGTGACTGAGTTCCCGCTGTTCGAGTTCGATGAGGAAGAGGACCGCTGGGTCGCAAAGCATCATCCGTTTACTTCGCCCATGGATGAAGATATAGAATTCCTTGAGAGCGATCCCGGGAGGGTGCGCTCGAAGGCTTACGATATAGTGCTCAACGGTACGGAGATCGGCGGCGGCAGCATAAGGATCCACATGCAGGACCTGCAGCAGAGGATGTTCAGGCTTCTAGGGCTTTCCCGGGAGGAAGCGCAGGCCAAGTTCGG
>Ga0209720_1000922_pt1 | contig 27591 bp, 21 predicted proteins | sample AD_JPNMR3_MetaG_FD_184426 | JGI IMG/M metagenome (GOLD analysis project Ga0209720, IMG submission 184426) | Active sludge microbial communities of municipal wastewater-treating anaerobic digesters from Japan - AD_JPNMR3_MetaG (SPAdes) (version 2) | ecosystem: Engineered > Bioreactor > Anaerobic...
GCTGCTTGCGAGCGAAGCCCTGCCGGGCTGGACCTGGCCACATTCGCGGCGCAAGCGCAGCAGCGCGGGATGAGAGAGGTTGCCCCGCAGGGGCTTTGCCCAAAAGCAGCGCGTAGCTTCCGGCATCGCACCTGCGTGAGCCCGTCTCTGCCCCCTTCATCCGTGGCATCGATGGCCCGGGGCAGGCCCACTATGGCCATGGGAAGGCAGGTGCCGGCGCGTTGGTCGCCATCGCGACGAGCGTCCATCCCATGGCGGCGGTGAACTCGCCGAAGACCATCCCCAGGAAGAAGGGGCGCGCGCGCTGGTAAGCTGCCATGCCACCATAGCGCGAGATACTCGCCTTGCAGACCCAGGCGATCAGGATGGGGCACCAGAAGACGAGGATGGTCCATGTCGAGGTGAGCGCGTAGCCCAGCGGGTGGAGCGGCCACCAGTAGAACCGCATCCGCATCCATCCTAGGAACGCGGTCACCGCCACGCCGCACCCCACCCAACCCAGGTAGTACCACTTCGTGGGCACGGTCCCCTGCATCGCCACCTGGTTCTCGCGGAAGAACTGGATGCTGTGCGAGCGATAGATATAGGAGTAAAGGTTGAGGCCGCCTTTGGTGTAGGGCAGCCAGATGTGGAGCGCCCCGGCCAGCACCATCGCCACGACCACCGCCAGCGTACACGCCGTCAGAAGCCGACGGCGCGAGAGGCCGACGCCATCCGCGACGCGCTGGCCATCCAGGAAACCGGTGAGCAGGATGCCGCGCAGGTCGCGCGTGAACATGCCATCGAGGAAGGCGAGTACGGTCAGGTTCTGCGGCCCCAGGGTGTTGCGCGCCATTCCTGCCACCAGGAGGTCGGCGGGAACGAAGGTGCCCTCGGTCATGAGGAGGCCGCCCTCGCTGGTGCTCCTCGCCATGATGATCGCCTGGACGAAGAGGAAGACGGCCAGCTGGAAGAACGCCAGCCAGGGCGACATCCCCGCGGCGACGGCCCACACGATCATGACCACGAAGGAGAATGCCAGGCCAAAGACCGCGGTCCGGTAGGAGAGCAGCTCACCGCGAGAACCCTCGTCGCGCCCCGTTCTGGCCGCGTGCCACGCTTCAGGTGGGGCCGGCTCACGTAGAGGAGGTAGGCCGCCAGGGCAAACCAGGCGCCTGTCGACTGAGCGCCCACCGGGAGGTGCGCTCCGCCGTGCGGCGTGCTCTCAGGCACCAAACCGAGCTGAATGTAGCTCGCCTCTTGCACCTTTCCCAGGATGAAGAAGAACCAGAGGCTGAAGAGCAGGTCGGTGGGCAACAGGAAGAAGAAGCCGATGGCGGCCGGCGAGAGAAACGCCATGAAGAAGCTGACCATGCTCCAGGGCCGGTTGGTGAGGTATTGCTTCACGTTGATCTGCGTCGTCACCCCGGGGATGGTGGGAAAGAGGTTGTGCAGACCGTTGATGGTGAAGATCGTGAAGGGGATCGCGAAGCCGATCCAGAAGATCCGGCTGCTGAAGAAGGAACCCTCGCCGCCGCGGATCAGCTCCAGAGGCAGTTGAGCCAGCGGGAAGGAGAGCTTCTCGTTTTCGACCCACTGCTTGCGCAGGATAGTTGCCAGGCAGAGGTAGGCGAAAAACATCGCCAGCACCAGCACCGACCATGCCAGCATCGGGCGCAGCCACGCGATCCAGGGCAGCGTCTCCCAGGAACGCAGCCCCTCGAAGAAGCGCACAGCCAGCCACTGCTTCTCGCCGCCCTTGACGTCCCAGGGCACCAGCCATTGGGCGATGTGCTGGAAGTAGAGCGAGGCCCAATTGTTGGTGCTATCCGCGAAGTAGTTCTGGCCGACCAGCGTGGGGACCAGCTTCTCCATCAACCCGCGCGAGGAGATCATCGCCGCCAGAAGCATCATCACGTGGATGACGGCCAGCTCCTGCGGGTTGAGCGCCATCTTCCCACCCCAGCGCGCGACGCCCCGGTTCACGAGCACCAGGAGGAAGAGAAGCGCCAGGACGACCGGGGGCAGCTGGAGGAAGCCGATCATGATCTGGCCTGTCACCAGCTCCGCCCAGGAGACGATGAAGACGACAACCGCCACGGCTACCAGGCCGAGGAAAATCGCGCGCGTAGAGAGTGTCACGTCGCGTGCTGCTCCTTCAGTGTGGAAGTGTGGGCGTAGCGCCATGGTGCAACAACGGCGTGTCTCGTGGAACCGGTCTCGTTGGGTCTCATCACTGGACCGCGGGTCGCCCGCTCCGGCAATCGAACGCCCATCGAGGCGGAGGGCGGACCTGTTGCACCAGGTTGCATCACGACACGCCTCATTATATCGGCCTTGGAGCACGCGGTCAACCTCTGGATGACATCCGGTTGGGCTCTCTCGTGCCGCGCTGGCATCCGAGTGCTACAGGACGGAGCCGCCTCTCCCGCGAAATGAGTTACGACATTCCGGGGGCGTGCGCGAAAGGGAGTATGGCGTATGAAACACCCGATCCTCATCATCCTGGGAGGCCTGATGTTCCTGCCGGTTGCCGCGCTGCCAGGGGCGCCGGCGATCTCCTCGCACCGCGACCTTTACCGGCTGCCTCTCCCGGAAAAGCTTCCGCCTCACCCACGTCTCTTCTGCACCTCTGCCGATCTGGAGCGGATCCATCGAGATGCAGCGGCCGGCGATCCCTACACACGCGCCACGATCGAGCGGATTGCCAGCGAGGCGGAGGCAGCGCTGGCCCGGCCGCTCCCAGAAGGGAAACCATCCCCCGCCGACTTCCGCGCCGCGGCGATCCTGGGGCAAGGCTACGCGCTCACCGCGAATGAGGCGTTCGGGCGAAGGTGCCGCGACATGCTGCTTGCCTTCGCGGCGATCTGCCCCACGCTGAAGACCACTCGCGCCGCAGGGCGTTTCACCGAGAGCACGCTGCTCGAAGGTCCGGTGGCGGTCAACGCGGCGATGGCGTATGATCTGGTGGCGGGCGCGCCCTTCATGAGCGCACCAGACCGGAAACGCATCGAGGAAGACCTCTTGCGGATCCTGGCGTGGGAGTGTGGACACCGCTGTCACCACCGCAATTCGAGCAACTGGCGCACCTGGGCGCTCGCCATCATCGCGTCGTGCGGTTTCGCCATTGGCGACCGCGCGCTGATCGAGGAAGCGGTGAATGGCATCTGGGATCCGGAGCGCAACGCCTACCTCTATGGCGCCGTGCAGACGCTGACGCACTCCATCTTTTCCGACGGCATTCACTGGGAGCGCAGCATCGGCTATACCTACTACACCGCGTCGGCGCTGATGTACGTGATGGTGGCGGCGAAGAACTCCGGGATCGACCTGTGGCACGCGAAGCTGCCCGGCATCCTCGGCCCCTTCGAGGGGTGCGCGCCGCACGAGGAGTTCGGTCCTCCCGGGGATCGCTCGATCCGGTCGTTTCTGGACGCGCCCTTCTTCTATGCATTCCCCAATGGGCTCATCGCGCGCGTTGGCGATTCCGGCACGCGCGAGCTTGCCTACCACCCCATCTATGAACTGGCGTATCGTGAGTATCACGACCCGCGCTATGCCTGGCTGATCCGCCGGCATCGGAAGGGCTACGGACGTGCCGCGGCCGCGGGATGGAACGTCTGGACCCCATCGGGCCATCCCACGGCAGCTCTCGCCGAAGGAGAGGGCCGACTTGGCCGGAACGCCTTCCGACTGAAATGCGCCGCAGGCGACCGCGCAGCCCTCGTCCAGGATGTGCGCATGCCTGCGGATAGGCCGGCGCGGGTGACTGCCTGGGTGCGCGCGCTCGCGATGGATGGGGGGAGTGCGCACATCCGGTGCAATTTCGACAGCACCTTCCTCTTCACCGAGCGCGTGAAACAACCCGGCGACTGGCGGCAGCTGGCCGTCGAGATCCCGGCACGCCCGGGTGCAAAGCCGGGCGACCAGCGGAGCATCCGCCTCCATCTCTTCCTTGAGGAGGGCGCCGGCGAAGTGCTGTGGGACGATGTCACCGTCACCGCCGATGGCGTGCCGGGCAATCTGGCCATCAACCCCGGGTTCGACGAGACAACCGTTGATGACCGTGCCCTCGATTTCTGGAGCCTGGTTCACGCTCCCAGGGAGGTGCCCGAGGGGCGTTACTCCCTCGATGACGACGTGACCATCGGCCTCAGCGGCCGCCACGTCAACGGGTGCACCCTCTTCCCGGTCGGCGGTTTCGCCATCCTGCGGCAGCGTCCCGCGACGCCCGAGTCGACCGCGGTTAACTTCACCTTTGGCCCGTATGGCAGCGGGCACGACCATCCGGACCGTCTCCACTTCGACCTGTATGGCCTGGGGGAGATACTGATGCCGGATGCCGGCTCGTGGGGCTATAACAACCCGATGCACGTCACGTGGGCCAACCAGAGCATCGCGCACAACACATTGACTGTGGATGAGGTGGCCCAGGAACCGCAGGGCACCTCGCTCAGTGTTTTCGCGGCAGAGAGGGGCGACCAGCGCGTTTTCGGGGTCTTGCGCCTCTTCCACCCAGGTAATCTCCTCCGGGCGGCACGCGCCACCTGCGATACCGCCTACCCGGGAGTTTCGATGGACCGCACTCTCTGCCTGGTAGGGTCGTACGTTCTGGACGTATTCCGGGCACGCTCTGATGCCGAGCACACCTACGATCTCGCCTTCCACGGCCTCGGGGATGTGAGCACGGAGGCCCCGCTGAAGCCAGCGGAGACGTTCACGGCCACCGGCTACGCCCATCTGACCCGGGTGCGCCGGGGCGTGCCAGGCGGGTCATCCTTCCGTGCCGATTTTCGCGCTGGCGAGCGCGCGCTGCTCTTGATGCAGGCTCAGCCCGCCGGGGCTGAGGTGATCCTGGCAAAGGATCCCGACAGGGGCACGCCGACGTCGTGTTGCATCGCGCGCCGGCGCGGCAAGAATGCGCTCTATGTCACCGTGCTGGAACCGTACACCTCGGCACCCACCGTGCGTAACCTGTCGGTGGAATCGGGCGATAGCGCCGTGACGGTCACCGTGGAGCACGCCTCCGGAAAGGACCTCTTCGCCCTCGAGAACGCCTTGGATGGCCGGATCACCCTCCGTCGCATCGACGCCACGGGGCAGGCGCGCTCGGAACAGACGGGCCCGGGCAGCCGGACAGGTTCTCCACCAATGTAACGGGCCGCGCGGGCGTCCCCTCGCGTGAGAGAGGAATGGAGATCATGCGAATTGGAGCCATCATAGCGATGCTACTCGTGTTCGCGGCGACGCAGACCGCCGCGGATCCGGAAAACCTCGCGGCAGGCAAGCCGGTCCGCTTCCTGCCACCCCCGAACTACGCTCTGACCGCGAAGGGGGAGACCGATGCGCTCGACCTGACCGATGGCGCTCTTTGCGCTCGGCCAGACAATCACCTGTGGTTCGATGCCAAGTCGGTCGGCTTCTCCTACGCGGGGTTGCAGCAGCTCTCGCTCGACCTGGGCGCCGAGGTGCCCATCGGTGAGGTCGCGATCCGGCTGCAGGGTGGTTCGCCGCAGCCGGGCATCTCCTTCCCGGTTTGGGTGGACCTGGTTGCCAGCACCGACGGGAAGGAGTATCGCCGGGTCGCCTCCTTCTCGCGCTGGAACGAGGGCGACCGCGAGCGCTTTGGCGTGCCCGCCGAGGAGGGAAAGGGATGGGTCCACCGCCTGACCTTCGGTGACCTGCGCCTGCGCGCGCGCTACATCGGGCTCTCGCTATATGGCGCCGGGCTGATGGTGAGCGACGAGCTGTGGGTCCTGCGTGGTCCGGAAGATTCCGCGCCGCCTTCTGGGCCGCCCGTGCCCTTCTGCACCGAGGGGGCCCAGCTCTACTTCCACAAGCCGGTGGTCTTCTTTTCGACGAACATCGCCACGCCCAACCCGGTGGGATTCCTCTGCTCGCTTCCGAAGGATACGCCCATAAAGGTGGCGCTGGATCTGCCGCCAGGAGTGCGCCTGGTTGCTGGTACGCTGGGTGGCGTTCCGGTGGCCGAGGTGAAGCCGGAGGCCCTCCCTGGTGGCGGCACGCGCTATCTCTTCTCAACCCAGGCGGGGGAGAGCGGCAAGACATGGGGCCGGCTCTATTTGACCGGCGACTGGCGTGATGGCCAGGAGGGCGAACTGCGGTATCGTATCTCCTGGGAGGGTGATCAGGCTCCCGAGGGAAAACAACGCCTGCGCGCGGTGCGGATCCAGCCGGCGCCGCAGCCGAAGCAGCTCCTCACCGGTCTGGGATGGTGGTCGCTTGCCGAGACGCGAGCGTGGCCCGAAGCGGCGGAGGCCTTCCGCACTCTCGGCTTCACCTATGTGCCTGTCTTCCCGCGCTGGGTGGGCGACGAGACGCTCTGGGCCTTCCTGGAGGAGTTGCGCGGACAGGGATTTCAGGTAGTCGCGATTGACTCACCGATCCACGTCATGCTCAACAAGAACAAGGGCAACCCGGATCTGATGTGCCAGCTCCCGGATGGCCCTGGCAAGAAGTTCTGTCCCTCTTACCGCGGTCCCGCCTACCAAGAGGAGGTGGCGCGGCTTGCGCGCGAGGCGGCCAAGGCAAAGCCGAACCTCTTCGCCGCCGATATCGAGGTATGGGGATGGGCCGGACCGGTGGATGCCCCGAAATGCAAACGCTGCCAGGCCGATTTTGCCGCGAGTGGCCTGAAGGAGTGGAAGGAGTGGCAGGTCGAGAAGGGGATCGCCATGTGGAAGGAGCTGATGGGCGCCGTGCGCGAGGCGTCCAAGGCAGCGGGTGGCCCGATCCCCCTCTGCGGCGGCTATGACTTCCAGCCTGGGGCCCCCTACCAGGAGGTCTGGTCAGTGGACCGGCTCTACCCGGAGTGGATCCATGGCAGCCAGGTCTCCACATACACCCCGCTCGAGCCGTACCACCTCGAGATGATCGGCGACGTCGCACGCAAGGACTCCGCGGCGTTGAAGGGAAACCGCGTCATTCCCTGGCTCACACCGGGCGATGCGGGCGTCTTCCCCGGCGGGGCGTTCCGCGACGCGCTCCTGGAGTGCTTTGCTAACGGCGCGAGTGGCCTGCTCTTCTGGAGCAGCCGCGTCTGGGACACCGAGAGCCTCGCGGCCTATGCCGACGCCATCCGGATCGTGGCGCCCGTTGAAGAGATCATCACCGGGGGTGAGCTGCTGGCCGATGCCAAGGCCGAGCCATCCGTGCGCCTGAGTGGCATGCGTCGGGGTGACCGCGTCTTCCTCCTCGCGGCTGACTACCCCGGTAAGGTGAAGGATCCGGTCGCGATCACCCTACCCGTGACGCGTCCGAGCGCCGTCATCGACCTGGAGACGGGCGCGCGCGTCGGTCGGCTGGTGCCAGAGAAGCCATCGTTCATGGTGCGCTTCGAGCGACCCGGCGCCCGGGCGTACCACATCTTGCCAGAGTGACGGGTGCGAAAACACGAACGGCCGGGCTCATCCGAGCCCGGCCTCGTGACACTGGCCGCGGTGGCGAATCAGCGCGGCTGGACTACGCGCCTGGCAGCCTCGTGAAGCCCCAATCGAGCCACACCTTCATCGCGGCCTCGCTGCGCAAGAAGTCGATGAAGGTCTTGGCAGCAGCCGCGTTCTTGCTCCCCTTCACCACCGCACCGCCGATGACGACCGGCGAATAGAGGTTCTCCGGGATCACCTGGGCGACTTTCAGGTCCTTCTCTATGACGGGCGGCTTGTCTGGCAGATAGCTCTCCTTGAGGCAGGTCGAGTAGATGATAGCCACCTGCCCCTTCCCCGTCTTCAGCATCTGCTTGCACTGGTCCGGTACCTTGGGGGTGACGATCTTGCTGTTGATGCTCTCCCACAACCCCGCCTTCTGGAGCGCCTGGCGTGCGCCATACCCGCCGGAGAGGTTGTAGGAGTAGGTCAGGATGGTCTTCGCCTTGGGTGAAGTCAGGTCCTCCAGCGTGTGGATGCCGGCAGGGTTCGCCTTTGGCACCACGAGGGCGAGCGGGATGGTGGCGATGGGCGTCAGGCTGTCGCTCACCAGACGCTTCTTCGCGTCCGGATCGTCAAGTTCCCGCAAGCCAAGAGCGATGAAGACATCCGAGGTCATCTTGCCATCTCGGAGCTGGTTGAGCATCGCCACGATGCCATTGGCAGCGGTTGCTACTCGGATCTCCGGGTGGCGCGCCCGGAAGAGGTGGACGATCTCGCCGTAGGGGCCGGCCAGGCCACACGGCACCGTCACGTGGATCACCGTCTGCTTTGCCGGGCGCGCGGGCTTCTGGGTCGCGGCGGCGCGCGCCGGCTTCGGGCGCTTTATCTCGGCGGCGACCGCCGCCTTGAGCTGGCCAAGGGTCCAGCCGGACATGGTGGTGCTGCGCAAGAAGCTCAGTCTCTTGCCATTGACGGTGACCTCGTGCTTGCCGTTGACAAGGAAGGCGCCACACGTGAGGCCGCGCTCCTGCCACACCTCGCCGCCCCTCGGGGTCGCGATGTCGTAGGCAACAAAGCGCACCTTGCCGGGAAAGGCGGTGACGAGGCTGTACCCGTATTCAAACACCCACTCGTGGCCCTCGCCGCCAGCCCGGAGGGGATAGAACGCTTCCACGGCGACCGGCGCCTTTGGAGAACCATAGACAATTCGGTGCCCCTCATCACTGATTGGCACCGCGGAACTCGCTTTGTGCTTGGCAATGATGCCATAGGTGGGATCGTCCGAGGCTGCCATCGCCGCCGCCGCGGCAAACGTGAGGAGCGCCGCGAGGCACCCGGGAAGCCATCTGCTTTTCATCGTGCTCCTCTTCTCCTTGATGGTCAGGGCTTTCCCTGATGAAGCTCGCTATAGTTGGGAATGCCGAACTGCGAGAGCTTGCGCTGAGTCGCCGGCTCCTTCAGGAAGGCGAGGAACTGCTGGGCCGCGGCCTGGTTCTTCGCCTCCTTGAGCACGCCGCCCTGGACTTTCACCGGCGGGTAGAGATTTCGGGGCACCTCCGCCAGGATTCGGTAGGTAGCATTCCCCACCTTTTCCGGGGCACTCTCCAGCGGGCAGGTCGCATAGTAGACGCCAGCATCGACGCGGCCGTTGCAGACATAATGGACCGCCTCCAGCGCATGCCAGTGCGTCAGCACCTTGCCCTCCACCTTGTCCCACAGTTTCAGGCCCTTTAGCGCCTCGCGGGCATAGTGGCCGACTGAGTTCAACTCGGGATCGGCGATGGCGACACGGCGCACCTGGGGCTTGGCCAGATCCGCGAAGCTCTTGACGCCGGCGCGGTTGCGCTTGGGCACCACCAGCACCATCTTGAAGGTTCCGAAGGTGACGATGGAGGCCGGGTCAACGTAGCCCTCGGCGGCGAGTTGCCGGAGCTCCAGCTCGCCTGGGGCGATGAAGATATCCGGGCGCTCGCCCTTGTCGCGGATACGCCGCATCAGCGCCACCGCGTTATCGTAGGTGATCTTGAGCTTCATCCCGGTGCGCGCCTCGAAATCCGCCTTGGCGTGGTTGAACGGCAGGATCATGCCACACGGAATGAAAAGATGCAGGGTGCCTTTCTGTTGCGGCTGTGCCTGGGCCGGCATCACTGCTCCCAAGAGCAGCGCGATTACGATCCAACGACGCATCTCTTCCGCTCCTATCTCTTCTAGGGGACCTCTGCTCGTCCCGTGGTCGAGTTCTTGCTGCGCCGCCACATGAGGAAGACGGTGGCGAGGAGAAACACCGCGAAGATGCCGGATGCGGCGGTCACCCACTCCAGGTTGACATGCTGCTCAGCGCCAGTCAGGCACGGGCACTGGTAGTCGCCGTGAATCCGGCCAAAGGCGTAAGCCACGCCCACGGTGCCGGTGATCTGCAGCGCCATATAGGCAAGCATCTTTTTCCAGCCGAGGGCGCGCGCCAGGAGGAGGGCGCCGGGGGTGCTCACACCCGGACCACCCATCAAGAGCGCCAGCGAGGGCGCCACTCCCATCCCCTGCTTCAGGAACGCCTTCACAAAAGGTACCTCCGTCAAGATCGGGAAGTACATCAACGAGGCAAAGATCGAGGCAAGGGTGGTGGAGCGCAGGGAGTTATCTCCCAGATAGAAGAAGGGCGTGGTGCCATCGGCACGCTGCGTGAACCACTCCAGGGGCACATGGCGCGCCGCGACGGCGATGAGGAGGATGGCCGGGATCAGAATGGGCATCGTCAACTTAAGGAAGCCCCACGTCTCCCTCAGCCACAGCTTCACCTCATCGGGCTCGAACCAGGCGTTCAGCATCCACACGAGCGCGCCCGCGCTGGCGAGGAGCACCGGGATCCGGAGGGCCCACGGAAGCCCCTTGGCCCCCAGGATGAGGATGACCATCAGCCCGGCCATCAGCGCCCAGCTTCGGTATGGATAGCGCTTCTCCAGCTCCGGCAGCTCCAGCTCCAGTGTCGCGGGGCCCCCGCTCTCGGCAAACTCCGCCTGGCGCTTGCGTTCCTCGCGCTGGAAAAGAAGCGACATCACCCCGCCGACGACCAGAGCTACGAAGGCGGTGCCAAAGAGGCGCCATGCCCCAAAGAGTCCCCCGAAGACCTGGTAAGTCCAGACGAGCGTGACCAGGTTGAGCGCGGGTCCGGCGAAGAGGAGCGCGAACGCGGGGCCGATCCCCGCTCCGTTGCGGAAGATGCTGAGCGCCAGGGGCACGATGTTGCACGAGCACATCGAGATCACGATCCCCGAGCAGACCGCCGTGCCGTAGGCGACCGAGCGCTTCGCCTGATAGCCCAGGTAGCGCAGAACTTTGGTCACGGGCACGAATGCCGCGATAGCGCCAGCCAGCAGGTAGGCGGGGAGGACGACGGGAAGGAAATCCCACGTCAAGATGCAGCACTCGAAGATGTCTACAGCGTCTGCCAGCATCCCCTGTGCCAGGCTCGTCTCAGGGTCCATCAAACTGTCCGTTCCGTGAGGCCTGCGCAGGCAAGGCCGCGTCCAACCGCTGGAGAGTAAGGGGAACCCCTGCCTGCTCGTTTACCGCTGCCTGAGAGTACGTTACCATAGAAGACACGGCGGAGTCAATCCCCGTTCCGTGTTTCTGGCGGTCGGTATGGTCCCGGGCCCGCTCCCACCGGGTTCACTGCGCCCGTACGTCACTCCGGGCAGCCGGTCCGATTCTCCAGGTCCGCGCTCTTACCGCAGGAGGAGCGTCATGCACTTTGCCGCGCCGCCGGCTTTCAGGAACTCATTCACATCCACCGAGTGGGGCTGGAAGCCATACTCCCGGAGGTCTTGCTCGAAGCGAGGGCACCCCCCGTTCAGAACAACGTGCGTGCCGATCACGACCGCGTTGCACGCGAAGCGGAGGGCTTCCTCTTCGCTCACGACGATCCGGGCTGGAAAGTGCGCCTCGATCACCTGGCAGGCATAGGCATCGAAGGCCGGGGGGTAGTAGGCGAGAGTCCGCTCATCAAGAGGGCAGAAACAGGTGTCCAGATGGTAGAAGCGCGGGTCACGCAGGTGGAGGGAGAGCGCGCGCAACTCGAAAAGATCGGCCACGGCGTGGTGAGAGCGGATATCCGACCGGAAATGGTAGCCGGCGAAGAGGTTGCCCCCCACCGGGAAGGCGTCGCCTTCACCCTCGAAGTAGAGATCTCCGGGCAGCGTGATGACTCGGTAGCCATGCTCGGCGAACCACTGGTGGAAGTAAGCCTCTTCCTTCTGGCGCTGGGCAAAGCGGAAGCGGCTGGCAACGAAGGTATCGCCGATGGCCAGACCGGCATTCGCGGTAAAGACAAAATCCGGTAGGCCCGGATGCGGCGTGATCTCCAGAACCGTTGCTCCGGCACTCTCGACGAGCACCTGCCTCAGCGCGCGCCATTGCTCACCCGCGCGCGCCAGCACCGGCGGCTCGTCGCGGTGCATCCACGGATTGATCTCATACTCCACCCCGAAATAATCCGGGGGGCACATCAAGACCCGGGTCATCGCCTCGATCGCCTTCCACCGTTACCCGCAGCCACCATGCTCCGACGCATTCGCGGGCGAGCAGCCACAGCCGGCTCGGGCCCTCTCACTTGTTCCAGCAAATCGCCGAAGAAGAGCCCCACATCCGTCACCAGACCAACTGTCTGGAAGCTGCCACGGTCGGCCAGTTTCGTCACCACGCCCGGGTTGATATCCACATAGACGATGCGCGTGGTGGCGGGGAGGATATTCCCGGTGGCGATGGCATGGAGGGCGGTTGCAGCCATGAGCGCGATCTGCACTCCCTCGGTGAGCGCCATCATCCGCTGCTGTGCCTCGATCACGTCGGTGATCACTTCCGGAAGCGGACCATCGTCGCGGATGGAGCCCGCCAGGACAAACTCGACTCCGTGGCGGATGCAGGCGTGCATGATGCCACTGCGCAAGATCCCGGATTCTACCGCCGCGCGGATGCCTCCCGCGTCACGGATCCGGTTGATGGCGCGTATGTGATGCTCGTGCCCGCGCTCCGCCGCGAGCGCGTGCTCCAGATCCACGCCCAGCGACGTGCCAAAGAGAGCATTCTCGATATCGTGCACCGCGAGCGCGTTGCCCGCGAAGAGGAGATCGATCACCCCGGCCTCGATCAAGCCGACCACCGAAGGAACCGCCCCGGTATGCACCACTGCGGGCCCCGCGACTAGGAGTGTCTTCTTCCCGGCAGCGCGCGCTTCACGCATCTCCTGCGCCAGCTCGCGGATGATCGCATGCTTCGGCTTCTCGGACGACACCTCGCTGGACATGAACTCAAAGATGCTCCGCTCGCGTCCCCGGCCGGGCGGGTTCACGCGCACCCCCGTGCTTCCCGTGACGAACCAATCGCCCGCGCGCACCTGGCAGAACTTGGCCGTCTCCGCGCGCTTCCTTTCCGGGTCGAACCGGATCCCGCAATCCATCCGCTGGCGCTCCACTGGTATCCACTCTTCCCCGTAGCGCACCTGCGTCGGATAGCTGGTGGTGACGTAGAAGCCTTCGGGAAAGACGCCGTCGGCGGGTGCCTGAGCCAGCGTGATCCCACCCTCTCCCACAACCTGCGCGCCGTGATCCCGAACGGCAGCGAGGATCTCCTTCAGCTGCTTCTGGTCCGGCGCGGTCACCCGGATTCGCGCGTAGCTGGGATCCATCCGCTGCTTGCCGATATCGACATCGAGTAGCTCGAAGTTGCCCCCGTGGTTGAGGATCTCATCCAGGATGCGGGGCAAGACCAGGGAATCAATGATATGCCCGCGGGCCTCAATGATCTCTGTCGCCATCTCTGCTCTCCCCTGCTTTGCTGGCCGCCGCGCCCCCGCAATCACCAGGCAGACGGCGGGCAAGGCACCGCCGCTCGACCGGCATCGGCACCCCTATACCGGCAGATTCAGAACCGCTCGCACTAGCTTACCCCTGCACCCTCGGTGCTGAAACTTCGGTTGGCCGTTCTCCTCGCGGATGCGCGCTCGCTGCTCCGCCGGCGCAGCCACCATAGTGGGGAAGGTATCCAGATCTTTCCGGCGAATCGGAGGGTAGGAGCAATTTGCCTGCTCTACGGCATCTGCGCGCTGAAGGGAGACGCATGGGGGCCACGCCCTACCTATCAATCGTCATACCGGTCTACAACGAGGAGGAGAATGTTCGTCGCCTGCAAGAGCAGGTGACGGCGGCGGTCGACCCTCTCGGGATTGAGTATGAGGTCATCTACGTCGATGATGGCAGCCGAGACCGCTCCTTCGAGATTCTGCGAGAGCTCGCCTCCGGCAACCCGCGCATGCGCCTGATACGCTTCCGGCGCAACTTCGGGCAAACCCCGGCGATGGCGGCCGGGTTTGATGCGGCCCGTGGCGAAGTGATCGTGCCGCTCGATGCCGATCTGCAGAATGATCCGGTTGATATCCCTCGTCTCCTGGCCAAGCTGGAAGAAGGCTACGATGTCGTCAGTGGCTGGCGGCAGAAGCGGCAGGATAAGGGCCTCACCCGCCGCCTCCCCTCGATGATCGCGAACGCCCTCATCGCCCGCTCCACCGGCGTGCGCATCCATGACTATGGATGCACGCTCAAAGCGTATCGCGCGTCCGTGCTCAAGGATGTCCGCCTCTACGGCGAGATGCACCGCTTCATTCCGGCGTGGGCGGCGCTGGAGGGCGCGCGAGTGACGGAGATGCCGGTGACCCACCACCCGCGAACCGCAGGGAAGAGCAAGTATGGGCTATCGCGCACCTTCCGGGTAATCCTGGATCTGATGGTGGTGCGCTTCCTCGGCGGCTATGGCACGAAGCCGATCCACCTCTTTGGCGGGATGGGGTTCACGCTCTGCGGGGCGGGCATCCTCACCGGGTTGATCACCCTCTACCAGAAGTTCTTCGAGGGGATCAAGGCACACCGGAATCCGCTGCTGATGCTGGCCGTCTTCCTCTTTCTCCTGGGAGTGCAGGCAATTATGCTGGGCCTGCTGGCGGAACTCGGCATCCGCACCTACCACGAGTCTCAGGGGAAGCCGATCTACCGGATCGCGGAGATGGTCAACTTCGAGAAGGCACCCGCCCCCGTCGATTCCTGAAAGCAGGAGCGGGCCTCCAGGCGCGCTACCTCTGACACCACGGATGAAGGGGCGGATACGGATGGAGAGGGCCACCCGCGCACGCGGAGCTTAAGCTCCGCGCTGCTTCCCGGCTAAGCCCTTCGGGCTCCCTCTCCCAGGCCTGTCGTTCAAAGGCACCCGGGAGTGTAGCCTAACCCAGCAGGGCTTCGCGTACAAGCAGCGCGGTGATCTATTCCCACGCGGCGCGCAAGGGACCGGTGCTCACTCGGCTATGCCGGTGGAGCCGCCCGAGGGGGCTAGTCCACCACCTGGATCTCCATGGTCGTGACCCGAGGTTGCTTATCGGCCTGATCGGCGGGCTTGGCGGTGAAGGTCACCGTATATCGCCCAGGCTTGCTGAACGTGTGCTCGACGCTCGCGCCAACCGCCTCTTCCTGCACGCCATCGCTCGCATCAAAGTCCCAGCACAGTTTGAGCGGGGTGACGCCTGCGCGGGCTTCGGCGGTGAAGCGGACCGGCTGGCCCACGGGGATCTCGTTGAACTGCGACGGGGTCGCGTCGGCGGTGATCTCCGTGTCGTCGTTGATCGCCTGGATCCGGGCTACGCTGAGGGTATCGGGCGCATTCGCGGTGAGCACCAGACGTTTCACCCGGAACGTGCCCTCGCCGATCCGCTCCTTCAGCGATTCGAGCGGAATGCCAACCGTCACCCAGCCGGTATCCGTCGGCTCGATATCGTGCATGGGATAGAGCTCGAAAGAGCCTGTCTCGCCCTGGAGAACGATCCGCAGCTTCGTCACCTTCGCAACTGGGGCCTGAGGTGCGGCCATGCCCGGCATCGCACCGGGATCCATGCCAGGGGCCAACATGCCCATGTCTGGCGCAACCGCCGGCGCGGCCTGCGCGCTGCCACCAAGCTTCACCGTCAGGGAAAGATAGGCGTTTGCCTGGCGCAGGACGGGGGTGAGGTCAATTGGCTCGCGGAAATCGAGCCGGGCGCCCTGGTAGAAATCGCGCACCTTGATCCTCAGTACGCCGCCCCCCTCGTATTGCTCCTCGCCGGTGTAGGTAGCCGACCCGCTTCCCCAGCCGCCAAGGGTGATGCCCGCGGGCGCGGGGGGCTGACCGTCAAAGAGAACTCGCTCGGCAGCCGCCGCCGGGCGCGCCGCCAGGTTGACAGCGATGGCTGCCACGCAAAGGAAGTGTGGCAAGAACGTGGCTTTCATGATCGATTCCTCTCCCTGCCGCTCGCGGGCTCGGGTCCAGCATAGCCCCAAGCCCCCACAAAAGCACATCCCGCCGCGACCGGCCAAATAGGATCGGCACTTCCACCTACTGCCGGGCATTGGTAGAACCCGCTAGGCGGATCCCCCAGCGCCAGACGCCCCCTCGGGATGGTCCAGACCGGCAGCGCGGTTCGGCCTGCCTGATCGGTCACTCAGGGCGGCTTGATCCGCTGCTCAGCGATTTGCCGTTGGCATCTGAAGCTCCGAGCGCGCGCGAGGAGGCGATCCGATGCTCCGGCATCCCTGGCGGGCCAGATGAGGCGCCGTCTACACGGCCTCTCCACCTTGCCTAAAGCCCTCGCGTGGCCGCCTGCTCAGAACTTGCCCCCGACCCAGTTGGTGATATCGCGCACGGTCAAAAGCGCCACGAAGAGCAGGATGATCACCATTCCCACGACCTGAATGGAGACCTGCAGCGACGGCTGCAACCGTCGCCCGCGCACCCACTCCAGGGCAAGGAAAGCGATCTGACCTCCATCCACCACCAGCAACGGCAGGAGGTTGAGCACGCCCAGGTTCACGCTGATGACCGCCAGGAACGTGAGGAAGGTGATCGCCCCGTCGCGAAACGCCATTCCCGCCAGGCGCGCGATGGCAACGGGACCGCCCACGCTCTTTCGTGCCTCGCTATCGGTGAAGACCTGAGCGATCCCCTTCACCGTGTCGCGCGTCCACCGCCACGTCTGCTCGGTTCCGTGGGCAATCGCGCCGATCACGCCCGTCTTCTCGTAGGTGACATCGGAGAGCGCGACGCCGATCTGGCCAATGCCGCCCTCTTTGACCGCGGGCACCACCTCAATCTGCATCTGGCGCCCGTCCCGCTCCACGGTGACGAGGATTGGCCGATTGGGGCTGGCCTTGACCTTCTTCAGCATGGTATCGAGCTCGGTGATCCGCTCGTCGTCAATGGCCACGACACGGTCGCCCTCGCGGAAACCCGCAAGCGCCGCCGGCTCCCCGGGCACAACGGCGGAGATGAGCACCTCTTTGCCTTTGGTCGGCACGCCCACCGTCATCCCCAGGCCGACGAAGAGCACCCCGGCCAGGATGAAGTTCATCAAAGGCCCGGCAAAGTAGACCAGGATACGCTGCCAGGGTGGCTTACTGTTGAAGCCATCCGGACCGGCATCCTCGCCCGGCTCGGTGCCCGCCAGGCGCACGTAGCCGCCGATGGGGAGAGCGCAGACGTTGTACTCGGTGCCATTTCGCCTGAATAGGGTGAAGAGCTTGGGCGGGAACCCAAACGCGAACTCCAGCACCCGCACTCCAAACGCTTTGGCCGCAAGGAAGTGACCCAGCTCGTGCACCAGCACGGCCAGACCCAATACGATAATAAAGGCAAGCAGCGTTTCCAGCCCAGCCAAGCTCATTATTGATCCAAGCCTTCCTCAGCCACCCGTGCCGCCTCTTCGCGTGCCCACCGGTCCACCGCCAGGATCTGTTCCAGATCCGGGTCGGCAATTCGGGCATGCCGCCGCATCACCGTTGCGTTCAGCGCGGCGATGTCAGTAAAACCAATACGGCCTTGGAGGAAGAGTTCTACGGCCACCTCGTTGGCGGCGTTCAGCGCGCAGGGCACGCTTCCTCCGGCGCGGGCAGCCTCGTATGCCAATGCCAGACACGGGAAACGCTCCGTATCCGGACTCTCAAAGGTCAAAGCGCCCGCACTCGCTAGATCGAGCGGACGCAAGTTATTCGCCAATCGTTCAGGATAGAATAACGCATATTGTATGGGCAGGCGCATGTCGGGATAGCCAAGCTGCGCGATCACCGACCGGTCTGCAAACTCCACAAGCGAATGCACAATGGACTGCCGGTGGACAACCACCTCCACCTGGGAGAGGTCCGCCCCGAACAGCCACTGCGCTTCGATCACCTCCAGACCCTTATTCATCAACGTCGCGGAGTCCACGGTGATCTTGCTCCCCATGCGCCAGGTTGGATGCGCCAGCGCATCGGCGACTGTGACCGTCTCGAGCGCTTCCCGGGTGTAATCCAGGAACGGCCCCCCGGAAGCCGTCAGGAGGATCCGGCGCAGCGCCGCACGCTTCTCGCCCTGCAGGCATTGGAAGATCGCCGAGTGCTCGCTATCCACCGGGAGCACCTCAGCGCCCGTGCGTGCCGCTTCGCGCATCACGAGATGCCCCGCCGAGACCAACACCTCCTTTGTCGCGATGGCCAGGCGCTTTCGGGCGCCGATGGCGGCGAGCGATGCTTGAAGGGCGGCGTTTCCCGCCACGCTCACCACCACCGTATCCACATCGGACGCCGTGGCGAGGGCCACCAATCCGTCGGGCCCGGAGAGCACCTCCGTGCCAATCCCTTCGGCGCGCAGGCGGCCTGCCAGCCGGTCGGCCGCTTCCACGTCCACCAGGCAACACACCCGCGGACGGAAGCGGCGCACCTGCTCGAAAAGCGCGTCGCTATCCCGGCGAGCCGCCAGGGCGGTCACTTCCAGCCGGTCCGCGAACTCCTCGGCCACCGCGAGCGTCTGGGTGCCGATGGATCCCGTCGATCCCAGAACTGCGAGCCGGCTCATGAGTCGAGCACCATGCCGAACTTGCGCTGGCGCCGCTGATAGTCGGCGATGGCTTCCAGGAGCAGCCGGCGCGAGAAGGCAGGCCAGGGCACATCGGTGACCCACATCTCCGTATAGGCAATCTGCCAGAGGAGGTAGTTGCTAACGCGCAGCTCACCCGCCGTGCGGATGAGCAGATCGGGATCCGGCAGCCCCGCCGTGTAGAGCGCGTTGCTGATCACATCCTCTTCGATGTCATCGGGGTCCAACGTGCCAGCTTGCACGCGCCGCGCCAGCGCCCGGGCCGCGTCTACAATCTCGGCGCGGCCCCCGTAGTTGATAGCCAGGTTGAGAAGCAGCGCCTTATTCCCCGCGGTCATCTCCATATCGCGGCGCAGCTCCTCCTGGAGAGAGGGGGGCAGCTCGTGGATGCGGCCCAGCACTCCGAGTCGCACGCCGCCGGCGTGAAGCGCCTCGATCTCGCGGTGGATCAGGTGCTCGATGAGGAGCATCAGCGCCTCCACCTCTTCCTGCGGGCGGCGCCAGTTCTCTACCGAGAAGGTATAGAGCGTCAGGACTTCGATCCCCAGCTCCAGCGCGGCCTCGACGACCGTGCGCACGCTTTCGGCCCCAGCGCGGTGACCGGTGATGCGCGGCAGGCCCTGGCGGCTGGCCCAACGGCCGTTGCCGTCCATGATGATGGCGACGTGCCGGGGAATCGCCCCCTTGCGCACCCGCTCCAACAGCTCCTCATCCGTCTCATCGAGACGCGCCGCGCCAAGCGTTTGCCCCATCTTTAGACTTCCAGCACTTCCTGCTCTTTGATCTCCTGGATCCGGTCGATCTCCGAGATATACTTATCGGTCAGTTTCTGCACGCGTTCCTCGGCGCGCTTCTCCTCATCCTCAGAGATATCGCTCGCCTTGCGCAGCTTCTTCAGCTCCTCATTGGCCTCGCGACGCACGTTCCGGATGGCAACCTTGCCCTCCTCCGCCTTCTTGTGGACGACCCGCGTCAAGTCACGCCGGCGCTCCTCGGTGAGCTGCGGGATCGCGAGCCGGATCACGTTGCCGTCACTGGAGGGGTTCAGCCCCAGATCCGACTTCATGATGGAGCGCTCGATTGCCGGAATCGTGCTCTTATCCCACGGTGAGATCATCAACAACCGCGCTTCAGGGACCGATATGGTCGCCACTTGGTTCAACGGGAGTTGCGTTCCGTACACATCCACGGTGATCCGATCGAGCAGCGCAGGGGTCGCGCGCCCGGTGCGGATGCCGTTGAACTCACGGCGGGTGGCCTCCACAGTCTTCTTCATCTTCTCCTCGGCCTCTTCGAGGACCAGATTTGCCATCTCCATGATTCCACCCCCAGGTTCTTTATGTCTCTACACTTCTCGCTTCGAGGCGGGTAACCTGCAAGAATTCGATAGGCTCTGTCGATGGGTGGGGCATCCCGCAGGCCACCGCGCCTGCGAGATGCCCCTGAAACCGAGGCGGTCAGCTGATCAACGTGCCGATCTCTTCGCCGTAGATGACCCGGCGGATGTTGCCCCTCACGCCGATATCAAACACCACAATCGGCATCTTATTCTCCATGCAAAGGGAGAATGCGGTCATATCCATCACGCGGTAGCCGCCTTGGATGGCCTCCATGTAACCCAGGTGTCGGAAGCGGCGCGCGGTGGGATCTTGCCGGGGATCGCGGTCATACACGCCATCCACCCGGTTCTTCGCCATGAGGAGGACTTCAGCCCCAATCTCATTGGCGCGGAGCGCCGCCGCGGTATCCGTCGTGAAGTAGGGGTTGCCCGTGCCGGCAGCAAAGATGACGATACGGCCCTTCTCCAGGTGCCGCTCGGCGCGCCGCCGGATGAACGGCTCGGCAACCTCCTGCATCTGGATCGCCGTCTGCACCCGCGTATCCACACCAACCTTCTCGAGGGCATCCTGAAGGAAGAGCGCGTTGATCACGGTTGCGAGCATTCCCGCATAGTCGGCGGTCGCGCGATCCATGCCCACCTGGGCCGCCTGGGATCCTCGGAAGATATTCCCGCCGCCCACGATGAGCGTGATCTGAATGCCCTCTTCCCAAATCTCCTTCAGTTCAAGGGCAATCCCGTGCACAACCTCCGCGGAGATGCTCGACTGGCCATCTCCGGCCAGCGCCTCGCCACTCAGCTTTAGCAGCACCCGGCGCCATTTGGGCATGGTAGCCATTAGCCGAGGTTCTCTCCCACGCGATAGCGCGTGAAGCGGCGGACGACGATCTTCTCGCCCAGGCGAGCTACCACATCATCGATCAGGTCCTTCACCTTCCGCGACTCATCGCGGATGAACGGCTGCTCCAGGAGGCAGACCTCCTCGAACCACTTGGCGATGCGCCCCTCGACGATCTTATCGATCGCCTGCGCCGGCTTTCCTTCCTGCTCGGCCTGAGCGCGGTGGATGCGGCGCTCCTGCTCGATCTCTTCCTCCGGCACGTCCTCGCGCTGGATGTAGCGCGGCGAGCGGGCACCGATCTGCATCGCCAGGTTGCGCGCCAGCTCCTGGAACTCGTCCGTCTTCGCGACGAAGTCCGTCTCGCTGTTCACCTCCACCAGGACGGCCATCTTCTTGTCGTGGTGCACGTAGACACCAATTGTGCCTTCGGCGGCGACGCGCTCGGCGCGCTTGGCCCCTTTCAGGATGCCGCGCTCGCGGAGCAAAGTCATCGCCTTCTCAAGATCGCCACCCGTCTCTTCCAGGGCGCGCTTGCAATCCATCATCCCAGCGCCAGAGCGCTCACGCAGCTCGCGCACTTCCGCGGCTGTTACAGCCATGAGAGTTTCCCTCCATCACCAATGATACAGCGGTCTCTCCCCACTTCACCCTTCCTGGGGAGAATCGCCACCCAAAAAAAGAGGGCCCTACGGCCCGGACCATCCAAACAGAACACCCGTCTGCGTATCGTTCCGACGCGCGCTCACCGGTGCCAAGGAACCGCGCTCACCGGAAGTCACCCTTCACGGCGAGCGCGGTTACCACCACCTGGCGAACGCACCCGCTGGTGCCGGTCCGTCGCCCTTCCATACTTCCACGCCGGCCTTGGGCGTGAAACATTCGCCCGCAACGGTTGCCCGGGCGAACTGCCTTCGGCTCGCGGCGGCATCCCGCGCGGGGCACACGTCATGCCCACCGCGAAACCTGGTGCGAGGCTACTCGGCCTCGATGCCGCCCTCTTCCTCAACCTCCGCGGCGAAGCTCGCTTCGATCTCGTCGGCGCTGGGGCCCATAGCGACAGTCTCCTCCGGCTCCCACGCCTCACCCTCAGCGGCTTCCTCTTCGGCCCCTTCAGCGGCCTCTTCCGCTTCGGCTCGGGCCACTTCCTCTTCCGCAGGCACAAACTCTTCCTTGATGGGCCGGCCCTCGAGGACCGCTTCGGCCATCTTGGAGGTGATCAGGCGGATAGCACGAATGGCGTCGTCGTTGCCCGGGATCACGTAGTCCACTTCATCCGGATCGCAGTTCGTATCCACGATGGCGACCACCGGGATGCCCAGCTTGCGCGCTTCCTTCACGGCGATGTGCTCTTTGCGCAGATCGACCACGAAGACCGCTCCGGGAAGCTTCGGCATCTCCTTGATCCCGCCAAGGATCCGCTCCAGCTTCTCCTTCTCCTCGTAAAGGACAGCCTGCTCCTTTTTCGGGCGCCGCGCGATATCGCCGGTCTCTTCCATGCGCTCCAGCTCACGGAGGCGCTGGATCCGCTTCTGAATGGTGGACCAGTTCGTCAGCATCCCACCAAGCCAGCGCTGGCTGACGTGGAACATGCGGCACTGCTCGGCGGCCTCTCGCACAGCATCCTGGGCCTGTTTCTTCGTACCAATGAAGAGCACCACTTCGCCTTCGGCCGCGGTCTCGCGGATGAACTCGTAGGCTTCCTCAAAGAGTTTCAGGGTCTGGTGCAAATCGATGATGTAGATGCCGTTGCGCCCGCCGTAGATGTAGCGCTTCATCTTCGGGTTCCAACGGCGGGTTTGATGGCCGAAGTGGACGCCGGCCTCCAACAGGTCCTTCATGCTGACGTGCGGCTGTGTTGTAGACAAACTCTGGGTCTCCTTTCTGGTTCAGCCTCCCTTCCCGTCGTTCCCGAGGCACAGCATCCGCGCCCGCGCGGCGTAGTCCACCAGCTATCGGCCGCCTGCCACCCTGTCTCGGGTCAGGAAAGGTGTGTCATTCCGGTGTAGTTTACCATATGCGATACCAAAATGCAAGAATTGGCGCGCGAAGCTCGCCCGCTCAGGCACGCCGCCCGGCCCTGGCAGGCTGGCTGGCGCCACCCGGCTCGCGCGACGCATCCCCCGGGTGCTCCCGGACCGCTTTTCGCGCCGGCAACAAGGCCAGAATCAGGAGCGCCATGAGAGCGAGGCCGGCCGCACCCGCGATAATCGCGGCATGGCCCCACTGATCGATCGCGGCGCCGGCGGCGGGAGGGCCAATGATCCGCAGCGGCGCCGAGACCAGACTCACTCCGGCATAGACGCGTGCCGGATCCGGTTCATCAGAGCATTCGTAGCCCAGGTTGAACCCGCAGACGGCCCAGGTCGGCCCGCAGATGGCGGCCAGGAAGTAGGCGCCTAGGAGCAGCGTGGACGACGCCCCAACCAGCATCAGGACCAGCCCCACCGCGTAGAGAGAGACGCCCATCATGAACGCCCGCCGATGTCCCGCGCGGTCGCCAGCGCGCCCCAGGAGAAAGGCGAAGACCAGGCTGCTCGCCATAGTGAGGAAGCCCAGCTTGCCATAGAGGCCATCACCGGCATGGAGGACATCCTTGACGTAGAGCGCGAGAAACGCGAACGGCCCCTGGGCTAGCACGAAGAGCGCGGTCACCGCGCAGAAGAGCAGGAAGCTCCGCTGGCGGCGCGCCAGATGATAGACATCGACAAGGCACGAGAGAAGGGGCGGGCGCTTGCCTGGGTCTCCCTGCGCGACGTATTCGAACCGGGAAAAGTGGATCGTGGCCAGCATGAGGAGCAGCGCGCCGATGAAGATGCTCAGGCCGAAGTTGGCCGGCGCCGGCAACGCGCGAAGCGCATGCACCGCGAACACGCCGCCGATGATGCCACCCAGGCCAAAACAGATCTGGCGCTGCCCGAAAAACCAACCCCGCTCCCCCTTCGGCACGCTCTCCACGATCACCGCGATGTAGTGCGGGTCGCCCGCTCCGGCCACAAAGACGTACCCGGCGTAGCAGATGAAGAAGAGCGCAACCCGGGCCGTGACGGCGTCCGCCGGGAGGAAGGCTGCCGATGCCGCCATCGCCAGGTAGCAGAAGATGCCGAGCCGGTAGGCCCAGAGGAAGTGGTGAAGCCGACGCGGACCGGGCCGGATCAGATAGAGGGAAAAGGGCTGGACGATGGCAATCCCGCCGGCAAACAGGGCTGGGACCAGGCCGATCAGGAACCCGGAGACGCCCAGCGAGGCCAGGTAGCCGGGGAGAGTGGTGGTTGACTGCAGGAAGGGCAGCCCCGTTCCCCAGATCAGCTCGAAGCCCAGAATGAGGCGCCGATTGCGACGGTGGTTCACTCCCATCGCTGTCGCGCCCCTCGGGAGATCCCCCGCCATCCCAACAGATCGGAACTGCCCCACTCCGCCGCGTGGGGTAGTGGACGGTGACCATCGAGTCTCACGAATTGCACCTCACGAAACGTGCTCATGGGCAACGCCTCCATATCACGCCGGGGGATCTTTCACGGCGGCTCCCCTCTCAGATTAGCCGTTGCGACCGGTTTCCCTTCGCGCGCGCCCCGGATAGCTCGCCGTTTGGATGCGGGTAGCCCGTGGCACCCGGCTCTCGCTTGGAAGGTTCGCAAGCGACCCCAAAGGGGCGTTTGGCCCGGGGCCCTTAGTATGGTCGGGCACACGCGCCTGCAAGGGCACGGCCGACCGAAGCCCTAGCGAGCGCGCCACGGTTCCCTGCCGACGTGTCACGCGCCTGCGGCAGGAATCGGGTTGCCCGGATGGGAAACAATTGATGGTGGGGAAGAGTTCGACGCCTTTGGATAGGGAGGTCTCCGGCGTCTCCAGCCGGCTCGACCGTCATCGAAATGGCGCGAGCCCCCATTCCGACGCAGGAAGGCAGTAGACCGAGAGGTGCACGCGCCGAACCCGATATCCAGCGCCTGGCTCGTGACGGAGTTTTTCGAGGTGGCGCGCGACTACCGGCGCCGCGATCCGGAACGAGTGCTCATGCTCGTGGACGCGCATGGCACGCCGCTTGCCCCGGATGAGCCGTTCCCTTGCGCATCCTGCGGTTGTGGGATCTCCGACTGGCATCAGATGGTCGTGGAGTCGCTCCGTTGGGGCGAGCCCTACCTCGATACCTGCCCCGAGGGTCACTACCTGTGGGCCGTGCCGCTCACCTTCAACAGCACGCTCGTCGGTGGCGTGGTCGCCACCTTCGCGCGCGGCGCCCGTGGGGCGACTATCGGGAGCGCCGTGGGCGCGGCAGCCCGGGAGCTCCTGGAGATCGTGACGTCACGCAACCTGACGAATGCCGCGCTTCTGCGTGAGAATCGCCAGGCTGCGGAGTGCGAGGCAAGTAAGGCGTGCGCGATCCACGGTCTGAAGGAGCGGATGTACACTTCGGTCCGCGAGATGTACCTCCGCGAAGAGGAGCCGCTCCGCGCTGCCATTGGCGCCCGGGACCGGCGCGCCGCCCGCGAGGTGCTCAACCGCATCCTCGTCGGCGTCTATGCGGTCGGCACCCAAGACCTGGAGCTCCTGAAGGCGGTGGTCCTGGAGTTCCTCGTCGTCATCTACCGGGCCGCCGTCGAGGCTGGAGGCGACCCGGTGCAGATGCTCGGACTGAACTATCAGTCCTATCTCAGCCTCTTCCGCATCTCCGATGAGGAGCACCTGACTCACTGGCTGGTTCGCCACCTGGAGCGCCTCATGGACTGCCTGGAGCTCGAGCCGAAGCGCCCCCCGGAGGCGCGTCTCCAGGAGGCCGTGCGCTATATGCAGGAGCACTTCCCGGAGGATCTGGGCCGAGAGCAGGTGGCCGCCGTCGTCGGGCTGAGCCCCTCACACTTCTCTCACCTCCTGCGCGATCGCATGGACACCAGCTTTCGGGATCTCCTGAACGAGATCCGCATCCGCCGGGCGTGCGACTTCCTCCGGCGCACCGAGCGCAGCCTGGCGCAGATCGCCCAGGATGTCGGTTTCGCCGATCAGAGCTACTTCACCAAGGTCTTCCACCGCCACCTCGGGTGCACTCCGAGAGAGTATCGCATCTCTCACGCACGCCGCGGCCTTTGATCCTCCGGTAGCGAATTCCCCGGCATCGCCTTCGATGGCATCCCCCCTGCCGCCTCACGCCGTGACCAACTTTCCTCGAAAAATGCCAAAACAGCGAGCGAAGTTACCACCACAAACGCACCGTTGTTACAGAACGTGAGCGCCTCTTTGCCGTATGATCATGGTCAGAGGACGTCTCTTGCTGGCGTCCGGACCCCGAGGCAACTGTTCTCGCGACGAGAAAAGGGAGAGAGTCGATGGAGAGAGAGTATTACCTGACGCTGGCGCGCTCCGGCCTGAGGATGCCCATCGGCGCGGACCTAGTAGTTCGGGAGCAGGAGGATCCGGACGCGGTGCTCACGGATGGGGTGCGTTTGGGCCGCGTACTGGAGGAGACGGCTCGTCGCTTCCGCACACCACTGGCCGTGCCGCATATGGACCTGGAACTGGAGAAGAAAGATCTGCTGCGCGCGATTGGAGTTCCAGAGGCAGCCGCCAGCACCTTCCACTTTGCCTCCTGCCCGGACGCGAAGCTGTTTGCAAAGGCGGAGGATGGCCTGAGAGGAGCGCCGAGCGTCCGGCTACAAGCCGCGGCCGACGCGATCCGCTATATTGCCCGGCACACGGATCTGCTACCGATCGGGATGTGCATCGGCCCCTTCTCGCTGATGACAAAGCTACTCGCAGACCCGATCACGCCCGTCTTTCTGGCCGGCATGGGGACAACCGCGGAGGATGATGACGAGGTCCGCCGGATGGAGGGCGTGCTGGAACTGGGGATGCGCGCCATTGAGCACTCTATCACCGTGCAAGTCGAGGCAGGCGCACGGATGATCTTCATCGCGGAGCCGGCAGCGAACACGGTCTATCTCTCTCCCAAGCAGATGGCCGCGGGTTCGGATGCCTTCGAGCGGTACGTGATGCGCTACAATCGCCGTGTAAAGGAGCTCCTCGACCGGCATGGCGTCGATCTTTTCTTCCATTGCTGCGGTGAGCTCACGGATGCGATGGTGGCACAGTTCGCCTCGCTCGATCCTGCCATTCTCAGTCTGGGCAGCTCGCGCCGGCTGTGGGAGGATGCCGCCCTGGTGCCCAAGAACGTCGTCCTGTTCGGGAACCTGCCCTCGAAGCAGTTTTACTCTGATGCGCTGATCACGGCAGAGGATGTGGTCGCGCGAGCAGCAGAGCTGACCGCCCGCATGCATCAAGCAGGACACCCCTTCATCCTGGGAACTGAGTGCGACGTGCTGAGCGTGCCCGATTGCCATGCGACTATTCTGCGAAAGGTGATGGCCCTCATCGAAGGTGCCGCCACATAGCTGGCGGTGCTTCCGGCCGGTGTGGCGGCGCCGGCCGGAAGCGGAATCTCACCCGTGGCGAACCCCGATCCGCGGGTGCCCCAAGGGCGGGCAACGCAGGGGCGCCTGCATGCCGTCTGTGACGCAACAGCCACGCCCTTCAGAACTTGGCCGGCCCTTCAGAACTCGCACACTTCCGTGCGCACCCCGATGGAAGAGATGATACTCGCGACCCGGTCACACTCCTCGCGGTCGGCAAAGTGGACGTAGGCTTGACCGCGATGGTGGGCTTCCCACGTCTCCATCTCCGCCTCCTCATAGGGGCAGCCGGTGGCCACCTGAAGGATGTGGATCACCTCATCAAACGAGTTCGTGTTGTTGTTGAAGATGATCACGCAATAGTCGCCCTGCCCGGTTCCAGGCAGTTTGCTTTCTGGAAGCGTTATCGTCTCCATCACTCACCACCTATCTCGAAGCGAGCTCTCCCGGTAGGCTCCAACCACCTCTTTCCCAAGACGGCCCCTCACCGAAGCCAGCGCCTGCGAGTCGTACCGGGCAGCTCACGCGAAGGCCTGTGTCACTCTCTCATCCCTGATTCCTCGGTTACGTCCCCTGAGATGAGCGATCCTTTATGGAGCGGTACAAGCAAAAGGGCTGCCGCGAGTAGATGCGACAGCCCTTGAAGGACCCCGGCGCTACCTAGTCTCCCACAGCCGCGTGGCTGCAGTACCTTCGGCCCTGAGGGCTTAACGGCCGTGTTCGGAA
>Ga0209720_1000925_pt1 | contig 27554 bp, 28 predicted proteins | sample AD_JPNMR3_MetaG_FD_184426 | JGI IMG/M metagenome (GOLD analysis project Ga0209720, IMG submission 184426) | Active sludge microbial communities of municipal wastewater-treating anaerobic digesters from Japan - AD_JPNMR3_MetaG (SPAdes) (version 2) | ecosystem: Engineered > Bioreactor > Anaerobic...
CCTAAAAAAAAGATTTAAACTTTTATTAGAAAGCCTTTTTGGCTCTAATTACTTATTTCTTAACTCAATTTATTGACGAGTTCAATGTCTTCTTACACTGTTCACTTTTCAAAGTCCATTTCCGCTTCTTTCAAGCGTTTCGCGCTTTGTTCTCAGCGCGACTTTTATATGTTATCATGCTGTCGTCTTTTTGTCAACACCTTTTTAGAGGTATTTTTTTCATTTTTCTGTACCTTCTCGACTTTATTCGTCTCGAAGATGTCAGCCCTGACAGCTTTTAAATTATAACACCGAAAATATAATAAAGTCAAGGGGTTATTTTACACCAAAAATCACTTGATAATCTTAATTATCAACCTAGAATTTATTTTATCCTATTAATTAATAAATAATACGCTTTTTTTCGCAATATTATTTCCCATTTTGCATTCTCATACTCCATTTTGAATAAAAACGAAATCCCTGCTAGCCTATTATTAGCTTTAACTTGTTTAAATCTTCATTATAAATCTCTTTTAGCTTTGCATTGTATATAATACTCGCAGGATGATAGAGGGGAAACAGATTATACTCAGCCTCCAAAACCTTGATTTTGCTTAAAGTGCCGTGAACTTCACCGATAGTAATGCCAAAGTCTCCGTACACCGCCCTTAAGGGTACATTACCTAAGGTGACAATATACTCTGGATTAATAATTTCAATCTCCTTTAGCAAATAGTCCCTATTATCCAGAATCTCATTTTTGGTTGCCGGTCTGTTTGAAACCCTGTTGGTGTCCGGATTTACCTTTGAGAGCCTGTATTTGATTGCATTGGTTATATATATGTCCTCTCTCTTAAGTCCCAGCTTGTCTAGAAATTCTGCAAGGTTCTTTCCCGCAGCACCTACAAAAGGCTTTGAGTTCAAAACCTCTTCCCTTCCCGGCGCTTCCCCTATCAATACCAGTCGGGAATCGGCATTTCCATCTCCTAAAACAATTTCTCTTCCGTAAAACTCTTTCTTATATAAATCATATAGATTCTTTAGCTGCTCTGATTTTGACATATACTATCCAACCTCTGTTTTACCTTTTTAAAGTCCTCCCACATAAGAACCTTCTTTGATTCATCCCTTAGTAATGCTGCCGGATGAAAAGTGGCTATAATCCAATATCCCTTTCTTTCAATCCATTGACCTCGGATTTTTGTAATCTTCGCATCCCTGCCAATTATGTATTTCATTGCTGTTGCACCCAAACACACTATTATACGGGGTTTTACCAGTACCAATTGATTTCTCAAATAAGGCAGGCACATTTCGGCTTCCTCATCCGTAGGAACCCTGTTGCCTGGAGGCCTGCACTTTACAATATTGGCTATATAGTACATATCCTCTTTTATTCTCATTGCTCTAAGCAACAAGTCCAGAAGCTTTCCCGCCGGTCCTACAAAAGGAAGTCCTTGGAGGTCCTCCTGTTCACCGGGGCCTTCTCCCACAAGCATTAGAGGTGCATTTATGTTTCCCCGCCCAATTACAATATTGGTTCTCGTTTTGCTTAAACGGCACTTTTCACAGTTTGAGCATACATTTATTAGTTCTTCCCAATTATACATACTATCTATACCCCTGTTTTATCAGGTCCCCAGATCACCTTGTGAAGCTGAACCTGAAATCTTGCCTCAAGCTTGTCCTCGAGTATCCACTGGACTATGCCGGAATAATCGATTTTACCGTATACCGGAGAAAAGGTTACGGTTCCTTTTCTGTGATATTTTGAAATTACAGTTTTAGCCCATTCGTAATCCGCTCTAGTTCCTATCACAAACTTTATTTCATCACAATCTCTCAGTAAATCGAAATTTTCAAACAGCATCTCATCACTACATCCCGACGAGGGCACCTTCATGTCCATAACATAAGAATGCCTTGGATTTTTAAGCATTACTCTTCCAAGGTTTACCGAACCATTGGTTTCAATCGTCACAATATAGTCATCAAGAAGAGTCAGAAGTTGTCCCAACTCTTCTTGCAAAAGAGGTTCTCCCCCCGTAAGACACACCCTTTTATAATGAAGCTTTTTTATCTCTTCAAATATTTCAGCAGGGGTCATTTCTTTCCCCTCATCATATGCATATCTTGTATCGCAATAACTGCATCGAAGGTTGCAGCCGGTAAAGCGGACAAATACAGTTGGGAATCCTGCAGACAAACTTTCTCCCTGAACACTTAAAAATATCTCATTTACTTTCATGCTATTTTCTCCTTCGAAAGCGAAACTACTCCATATCATGCTTGTCAATTGTTATATAGCTGGTGGGGGTTTCCCACAGTACAAGCTTTTCTAGGCTGCATTGAGTATTTTTTACCCTTATTGCAATCTCTTCCCAAAGCCAAAGTCCTATCATTTCACAGGTGGGATTAAAATCAAATACATCATTAAGGTACTTGTGATCTATTCTATCCAGCACCTCATCTTCTATCATGTCTTCCAAATCATGAAAGTCCATTACCAAACCGTTTTTATCGGGAAAACCCTTTAATGTAATCTCCAATTTGTAAGTATGTCCGTGAATGTTTCTGCATTTACCGTCGTAGTCCACCAAATGATGCGCACTGTCGAATGTAAACACCTTTGTTATAGAAACCTTTCCAATTTTCATAACTGCAATCCTTTCAAAATTATATTTAAATCAAGTTTGCTCCATATATTCTATGGCATCCACAATTCCAGCCTCTTTAAATCCTTTGAGCCTTAAAACGCAGCTGTCGCAGACACCGCATGCTTTTTCTCCGCCTCTGTAGCAGGTTGTGGTCAAATGAAGGGGTGCATTGTTCTCACATGCCAGCTTTATAATCTCCGCTTTAGAAAGGTTTATTAATGGAGTAATTATTTTGACCGGTCTTCCATTCACACCGTTCTTCGTTCCCACATTTATTGCCTTTTGAAAAGCTTCAATAAATTCCGGCCTGCAATCGGGATAACCGCTGTAATCCACAGCATTAACACCTATAAAGATAGCCTCTGCATTAACCACCTCGGCATATCCTGCCGCATAGCTCAAAAAAATTATGTTTCTTGCCGGTACATATGTGACAGGTATGCTAGGAAGTCCTTTATAATCCGGAACATCTATTTCCATGTCCGTAAGAGCGCTTCCCCCAACATTTCCTATCTTTACGACTTTGTGCTCTTTAATTTTAAAATACTTAACTACCTGCTTTGCGCTCTCAAGCTCCTTTCTGTTCCTCTGACCGTAGTCAAAAGACAGGGGATAAACCTCATAGCCTTCTGCCAAAGCAACCGACAAGCAAGTGGTACTGTCAAGACCTCCGGATAATAATACAACAGCTCTTCTCATAATATCCTCTCCAATAACATTAGAATATTTAGTGAATATAACTATCAATGTACTTTGCTATAGCAGCGTAACATTAATTGATGCGATTTATATAAGTATACCAGTATATTAATGCTTTTTCAAAAAAATATTCATTTCGAATTTCTATAAACTTTTGCTTCCTTTCCTAACCTTAAAAGCACAGCAGCCAATAGCGCCGTTTAGCTGGGGCATTCTAGGCACAACAACCCTTTTAAAATCAAGCTCTGATTTTATAAATTCCAATAGGGCATTATTTCTGGCAACGCCACCGCAGACCACCAGATTTTCATGGGGAAATCTCTCAATTATCGGTTTAATCCTTTTAAAAAGAGAATAGTTTACTCCTGCAGCAAGCTCCCTGATACTGTATCCCTCGGATATTTTTCCGATAAGCTCCGATTCGCCAAAAACTGCACAAGTAGAATTTAGCTCCACCGGATTTTCATAGTGTCCCGTAAGTTCCTCAAGGCTGATGCCGAGAACATTTGCCATGTTCTCCAGATACCTTCCGCAGGATGCGGCGCACTTGTCGTTCAAAACCATATCCGCCATTTTCCCGTTTCTAACCGATACAACTTTGCTGTCTTGCCCGCCTATATCAAGAAGCGTGAAATCTTCAAGACCGGTCTGCCACACTGCACCATAAGTGTGAGCTTTTAGCTCCAGTATCACCGTCGAATTTTCCACATTTACATTGTTTCTCCCGTAGCCGGTGCTCACCACGCTGTCAAAGCGGCCGATATCAAGTTTTTCAAAATCAATGCTGATTTTTTGATTTACATTGGAGCAAAAGTCACGGTAAAAAGATGCGGTGTCATAAACCATGCTGTCTAAAAAAATACCATTTTCAAAAATGACCAGCTTAACCGCCCTGCTCCCCAAATCTATTCCCAATACTCTCATAATTCACCTTTTCCGATAAAGTATCTATTCTAATTTACTCATCAAGCATATCAATAAATGCCTCAATGCGAAGCTTTGTCCTCTGGTCCAGTTTACCGGGCCGGTCCCCTTCAAGGGTGAGAACCGGAACATTGAGTTCTTTCCTTATTATAATATCTTCAATACCTCTAAAGCAAAATGCCTGGGTGTAGTGTATAATACCGTCAATTTTTCTTTTTTCCACCTGGGCAATTATATCCTCAAGCCTGCCTCTTATACTGTACGGATAGGTAAATCTCCTGTACTCTTCCACAATATCCTCAATATCAATGGAATCAGCCATTGTAAACTGTCTCTGTACTTCATTGTATACCACTCTGGCATCAAGAGACTCAATAAATTCGTATATATCTCCATTAATAGGCGGAACCCCTATATATCCTATTCTTTTGCTTTGTGTTTTTGGCTCTCTTTTTTCAATAGAAGAAATCACATCGTCCAGCTGGCGTTCAAAAGTAACATAATCTCCGTTAAAATCACTGCTGGAAACCTGCCATATGTGATTTTCAAATCCGCCGGCCTTGTTGTGCTTCCATGTCAGTTCATCGAGATAAGAAAGTCTTTTTCTAATTTTATCCAATTCCTTTTTAACTTTCAAACACTCTTCATAACTGACATCAAAATGAGTACAAAATTTTTCAATTTCCCTTTTCACCTGGTCATAGCTTCTGGAATTTGGGTACGAATACTCATAACACTGTATCCCCTTAAGCTCCAAAACCTCAACCAGCGCCTTTGCATTTGAGCAGTCACCTTCAACAACACCGATAAGTTCGTCTATTCCTCCAATGTCAATAACGGCAGAGTAAATACCCTTTATCCACGCGCAGGTATTTCTGGGAAATCCCGCATTTTCAGCAGCTTCTATCATTTTTCCGGGGTTGTCATTAGTAATAAATACATTATTTAAATCAACAGGCCTGTGTCCTGCTGCAAATATCACTTCCACAGGTACGCTTGTGGTAAAACCTATATTTTTCAAACTAAATAACACCTCAAATCATTTGTTCTCCTAAAACTATAATACATAAATTAATAGTTTTAAGCAATTATATAATTATATCCAATCCCTCAAACATCAAAAAAATCAGCCCGTTACAGCTGATTTTTAAAATACCTCATCCCATTAATTACAATATCTATTAATTGGTATAATAGAAATTTTCTTCTATAAGCTTCTTTGTTTCCTTCTTATTATATATATAAAACCACTGACTTCCAATATACCTCGAATATCCCGGCAAAGTGTATCCTTCAATTACAGGTGTCTTTATATTTTTTATATCCCTGATAAAATAACGTATGTCTCCAATCTCAATATTTGTCCTCATATTCTTTTTCAGAGTATAAAAAATTTCATTTGCTTTAAGTAAGTATTTCAATTTAATCTTTTGCTTTACAAACTCTTCGATAAAAAGCTGCTGCATTTTTATCCGTCCAAGGTCCCCGTCTTCATAACCTTCTCCTTGATGATTTCCCTTGCGATACCTTACAAATTGCTCCGCTTTTTTGCCGTCCAGCACCTGCTTTCCTTTCTTTAGGTGAATATGAAGATTTTGATACGGATCGTCATAGTCCATGTCAAAGGGTACGTCTATCTCAACACCGTCCAATGCATCGACAATTTCCCTAAAGCCTTTGAAATTCAAAGTAACGTAGTAATCTACAGGAAGACCGGTTATATCCTCCACCATATCAATTACCGTTTTTTCTCCGCCTTTTCCGATAAGAGAGTTTATCTTCGTGTATTTGCCGTTGAATTTTACTCTGGTATCCCTGGCAATGGACAATATGTTCATTTTGTTTTCATTAGGGCTGTAGTTTATAAGCGCAATAACGTCGGATCTCATTTCATCATCATCAAGACCCAATACAAGCACATTTATATATGAGACAGAGTCCTTTGGCTCATTTTCCTCATCAGTTTTTCCTTTTACAATCTCCACAAAGTTGTATTCGCCACCAAACTCCGTACCGTTGTATTCCTCTTCTGCAAACAAAAGAGTATATATTCCCTGTATAAATAAAATCAACGAAAAAACTACACATATATAAAGAATACTTTTTCTAGAATTCATATTTCACCCGTCTTCAAAAATCCATATATCCTCATAAAAATAGTATTCTTAGTATATGTGTATAATTTTTTTTAATACAATCTATTAAGTTAAAGCAGCAAAGAATTCCTACTAAAGTTTCAAATTTTTGAATCTCTCAACAGCCTCTAATGTGTTCTCTCTACTTCCAAAAGCTGTCAACCTGAAATATCCTTCACCGCTTGGTCCAAAGCCCGAGCCCGGTGTTCCGACAACATTTATTTCTTTTAGCATGATATCGAAAAATTCCCATGAACTTACGCCATCCGGAGTCTTAAGCCAGATATATGGAGCATTCACTCCTCCAAATACGGTAAGGCCGATGTCTTCCAAGCCTTGTTTTATTATTTTTGCGTTGTCCATATAATAGTCTATGGTTTCTTTTATCTGTTTTTGGCCCTCAGGAGTATACACTGCCGCTGCAGCCTGCTGTATGATATACGGAACGCCGTTGAATTTTGTTGTCTGTCTCCTGTTCCAAAGACTGTTGAGCTGATATGCTTCTCCATTTTTGGTATATGCCACAACCTTTTTAGGCACAACAGTGTAAGCACATCTTGTTCCGGTAAACCCTGCTGTCTTGGAAAAGCTTCTGAATTCAATTGCTACTTCGTCCGCTCCCTCAACCTCGTAAATGCTGTGAGGCACATCTTTCTCACGGATAAACGCTTCATATGCCGAGTCAAACAGTATAATAGCGCGGTTCTTTCTAGCATAGTCAACCCACTTCTTGAGTTCTTCCTTGGAGAGAGTCATTCCCGTCGGGTTATTGGGGAAGCAAAGATAAATAATATCCACTTTTTCTTTGGGAAGCTCAGGAATAAAGTTGTTTTGGGCAGTGCACGGAAGATAGGTCATTTTCTCAAAGTACCCGTGCTCAAGATAATCCCCGGTTCTTCCAGCCATAACGTTGCTGTCCACATAAACCGGATATACCGGGTCGGTAACCGCAATTTTGTTGTCCAAGCCAAATATCTCCTGAAAGTTTCCGGTATCGCTCTTTGCTCCATCACTTACAAATACCTCGTCTTCATCAATCTTTATACCTCTAGGAGCATAGTCATTTTCAATTATTTTGGCGATTAAAAATTGATAGCCCTGCTCAGGTCCGTATCCCCTGAAAGTTTCTTCTTTGGCCATTTCATCCACCGCTTTGTGCAAAGCATCGATAACCGCCGGCGCCAGCGGCCTTGTAACATCTCCAATTCCCAGCCGTATTATTTTTGCATCGGGATTTTCTTGCTTGAAACAGTTTACTCTCCTTGCAATTTCAGAAAAAAGATAGCTTCCCGGAAGCTTAAGATAGTTTTCGTTAATAAAAGCCATAAACAACCTCCATTCTATTTTTATCCTTCCAATGGTCTAAATGTTGCCAAGTAAGGTATTTTACATCTTTGGACCTATGGAAAGTTTAAAGACACTTCAAATCAATTTCACCTTCAAACACCTTTACAGCAGGCCCTGTCTTATATACGTGATTGTCCTTCTCATTCCATTCCACTATGAGGTCTCCCCCCAAAAGCTTTACAGTTGCCTTCCTTTCGCTGACACCGTTTAGTACCGATGCCACTAATACGGCACAGGCACCGGTTCCGCAGGCCAAAGTCTCTCCGGCTCCTCTTTCCCAAACCCTCATTTTAAGAGTGGTTCTGTCTATCACTTCCACAAACTCTGCATTTATCTTTCTCGGGAAAAGGCTGTGAGTCTCCATCTTGGGCCCGATTTGCTCAAGAGGAAAAGCATCTACATTATCAATATAGGATACGGCATGGGGGTTGCCCATTGATACGCATGTAACCTTAAACTCTCTTCCGTCCACGCAAACAGGCTCTGCCTTAAAAATCTCTTTATCGCTCAACACAGGTATATTCGCAGGTGTTAATATAGGCTCTCCCATATCGACTTTTACAAGTTTTACTTTATTATCTTGCATAAACAATTCAAGAACTTTTATTCCTGCCAGTGTCTCTACGGTTATAACATTTTTATTTGTCATCCCGTTGTCAAACACATATTTTCCCACACATCTTATCGCATTTCCGCACATTTCGGCTTCAGAACCGTCCGAATTAAACATCCTCATTCTAAAATCCGCTTTATCCGAGGGCATTATCAGCACAAGGCCGTCGGAACCAATGCCAAAGTGCCTGTCACTGACTTTTTTCGCAACTTCCGAAGGGTTTTCTACAAATTCTTCAAAGCAATTTACATATATATAGTCGTTCCCCAGCCCGTGCATTTTAGTAAACTTCATTTTGCAACCTCCCAATTTAAAACTTGCATTTTTCATTGTACTCATTATAACATACATTTCTCATATGGCAATACAAAAAAAAGAATTTTTGTGCATTTATTATTGTTTTTGATACAAAATATAAATATACTTTAAGGCCAATATGAATTCTTTTTAAGACAATATTAATTCAAATATTAATTCATTTATAACATATTCATGGAGAGGTGAATAAATGAAAATTCTCGTAATAATTCCTGCATACAACGAAGAAGCTACAATCAAAAACGTTATCCAGCGAATAAGTCTAAAAATGCCGCAAGCGGACGTTCTTGTGGTAAACGACGGTTCAAAAGACAATACTTCGCTTGAGGCAAAAAGAACCGGTGCCAAAGTAATAGACCTTCCCTACAATCTCGGAATCGGAGGCGCAATGCAAACCGGATACATATATGCCAAAGAAAACAACTACGATATTGCCGTTCAGGTCGATGGCGACGGACAACATGACCCTTCGTATATAAAGGACTTAATTGAACCTATCATTAGCAATTCGGCCGATGTAGTTGTCGGGTCCCGTTATATCAGCAAAACCAATTACAAATCATCGGTATTTAGAAGGATGGGAATGATTTTTTTCTCTTTTTTGGTAAGTATACTGACAAACCAAAAATTCAAGGATACAACCTCGGGCTTTCGAGCTGTAAATAAAGATGTCATAAATTATTTTTCCAATCACTATCCTGTAGATTATCCTGAAGTTGACGTATTGGTCAGGCTCAAAAAAAGGAATTTCAGAATTGCCGAACTCCCCGTTGAAATGCACGAGCGTCAGGGAGGCAAATCCTCCATTACAACCTTTCGTTCATTGTATTATATGTTTAAGGTAAGTCTTGCCCTTATTATCGGTACATTAAGGTCTTCCGAGGAATAGAGAGGTGATTTGAATGATTATAAATGTTTATTCCTTGTCAATAATGTTCAGTGTGTTCTTTTTATTGCTTGTGATTGAGCTGGTAAGAAAAAACAAACTTCAGGAGCGCTACTCCCTTTTATGGATACTCATGAGCATCATCCTCCTTGTATTATCCAGTACCCCGGTTATTATTGAAACTGTTTCCCGGTGGCTGGACATAAAAAATCCTCCGTCGCTTTTATTTTTATTCGGCCTAGGGTATCTAATTTTATATAATTTAGGTACCACTGTAACAGTGTCAAAACAGTCGGAAAGAATAACCCGCCTCACCCAGGAACTTGCCCTTCTTCGCCAAAAAATTACAGAGAAGGACTCCTAGTAAAATATAAATTGCTTATTACCCATAATACTGCTATAATATAGACATATACTTATATATTTTGCTTTTAGAGCTTGATATTCTATCTTGGAATTTGAGTTATGTTTTTGGTTATTTCGTCAAAATAATCAAAAACTTTATTTTCGGCCCGAGAAATATATTGTTTTTACGGAGGATATAGGTTTTTTTGGACCTTCGTTGACAAATTAAAAATTTTTTTGAAATTTTATTTGACAAAAAGACGATATAAGTCATATAGCGGTATAAGTCATATATAGAATATGGGAGATAATTATGAGTACATATTTAATTTCAGTTGCAATTCCAATATACAATGAGGCAAAACAGATTTATGAAAACATAAATATAATTCATAAAATTCTGACTGAAAATAATATTAATCATGAGTTCATCCTTGTAGACGACGGTTCCCGTGACAACACCTGGGAGGAGCTAAAAAGGTTGTCCCACGATCTTCCTAATGTCTTTGCCATAAGCCTTAGCAGGAATTTCGGCAAAGAAGCCGCTCTTTGTGCGGCCTTGGAATCTGCTCACGGCGATGCCTGTGTGATTATGGATTCCGACCTTCAGCATCCTCCGGAAATCATTCCCGAAATGGTACGCTTGTGGAAAGAAGAAGGTTATGACGTTGTGGAAGGTGTAAAGTCCTCAAGGGGTAAGGAAAGTATCGTATACAAAGTTGGAGCCCATTTATTCTATTCAATACTTGAAAATTTTTCGGGCTTTAACTTTGACGGTGCATCCGACTTCAAGCTTCTTGACTCGAAGGTTCTAGCTTCCTGGAGCACCATGCCGGAACGCAATACTTTCTTTAGAGGTATGTCGGCCTGGCTTGGATTCAAAAGGACCTCCATCCCCTTTGAGGTAACAGAAAGAAAGGAAGGACAATCAAAATGGTCCACTTTAAAACTTTTCAAGCTTGCGATAACCGCAATAACATCTTTCTCTTCGCTTCCGCTTCAGCTGGTTACATTAATGGGCATATTATTCCTCTTCGGCTCCTTTATATTGGGCATTAATACTTTATACATGAAGTTTAAAGGTGTCGCTGTAAGCGGCTTTACCACGGTTATCCTGCTGCTTTTGATAGTCGGCAGCACATTAATGATAAGCCTTGGTATTATAGGTACTTATATTGCAAAGATATTTGACGAAGTCAAGTTCAGACCGAGATTCATAATAAGAGAAAAAGCAGAAAGTACAAGGAAGGAATGTATAAGTATCGACACCAACGGTTGATGTAGCCTCTGCCAATTAAATGTAAATTTTGATTCTGTTTTTAAATTTTTATTTATATATATTTTTCTTTATATTTTTTTGGAGGTAGATAAAAGTGTTGAAAAAACAAATTGCAATTCTAATTACAGCAGCTTTACTAATAACAGCTACGGTTATTTCCTATGCTAAAATTGACAACTATCTTTTTAACGGCTCCTTTGAACAACTGATAAAAGAAGCACCGGCAAACTGGACTATGGATTCCTACGACAAATCCGCTGGTGCAACAACTTTTGAAGTTCAAACCTCAGACCCTCAATTGGGAGAAAAATATGTAACCATTACCAACAATGTATTAAACGACAGTAGATATGTCCAACCCGTCAAGGTTGAAGCAAACAAAAAGTACAAGCTATCCTGCTACATAAAAACTGAAAATGTAAGCGAGGAAGGCGCAGGTGCAAACCTTTCCATAGCAAATCAGACAGTAACATCAAGGCAAATCAAAGGGACAAGCAATGGCTGGGAATATGTTGAACTGTACGCTGCTACTGAAAGCGGTGTCGATACAATAAAAGTTACTGTCGGTCTTGGAGGATATAGTGCAATGAGCACGGGAAAAGCATCTTTTGACAATGTAGTTATGGAAGAAGTTGAAGAAATACCCGAAGGTGCACCCTGTGCTGTAATGAACTCTGCAAATGCCGGCAGCGATACTGATGCCGACAACAATAGCGGCAATAACAGCGATAACAGCAATAATAACGGCAATAACTCTTCGCCTCAAAATAGTGAAGGCAATTCGGGTAAAGTTGTCGTGATAGTATTGATTCTTTCCGCTGTTGCTACAGGTGTTGCTGTTTTCAACACTTCCAGAGCAAACAAAAAGAACAACTGAGGCTATACCGGCATCAATGGTATTGACGGCAGTCAAAGCTCTTTAATTTTGATAATATTAAAATAGCGATATGTATTGTTAAAGAATATTAGACAAAAAATTACATAATCTATAACATAAATGCAAAAGTCCGATTTTCACCTTTCCTGCATTTATGTTTAAATATTTTATCATAGTTTATAAATTTGTGGGGGTGCTTACAAAGTGTCGAAAAAACATTTAATGGTCTGGTTAATACTACTATTTTCTATGCAGCTTATTTTTACCTCTTCCGTGTTTGCACAAGGAGAAAACCTTGTGAAAAACCCGGGATTTGAAGAAGGAGACCAGGAAAGCTTATATTTCTGGCAGACTGACTGTTGGGAAAAAGCTCAAGGAGTTACCGAATTTCTTGTCGACGAAAACGTGTACCATTCAGGCAGCAGAAGTGCATGCATAGTCAACAATTCCGCCAACGATTCAAGGTACAAGCAGCCAATCAAAGTAAAAGGAGATACATATTATAGAATATCCTGTTGGGTAAAAACAGAAAATGTTGGAGATGAGACCAAGGGAGCCAATATTTCTGTTGAAGGCGGCTTGGAAACTTCAAGGGATATTCGCCAAACAAGCGGGGACTGGGAGTATATCGAAGTATATGGCAAAACCAGTCCAAATCAAGAAACCGTTAACCTTACCATAGGTCTTGGAGGATACGGCAATATCAATACCGGTAAAATATGGATTGATGATGTTGAAGTTGTAGAACTGGATAGCCTTCCTGCCGGGAAAACATCAATCAGCTTGGATCCGAACTATTCCGGAGGAAACAATCAGAATTCATCCGCAAGTAGCGGCAGTAAAACACTCTTGATATTGGGAATAGTATTCTTCTTTATTATCTTACTTGCAGTTATATTCTTTATTTTCTTCAAAGACAAAATACCCGTCCTTAGTCAAAAGCTCAATGCGAATAAGACAGTAAGTCAAAGCAATAATGATGATGAGAAGTGGATAAAAGTCAAGTTTGACAAGATTGATTTTATCATAATGGGTGTTATGACCCTCATTTACCTTTGCATTGCCTTGTATAACCTTGGAGATTTTAAAGTTCCCACCACATCATGGGAGCCAACAATTCCCGGCGAGTACTTCACTATAGAGCTGGACAAGGAAACCACTCTGTCAAGAATATATTACTACTCCGGACTTGGCAGCAATAAATATAGTCCTCAGTCCAAATTAAGGGTTGAATATCTTGATGAAAATCAAGAGTTCAAACATCTTACTACTATTGAAAAGAAAAATATCTTTATATGGGAGTTTATTGACACAGCTCCGGTAACCACCAAACAACTCAAGTTTATCGTGGATTCTACAGGCGGTGCGTTCAATGAAATAGCTATAGTTGAACAAGGAAGCACAGTGCCCGTTGAAAATATCAAAGTCGTTGACTCCGTATTGGAAGATAAAAGCAAAGCTACAATAGAAAATCTTTTTGACGAATCGGACAAGTTCGCGTTCAAGCCTTCTTACATGAACGGAATGTATTTTGATGAAATTTATCATGCAAGAACAGCTTTTGAACATATTCACAGAATGTCCCCTTATGAAACGACTCATCCTCCTCTTGGTAAGATTTTCTTGGCACTGGGAATTCTTGTGTTTGGAATGGTACCTTTCGGTTGGAGAATAGTCGGCACTCTGTTTGGTGTCGCCATGGTACCTGCAATGTATGTTTTCGGAAAGAAGGTTTTCCGTGACAGATTTTATGCTTTCGCCACCGCATTCCTTATGACGTTTGACTTTATGCACTTCAGTCAGACACGAATAGCAACTATAGACAGCTACGTTACTTTATTTGTTATACTAATGTACTATTTCATGTATGACTACTTTATAAACAAGTCATACAATACCACCCTTAAGGAGTCCTTAAAGCCTTTGTTCCTTAGCGGACTGTTCTTCGGACTTGGTGCCGCCAGCAAGTGGATTGCTATATACGGTGCTGCAGGACTTGCTCTTCTGTTCTTTATAAATAAGGGAACAGAGATATGGGAATATAGAAATATTGCATCCGGAAAATCCAAAAATAAACCCCTGTGGATTAACAGCTACCCTTCAAATTTAGCCATTACTATAGGGGCATGTGTTGTATTCTTTATTGTAATTCCTCTAATAATTTATATCTTGTCATATATTCCTTATATGTTGGTACCTGGGGACAACAAAGGAATCACTGTGTTCTATGAAAACTCTATTGATATGTTAAAATACCACTCCGAACTGGTGGCAGAACACCCATACCAGTCTGCATGGTGGGAATGGCCTATAATGGTCAAGCCTATGGCATTTTACTTTGGAAGCAACCTTGAACCCGGCATGACTTCAAAAATATTTACAATGGGTAATCCGGCCGTGTGGTGGGTTGGACTTCTGGCACTCTTGATAGTTGTCATTTGGGCTCTTTCAAAACTCAACAAAAATCTTATTGCACTGTTTATTTTAGGAGCATCAACCTTTGGATATATCGCACTGCCAAAAAGCATTTTGGCAAGCAAATTTGGACCGGAAAACGTAGAATTGCTCTGGGCCTTGATTTTCTTCGCAATGATTGCAATCTTACTTGTGCTGTCAAAACTGGATGTAAACATTTTAACTACCTGTATCGTCTCCTCTGCTGCATTCGGTACGATACTTTATCTCTTTAAAGATGTCGAAAGAGGAGATGCATTCTTGAAAGCTTCCAGCACGCAGCTTATTATATGGTCATGTCTGGCAATATGTATAACGCTGCTGTTTATCGGTATGTACAGGTATGACAAGAAAATGCTGGTGCCTTTGGCGGGACTTATATTCCAGTACGTACCGTGGATTGCCGTCCCGAGAATTGTATTTATATATCACTACTTCTCCATTGTGCCGTTCTTAATATTGTTAATTGTTTATGTTCTTAAAAAAGCAGCCGATAAATATAGTGGCATGAAGTATTTTGCATTTGTTTATCTGGGAATAGTTTTGGGGTTGTTTATACTCTTCTATCCCGGATTATCAGGATTGGAAGTTCCGGCATCTTATATGAAGTACCTTAAATGGTTTGATACATGGTATTTCTAAATAAAAGAATTGGAGGCAAATGAAATGTCAGATAAAATTGTATGTTCTGTTGTTGTACCGCTATATAATGAAGAGGAAGTAATTCTTGAAACATATAAAAGGCTTAAAAACGTTATGGAGTCGTTAAATGAGCCTTATGAAATAGTATTTGTCAATGATGGAAGCAAAGACAAAACAGCAATTATAGCCAATGAAATATGTAACAAGGATAAAACCGTAAAGCTGGTAGATTTCGCAAGAAATTTCGGCCACCAAACCGCAATAACTGCGGGAATGGATTATTCTGAAGGTGAAGCCATTGTTGTCATCGATGCCGACCTTCAGGATCCTCCGGAGCTCATTCCTGAAATGATTAAAAAGTGGCGTGAAGGTTATGACGTTGTGTACGGAAAAAGAAAAGAAAGAAAAGGCGAAACCTTTTTTAAGAAGTTTACAGCAAAGGTGTTCTACCGCTTCCTAAGAAGAATGACCGATGTGGATATTCCGGTTGACACCGGAGACTTTAGACTCATAGACAGAAAGGTCTGTGAGGCTCTCAAGATGGTTAATGAGCGCAACAGATATATTCGCGGTATTATAAGTTGGCTTGGCTTTAAACAGACAGGAATTGAGTTTGTGAGGGATAAACGTTTTGCCGGTGAAACAAAGTATCCGTTAAAGAAGATGCTGAAGTTTGCTTCCGATGCCATTACATCGTTCTCCTACAAGCCTTTAAAGCTGGCATCATACTTTGGAATTTTGCTCTCATTTTGCAGTTTCGTATACCTGATTGTAGTTATTTGCATGAAGCTTTTCACAGACCATGTACAGCAGGGCTGGGCATCAACCGTTGCAATTAATCTGTTCTTCCATGGAATTACTCTTATCATTCTTGGCATCATGGGAGAATACATAGGAAGAATTTATGACGAAGCCAAAGGAAGACCTTTATATATCGTAAGACAAACCAGAAACTTCTCCGAAGACAAGACGGACAAGATAAACATCAGGAAAAACAATTAAAAAGTAAATTTGAAAAATATCCAACTAAAAAAGCTAAAATAAAAGCTGGGAAAATGTTCTCAGCTTTTATTTTATACTTTTTTTATTGGTATCTTCTTCATTCAATATTAGCAAAACGATTATGATAAAAAAGCGAGTACTTCGTACTCGCTTCTTTTATGGTGGAGGGAGATGGATTCGAACCATCGAAGGCGGAGCCAACAGATTTACAGTCTGCCCCCTTTGGCCACTCGGGAATCCCTCCATATGGAGCTGGTGGACGGAATCGAACCCCCGACCTGCTGATTACAAGTCAGCTGCTCTACCTGCTGAGCTACACCAGCTTATATAAAATTTTAAATGGCGACCCGGAAGGGGCTCGAACCCTCGACCTCCAGCGTGACAGGCTGGCATTCTAACCAACTGAACTACCGGGCCATATCTTTGACCTGCCTACTGGTCCACCAGCGATAACCCTCTTCTGGCAGACCAGCACCTCATACAGGCTAATAATGGTGACCCATAGGGGACTCGAACCCCTGTTACCGCCGTGAAAGGGCGGTGTCTTAACCGCTTGACCAATGGGCCATATAATAATTATATAATATAATATTTATTAGTTACTGCATTGTTTACATACCGTTAAGCAATCTGACAAAGTATATTTTAGCCGGAACCTAGCAAAATGTCAAGTAAAAATTTATTTTTTTAAGTTTCCAATTTCTTAAGAGGTTTTAAAAGGAATCTTATGACTGCTGAGCGTCACAAGCTTCCTTTTTTTACCTGGTGAGCCATCCGCGACTCGAACGCGGGACACCATGATTAAAAGTCATGTGCTCTGCCAACTGAGCTAATGGCCCAAACTTACTTGCGATTTCTGCATCACACAGTTATATATATTACAACAGGTCATATAGTTCTGTCAACTGATTTTTTTAAAATTTTTTTGTAATTTTTTAATTTCTTTATGGATACTATTTCTTTAGCCGCAAACAATTCAAAACTGCTCATAGTTTTTGAGCAGTTTTGAGTGTTTGCAAGACCGTAACAACCAACCTGTTTTCAAGCTTGACGAATATATACGCTCTGTATTTTTAGTTTTTACTGCACCACAATAGTCTGTTCCCGTTCCTTACCAACGCCAATCAGTTTTATCTTTACTCCAACAATCTCTTCTATTCTGCGCAAGTACTTTTTAGCATTATCCGGAAGGTCATCAAAGGATTTTATGTTTGATATATCTTCATTCCAACTGTCAAATTCTTCGTATACGGGTTCACATTGGGCAAGTTCTTTTAAACTGGACGGGAAATTAAGCGTCTCACGCCCGTTCTTTTTATATGCCACACAAAGCTTGATTTTGGGCAGCTTCCCTATCGTATCAACATGGTTTATTGCCAACGCAGTAAGCCCGTTTACTCTGGCAGCATACTTTATCATAACAAGGTCCAGCCAACCGCAGCGCCTTGGCCTTCCTGTGGTCGTACCATATTCCCATCCAAGCTCCCTTATGGTATTCCCTGTCTCATTGTCCTGCTCCGTAGGGAATGGTCCTGCACCAACTCTTGACGTATAGGCTTTCAAAACGCCGTATACCTCATCGATAAAGACAGGTCCGACTCCTGCTCCCGTGCATACTCCGCCTGCCACAGGGTTGGAAGAAGTAACATACGGGTAAGTCCCGAAATCAAGGTCTAAAAATGTGGCCTGAGCCCCTTCAAACAATATATTCTTTCCCTGCTCTATAGCTTCAAATATAATGCTGTTTACATCTGTAACATATTCCTTAAGCTGTCTTCCGTATTCAAGGTATTCGGATATAACCTGTTCCTCATCCAGTTTTTGCCCGCCATACACCTTTTCAATTATGAGATTCTTAATTTTCAAATTTTCTCTTACCTTGGCGGCAAATTCCTCTTCATCAATAAGATCGCACATTCTGATTCCCGATCTTTCTGTCTTGTCAGAGTAGCACGGGCCAATACCTCTTTTTGTTGTCCCTATTGAGTTGTTGCCCCTGAATTTCTCCTGAAGCTCATCCAGCAGCCTGTGATACGGCATGATAACATGAGCCCTGTCGCTTACCAAAAGCCTGCTGGTGTCTATTCCTTTTTCATTAAGCTCCTTAATCTCTTTTAACAAAACTGCCGGATCTACCACGACACCATTGCCTATAATGCAAGTCTTGCCTTCGTTTAATATGCCTGATGGTATAAGATGCAGCGCATATTTTACACCGTTAGCCACTATTGTATGTCCGGCATTATTTCCGCCTGAAAAGCGTACCACTATGTCAGAGTCCTTGGCGAGCATATCAATATACTTGCCTTTCCCCTCATCTCCCCATTGGGTGCCTACTACAACTCTGGTAGCCATTCTAACATTCCCCCTATTCCAGAAGTCAGACCATAAACTTCATAAACCGCATTAAATTCTTATATAAAATTGCGGCTTATCCTCAGACAACGTTTGGAGCTGTAAAACACAAAGCTTGTTCGCTGCCAGTATATTTTAATGGTACTGCATTCCTAATTTTTTGGAACATTTAAATTATAACTTCAAAATCAGTTAATTACAACCTAAACTAATCACTATTATATAATAACATTTCTACTTCATAAAAACAACCAAATATACGAACATTCACTCAAAATTCACCCCGAATAGTTCGGATTTTGATTGTAACTAAAGCAGAAATGCTAATAAACTTATATAGGTAAAGGCGTAAAAAAATAAGACATAAAATGTCTTATTTTCTTGCTTTAGATTGATTTCATATTAATTTTAAAATTAATTAAGAAACGCTAATAATGCAACAGTTTATAGTGCTCTAGAGCTAATTGCTTCCAAGGCATTATTTATTTTCGAAATAATCATTAAGCTCCTTAACAAGCTTGTTGACATCTATTCCATGAACTGCACAGGCATCTTCAATACTCTCACCCATTGAAGACGGGCATCCGAGGCAATGCATTCCGTTGTTTATAAATATGGGAGCAGTACCTCTGTCCATTTGCAGTACATCTGCTATAATCATATCCTTTGTAATCTTGCTCATCTCTATCCCTCCAAATCTTTTAAATATTAAGCATCTAGCTGACCTAAAATTTATTATACACTATTGTTGAATAAAAATATACCCTGTTTTTTGATTTATAAATGCCTTCACTAAGAAACTATTTGGTATTTTTCTCTGCCCGCCTTGTAAAGATTGTTTCCGTAGCTGTCGATTATTACAATTGCAGGAAAATCTTTAACAGTAAGCTTTCTTATTGCCTCTGTCCCAAGCTCGGGAAAAGCAATCAATTCTTCTGCAACAATCGACTTCGCAATCAGGGCTCCCGCCCCTCCAATTGCTCCAAAATACACAGCACCACAACTTTTCATTGCATCTACAACCGCTTCGCTTCTCAATCCCTTGCCTATCATACCTTTTAACCCGAGCTCTATCAGACAAGGAGCATAAGCGTCCATTCTGCTGCTGGTTGTCGGACCTGCCGAACCTATAACTTCACCGGGTTTTGCGGGGCAAGGACCCACATAATATATTATCTGGTCTCTTATGTCAAAGGGCAGCGGCTTGCCCTCCTGTACAAGGCTTACCATTTTTTTATGGGCCGCATCCCTGGCCGTGTATATTGTTCCATTGATACTTACAACATTTCCGGCTCTGAGCTCTCTTGCCTTTTTTTCAGTCAAAGGCGCTTCAATTATGTATTTCATATTTACCACCTTTCACAGAATAACTAACATTTAAATAACGGCTTCTGCATGTCTTGTTGCATGACAGTTTATATTCACCGCCACCGGAAGACCTGCAATATGGGTTGGAAACACCTCAATGTTCACTCCCAAGGCTGTAATTCTGCCTCCCAGTCCCGCAGGACCTATACCCAGCCTGTTTATACGCTCCAGCATTTCCTCTTCCAGCTCTTTTAAATACGGAACGTCATTTCTTTTATCTATAGGCCTTAAAAGGGCCTTTTTGGCCAAAAACGCAGCCTTTTCCATGGTACCCCCTATACCCACTCCAACGACAATAGGAGGACAGGGATTCGGCCCTGCTTTTTCAACCGTCTCAATTATAAAGTTCTTAACCCCTTCTATTCCCTGCGAAGGTGTAAGCATTTTTAGGGCACTCATATTTTCACTTCCGAAGCCCTTAGGTGCAACTGTTATCTTTATTTTGTCCCCGTCAATTATGTTATAATGAATCACAGCCGGAGTATTATCCTTTGTGTTTATCCTCTCTATCGGGTCGTTTACAACCGACTTTCTAAGATAACCTTTTTCATAACCTCTTCTGACCCCTTCATTGATTGCGTCAGTAAGGCTTCCTCCCATGATATGTACATCCTGGCCTATGTCTGCAAAAACAACAGCCATTCCCGTATCCTGACAGATTGCCATGGACCTTTCCCTTGCTATCTGTGCATTTTCAATAATCTTGCTCAAAATTTCCCTGCCATTGTCCGACTCTTCTTTCTCAAAACCTTTTTCGAGGCCTTTTACCATATCATCGTTAAGATAATAATTTGAGTCGATACAAAGCTTTTCTACTGCTTCAATAATACTATCAATATGAATTGTTCTCATGACATCCCCCGACCTCTTGTTTCTTCAACTTTAAAGCTTAGTTTTCCGCAAATTTAATTCTAGTACACAAAAGCCTATTTTGCAAGCAAACAAAGTACAAAGATTTGTCAAACATTTTTTGATAAATAGATAAGACTTTTTTAAGTATCTCTGATATAATAAAAGTATAAGGGGCTGCTTCAAAATTGCCTGCCAAACCATTTGTTGGATTAAACTTTACTGATTTTAATTAAATAAATTGCATATAAATATTATGCTGACTGTATAGCGGTTTATAGACCTTATATTTTCTCAATATTTATTTGCCGTAAGCATCTTATGAAAGGGGTTTTTGTCTTGAGTTCACCTCAGAACATTTTAGTATGTGTAACACAACAGATTACTTGTGAAAGACTGATATTAAAAGCCGCAGATTTAAGAAACGAATTGAAGGGCGAACTCTTTGTTATACATGTTGCTAAAAATGAATGGAACTTCTTGGACAACATAAAAGAGGGAGAAGCTTTGGAATATTTGTTTAAAATATCAAAATCGGTCGGTGCCAACCTCTCCGTTTTAAAATCCGATAATATTGTTCAAACTATAGTAGATTTTGCAAAGGATAATAAAATTAACCACATAGTAATGGGGGAATCTCCCAACGACCACAAAGAGAATAATTTTTACAACGAGTTAAAAAGTCTTTTGAGTAATGTTGAAATTCACGTTGTTCCTCAAATTGGAATTGGATAACTTTGTTTGACGGCTTGTTCTTGACAAGTTTAGTCATATATTATACATCAGAATGTATAACTATGCAATTAATAATTGATTTTTTACAAAAAAATTTGATTTATTCCATTAAATTATTTGTAATTGCTTGACTTTGCGCGATTTTCATTATAAAATATTGTCGAATTCCAAATTTAGGAGGTTGTGTACATGAATAAAACTGAATTGGTAAACTCTATTGCTTCTAAATCAGGTCTGAGCAAAAAAAACAGTGAAGCTGCTTTGAATGCTTTTATTGCCTCTGTTGAAGAAGCGCTTAAGAACGGTGATAAAGTGGCACTTGTTGGCTTCGGTACTTTTATAGTTAAAGACAGAGCTGCCAGAAAAGGAAGAAATCCTCAAACAAAAGAAGAAATCACAATCCCCGCATCTAAAGCTCCTGTATTTAAAGCAGGAAAAGAATTAAGGGAAATAGTTAACAAGTAATAAATTCTTATTAAAAGACCTGTCATATGACAGGTCTTTTAGATTATTATCAAGATTTATTTATGGTCTCAACCCCAAGGTTATCCTTATCTTATCGGCCATCATTGCTATGCATTCCGAATTCGTAGGTTTTCCTTTGCTGTAATTGATGGTGTATCCGAACAACGCATCCACCGTATCGGGATTTCCTCTTGCCCAGGCACTCTCAATGGCATTTCTTATTGCCCTTTCGACTTTTTGAGGCGTAGTGTTGTACTTTTCAGCCACAGCAGGGTATAAAGTCTTTGTCACAGACGTAAACACTTTCGAATTCTTCACAGTTTGAATAACCGCCTCTCGAAGGTACTGATAACCGGCCATATGGGGAGGAATACCTACCTCATGCATCAAGTTGGTAACTTCAACTTCAAGGTCATAATTTCTGTCAACGTTGCCGCTTAAAAGCTCAGAATTCTTGATAATCGGTTTGCTTGAGAAAACGGACGTTGTTTTTTCCCTGTACAACTGCCTTATTCTCGTAACCAGCACTTCAACATCAAAAGGTTTGATTATATAATATTCCGCGCCGAGACTAACGGCTCTTTGTACGAATACATCCTGCCCAATTGCCGAAAGGACAATAAAGATAGGTCTGTACTCTAGCTGCATGGTGGACAGCCTTTCCAAAACTCCCAAGCCGTCTAAATTGGGCATAATAATATCAAGCACAACCACATCAGGTTTTTTGGATATAACCATTTCTATGGCCTGTAAACCGTCTTTTGCAAGTTCTAAAACTTCTATGTCTTCATATTGGTTCATATATTCCTTTAGCAATTTTGCAAATTCTACATTATCATCGGCAATTAAAACTGAAATCTCACCCTTCATTACATTACCCCGCTTTAAATACAAATAATTTTAAACATATAATTATAAGGTCTGTCACCTAATATTATAATCCTTCTCTCAAAAAACTCCTTATATTTTACATTATAATATAAAACATTATAAAATAATACTATTTTTTTGCAATTCTCATTCACAAGTGGATATATCGGCTCCACATTGGGATAAAAAGCTTATAAATTCCGGAAAAGTAACATTAACTGCCTCAGCCGTGTCAATAATGGTCTCTCCCTCCGCATTCAAGCCTGCTATAGCCAAGGACATGACTATACGGTGGTCTCCGTATCCTTCCAGTTTACATCCTTTTAGTTTGCTTTCTCTAATAACAAGTCCGTCTTCGAGCTCCATTACATCCGCGCCCATCTTTCTTAGCTGCTCACACATTACATGAATCCTGTCAGTTTCCTTAATTCGTGCCTGGGGTACATTTACAAGCCTTGTCTCGCCTTTTGCGAAACATCCCGCAACAGCCATGGCCGGCAGTGCATCGGGTATTGCATTCATATCTATTTCTCTTCCTACAAGCTCACAGCCTTTAATTCTGACGCTCTTTCCCTCAACTTTTACCTTGGCCCCCATATCTTCCAATATTGCAAATACCGTCTTGTCTCCCTGGGGGTCCGTCATATCCAAATTGTCCAACACAAACTCCTCTCCCGATATGGCAGCCTGAACGGCAAAAAAGGTTGCCGAGGAAAAATCACCGGGTATTGTAACGTTTAAGGGCTTATATTCCTGCCCTCCCCTTATATAAAAGGTCTTGTAACCGTGATTTTCATACTTTATTCCCAGTTTATCAAGCCACCACAAAGTTATATCCACATAAGGAACCTCATTAAGTCTTGTAACGATTACTTCGGTATCCAAAGGAAGAAGAGGTGAATTAATCAATATTGACGAGAGATATTGGGATGTAACAGAATCAAGCTCCGTTTTTCCGCCTTTAAGTTTTCCTTTTACCACTACAGGTGCTTTGCCGTTGTTTCTGGTAGAATAGGCCTCGGCACCCAGGTTGTTTATGGCACAAAGCAAGGGCCCCAAAGGTCTTTGCCTTATTTGCCAGTCTCCGGTAAAAACCGAACAACCATCGCCCAAGGCAGCTGTCATTACTCCGAAGCGAAGTGTGGTACCCGAATTGCCAACATTTATAACATCCTCAGGAATGACAGGTTCTTTTCCAAACCCTTCTACGATATATTTATCGTCCTGTTTTTCAATTTTAGCCCCTAATGCCTTACAAACCGCTACAGCAGATAATGCATCATCCGATATCAATGGGCTTCGGATTTCGGATTTTCCCCCGGCAAGGCTTGCAAAAAACAGAGCCCTTATAGTATGGGACTTCGAACCCGGAATCCGTATATTACCTTTGACTTTTGATTTCCTAACCTTTAACAGCATATTATTTATCCTTTCTACCGTACTGCGGGATTTTAAAAACATTGTATTATAATTATATTTTAATATAAAATAAGAATATAATAAAGAACCATAATGAACATCATTGAAAAAGTTTGTCTAAAAAGCAAAAAATTCACCAAAACAATAGATTGAACTATCTGTTATTTGTAGAAAAATTGTGTTAAAATTAATTTATAAATCAGATAAATGAAAGCAAGGGTATAAAATAATGGATGGTACAGTATTGCTTATTGATTATTCCGAATACGAAAGAGAAAAAACCAAAATAATTTTTGACAATATCGGGGAATATAACTTTATCGAGGCCGACAGTCTAAAAAAATTTTACACCATTTTCGAAGACCTCGGTTCTATAACCCTGATAATTATGGATATAGCTTTTCCTGTAGAAAAAGAAGGCCTTGAAGTGCTGTCGGCAATCAGAAACAATTCCAAGACCGCCAACACTCCTATTATTATTGCTACCAAATCGGACAATGCAGGCTATCGCCATGCAGCTCTCAAGTTCAAAGCAAGTGACTATATTTTAAAGCCGTACTCGACCAAGCGCCTTGAAAATTCCGTAAGAAGTGTGCTAAAAATAGGGCAGCGCTTCAGGTATGAATTTGACAGTGCGCATGTTATTTCTATGTCGATAGAGGACTACATATCCAAAGAGTTTAAAGTAGCCTCAAGGGCAGGTCAGAGCCTGTCCGTAATCCTTATGTCCCCGGTCAACTTAAAAAAAGAATCGTCGGAACAGTCCAAAGAGATGTCCGGGGAGCTTCAAGATCAAATCCAGAATATAGCAATCGAAAAGGTAAAGCATTCTTTGCGGTCCACAGATACCGCTATTCTTAATGCAAACAGGGACATCCTTGTCATACTGCCTTTTACCAACGCTCCCGGTGCTCAAAAGGTCCTTGAGAAAATCCAAATCAATGTAAGAAACGGACTTAAAAGCCTGAATATAAATTATGACGACTACTACTATGCGGTTTTCGTGACCTTCCCCCATGACGGCAAAACCTTTCAAAGCCTTATGGAAAAGGCCGTTAAAAAGGTGGAGGACAAGGTTATGCTTGAGAAAATAACCTCTATCGGAGTAAATATTCTCGACAATGCCAGAAAATCGTATAAAAAATTCAACAAGTAAGTATGCATTCATTCCTTTTCTATTGGCAATCCTAAATTTTGATTGTGTAATATTTTATGCGTTTTATTTCATAAATCGACTTTATATTTTATGAATTTATATTTTTGACGGAGGAGATATGAAAGAAGTTGAGCTTATAGCAACAGCAGCAGCCGGTGTGGAATCTGCAGTAAAGCACGAGGTAATAAAGCTTGGTTTTAATGATGTAACCGTCGAAAACGGTAAAATAATGTTTAAAGGTGATATATCAAGTATTCCCCGGGCAAATCTCTGGCTCAGATGTGCCGACAGGGTACTTCTTAAAATAGGTGAATTTGAAGCTTTGACCTTTGAAGAGCTTTTCGACAAAACTTATGCCCTTCCTTGGGAGAAATGGATAACACAGGACGGCAAATTCACCGTATTGGGTAAATCCGTAAAGTCAAAGCTTTTTAGCATATCCGATTGCCAGGCAATTGTAAAAAAAGCCGTGGTGGAAAAGCTTAAGTCCAAATACCACGTAGAATGGTTTGAAGAAAGCGGTCCCGAATACACCATACAAGTATCCCTTCTCAAGGATGTCGCAACTTTAACCATTGATACAAGCGGTACAGCGTTGCACAAGAGAGGATACAGAGAAAAAAACGTTGAAGCTCCTATAAAAGAAACCCTTGCTTCTGCAATGATAATGATTAGCTATTGGAATAAAACCAGGCCGTTATTGGACTGTTTTTGCGGTTCCGGTACAATTCCCATTGAAGCCGCGCTTATTGGACGAAATATAGCTCCCGGGCTCAACAGAACCTTTGCCTCTGAGGAATGGCCCGCCATAGGCAAGGATATCTGGAAAGAGGAAAGAGTTGCAGCTCTCAAAGCAATTGATCAGGACGTGAAACTTAAAATCTATGCTTCTGATATCAATCCTGACGCTGTTGAGCTGGCAAAGGAAAATGCCTATTTGGCCGGTGTTGATGATTGTATTGAATTTTTCGTCAGTGATTTCAGGGACATTCGAATAAAAGAGGATTACGGTGTAATAATATGCAACCCTCCTTACGGTGAAAGAATAAGCGAACAACAAGAAGTGGAAATAATAAACAGGGATATGGGAAAAGCATTCTCCGAATATAACACATGGTCAAAATACATAATTACCCCATCGGAGAATTTCGAACGGCTTTACGGTAAAAAGGCCGATAAAAAACGCAAATTCTATAATGGAAATATAAAAGTGGATTATTATCAATATTTCGGACCAAAACCCGGCTCTATTTAGCCGGGTGTAATATTTTCTTCTGTGTAGCATCGATCATTAACAGTAACTTCTGTAGAAATGGTAGGGTTTTGTGCTTCCTCTTTTGCAATTTGCAATAATTCCTCCAAGGATGCTCCTCCGCTTAAAACCCTTATAAATTCATCAAGGGCTTCTAAGCCTCGTTTCTCCCGGGAATATTTTTTTATTAGTCTTTTCAGCCCATTATAAAGTCGTTGTTGGTCGTTTGCATTGATTTCATCTTTCAGGATTTCTGTAAAAACTGTTCCTACGTTGCACACTTTGCTTTCAATACTTTCCATCTCCTGAAGAATTTCCAGAATTTTATTACTGTTTTGACTACTTATGGTGTGACACTCCTCTACATAAAATTGTGTATATATAGTATCTTCTATAAAAGAAAAATTTATTCCGAATCAATGCCCTCCACTTTGGAAATTGCCCTCTGCTTATAGAAATTGGAGTATTTTTGGCCTCGCTATAATTTTCTGTCCATAATACGGCCTCCCAAAATACCCAAAGCTATCCCAAAAAATGCAAATGAAAATGTTATTGTACTGTGCCAAAGCATAAAGCCTATTACCGAAAGTATGCCACCTATAGCAGCCCCCACAAGCATTCCGATTTCGGTAAAGTTATATCCGTCCATCCTTAAGCTCCCTCCATATTTTCCATACAAGCGGCTTGGATACAAACGTCTTAATATACCTGCTCATTTTAATATCTAATAATTAGACGATATTCTTTGTGAAAAGTTCTATTTTTTCATAAAAAAATACAATAAAATCTCCATAATTTGGTAAGTTGTAAAATTAATTGCCCAAACATGATAAAAAAGAAGTGACTCAAATCAGAACCTCTGATAATGTTTTAAGTGACAAAACCAAAACATATTGGAGGGTCCGAAATGAGTCACCTTAATAAT
>Ga0209720_1000939_pt1 | contig 27218 bp, 21 predicted proteins | sample AD_JPNMR3_MetaG_FD_184426 | JGI IMG/M metagenome (GOLD analysis project Ga0209720, IMG submission 184426) | Active sludge microbial communities of municipal wastewater-treating anaerobic digesters from Japan - AD_JPNMR3_MetaG (SPAdes) (version 2) | ecosystem: Engineered > Bioreactor > Anaerobic...
ATGCTTCGTGTTTGTACCGTACCTTGGAGGAATTGAAATCAGTCCCGAGGCATTGTTACCAGTAGCAGAGAAGGTTTGTACCGTACCTTGGAGGAATTGAAATTATCATCTATAAATGCTTTCGGTAATTCTTGTAACAGTTTGTACCGTACCTTGGAGGAATTGAAATAAAATATTTTTTATTTTTCTTTTTGCCCCCGAGGGAGGTTTGTACCGTACCTTGGAGGAATTGAAATACCTTCTCCCCATTGATTGTTTCCAAGTGGTACAGGTTTGTACCGTACCTTGGAGGAATTGAAATAGCGTGACCGAGCGAGCGTTATACATCGCTCTACAGTTTGTACCGTACCTTGGAGGAATTGAAATACTTTTGAAATACTGAACATTATATCCGCCATTATATTGTTTGTACCGTACCTTGGAGGAATTGAAATTTTATCACCTTCCTTATGTAGGTATTCCGGTTTTCGTTTGTACCGTACCTTGGAGGAATTGAAATAGCTTTACACCTTTCAGTGTTCCTTCTCTGAGCCACTTGTTTGTACCGTACCTTGGAGGAATTGAAATAGACTTTGCATAAGTTCCTTCCATGTGGTTCTTTCCATGGTTTGTACCGTACCTTGGAGGAATTGAAATATATTTATAAAAGCCTCATGGAATCGCAAAAATACGGTTTGTACCGTACCTTGGAGGAATTGAAATAGATAGTAGCAAAGAAAGCATAAGGCGGTGATTAACAGTTTGTACCGTACCTTGGAGGAATTGAAATACTTCACCGTTTTCTCCATCTTTAACCCCTCCTTCTTTGGTTTGTACCGTACCTTGGAGGAATTGAAATTTCTTTACTTGTCTCAAAATGCGTCCCGTTGCTGTGTGTTTGTACCGTACCTTGGAGGAATTGAAATGCCAAGTAAGGGAAACCTTCGGTCTGCATCACCTCGTTTGTACCGTACCTTGGAGGAATTGAAATTTCACTCTAATATGAAATCCATCACGTTCCCAAGAGTTTGTACCGTACCTTGGAGGAATTGAAATGCAATTCCTCTGCTTGTTCCAAGACTCGCTTTAGAGTTTGTACCGTACCTTGGAGGAATTGAAATCCTCTTTTTTTGCGCTGATTTTTTCAGCGCTTAGAGTTTGTACCGTACCTTGGAGGAATTGAAATATCTTGAAAATAGATGAATAAAATTGAAAATGATATAGTTTGTACCGTACCTTGGAGGAATTGAAATAAAAAATATATAAAAAACTATTGACATTTTTCAGAAGTGTTTGTACCGTACCTTGGAGGAATTGAAATCTGCCCGCACCACCGTAAACAACTACTTCCTTCGCCGTTTGTACCGTACCTTGGAGGAATTGAAATCTCGTCTAACTTGTACGACGAAGCGGTCTTAACCTCGAGTTTGTACCGTACCTTGGAGGAATTGAAATAGTATCTTGCTTTTCACCAGTTCCTGCATTTGCTCTGGTTTGTACCGTACCTTGGAGGAATTGAAATATTACATCTCGTTCGTACTTGTTTAATTTCATTTTCCGTTTGTACCGTACCTTGGAGGAATTGAAATCCGCTTTGTCAGAACCTGCCATAATACTCCAAACAAGTGTTTGTACCGTACCTTGGAGGAATTGAAATATTCTTTACTTGTCTCAAAATGCGTCCCGTTGCTGTGTTTGTACCGTACCTTGGAGGAATTGAAATAGCAATTTCTGTTATCGATTCACCCACGTATTTATCTCGTTTGTACCGTACCTTGGAGGAATTGAAATTCTGCCTTCACCATCTCATTTCCCCTCCTTTTTATGGTTTGTACCGTACCTTGGAGGAATTGAAATACCGTTTTTTGGACTTGCTGAACGAGATACTGCCCGGTTTGTACCGTACCTTGGAGGAATTGAAATGTATGTCTCTAATATCTTGTGTGACGAGGTTGAGAGTTTGTACCGTACCTTGGAGGAATTGAAATGACGCACCAAGTGTGAACTCTCTCGTCGGTATCAACGTTTGTACCGTACCTTGGAGGAATTGAAATACATAATAGCTAACGGACTTATAAACGTTCCTGCAGTTTGTACCGTACCTTGGAGGAATTGAAATACGTCTGCTCTCCAAAGCAAAGGACTGGCAAATTATCGTTTGTACCGTACCTTGGAGGAATTGAAATAGAAATTCACCTTTGCCTTTTTTTATAGAGTTAAAGTTTGTACCGTACCTTGGAGGAATTGAAATATTGAAGCAGTTTTCGATGCGTTGCAGGGCTGTTTGTTTGTACCGTACCTTGGAGGAATTGAAATGCGGTTTCGTTGCACTTATCCCTTCTTCTTTTATGGTTTGTACCGTACCTTGGAGGAATTGAAATAATTACACAAGTTTTCTAACACATCGCATCGCATTGGTTTGTACCGTACCTTGGAGGAATTGAAATAATTATGGATTTGATGGATGGAAACAAGTATTATATTGTTTGTACCGTACCTTGGAGGAATTGAAATGATATAATTCTTAAACATTTATGTATTTCTCTTACTGTTTGTACCGTACCTTGGAGGAATTGAAATAATTATGGATTTGATGGATGGAAACAAGTATTATATGTTTGTACCGTACCTTGGAGGAATTGAAATAATGAATTTTTTTACGGTTTGGATTTAGATTTATGGTTTGTACCGTACCTTGGAGGAATTGAAATAATAGCAAGTATCATTATCAACGAAATATAAATTATCCGTTTGTACCGTACCTTGGAGGAATTGAAATTTTAGAAAAATCCACCAGCCACGCTGATTTTTTTGGTTTGTACCGTACCTTGGAGGAATTGAAATTTGTAATATGAAAATAATCCGATGAGTAGTCTTCGGTTTGTACCGTACCTTGGAGGAATTGAAATAATCTTAATGGCAGAGATTAATGGGGCACTTGTACCAGTTTGTACCGTACCTTGGAGGAATTGAAATAATATCATACAGAAGACTACGCAGTGATACAAAAATAAGTTTGTACCGTACCTTGGAGGAATTGAAATGTCGGTTTCCCAAACACCTTTGTAGCTAAAACTTCCAGTTTGTACCGTACCTTGGAGGAATTGAAATCTAATGAGACACCGTTAACAGCTTGCTCTGTTGTGGGTTTGTACCGTACCTTGGAGGAATTGAAATTACAACAAATATAGCAGGTTCTTTGACAAGGACTAAAGTTTGTACCGTACCTTGGAGGAATTGAAATACGTTATCGCATTTTGCACCGCTTTAAGATAGTCGCGTTTGTACCGTACCTTGGAGGAATTGAAATTTAGTTCCTTGCCACCTACTCTATCCCTAAGCGGTTTCGGTTTGTACCGTACCTTGGAGGAATTGAAATTGTGTCAACATCGGAGAAAGAATTTGAAACTATAACGGTTTGTACCGTACCTTGGAGGAATTGAAATAACGTTTTTAGTAGTCCGTTTGCGATAGCTTTGACATTGTTTGTACCGTACCTTGGAGGAATTGAAATTTTTCTTTATAATAACGTATGTACCTAATTTCGTTGGTTTGTACCGTACCTTGGAGGAATTGAAATTTGTCAAACTCGGTGGGAAGGCCATAAACAAATTCGTTTGTACCGTACCTTGGAGGAATTGAAATAATGCAAGTACCTTCTACGGTTAGATGTTTTGAAGGAAGTTTGTACCGTACCTTGGAGGAATTGAAATAAAGACCACAAAAAAGAAGAAAAAGGAGCTGAGAAGGGTTTGTACCGTACCTTGGAGGAATTGAAATAAGCCTTTAGCAACAAGCAAAAATCAAAATAATACATTAGTTTGTACCGTACCTTGGAGGAATTGAAATTTTTCTTTATAATAACGTATGTACCTAATTTCGTTGGTTTGTACCGTACCTTGGAGGAATTGAAATAAAGACTACGAATACAAAAAAGGTGAGGTGTTTGGGTTTGTACCGTACCTTGGAGGAATTGAAATTCGTAACAATTCCAACGTTCCAAACATCGCATAGATAAGTTTGTACCGTACCTTGGAGGAATTGAAATCATTTGACAATCACATGAACGAAATTTGCAACAGCGTTTGTACCGTACCTTGGAGGAATTGAAATTAATTAATGCGCTTATAATTTGGTAACGGTCTTAATGTTTGTACCGTACCTTGGAGGAATTGAAATAGTTAACAAGTTCAGAAAAATCAACAAGCTTATAAAGTTTGTACCGTACCTTGGAGGAATTGAAATCTCCTTTTTTTATTTTTGTGTTGATGATAATAACAGTTTGTACCGTACCTTGGAGGAATTGAAATAAGGATGATAACGGTTATTGTAGTACGGATTTTGAATCGGGTTTGTACCGTACCTTGGAGGAATTGAAATTACACTGTCTAAGATAGATTATAGTATACTAATGTATAGTTTGTACCGTACCTTGGAGGAATTGAAATTCAATGCGGACATTTGGTCGTTTACGGTCTTTACGTTTGTACCGTACCTTGGAGGAATTGAAATCCCGCTGGAGGCGTCTCTCCCCAAAATTGAGTGACTATCGTTTGTACCGTACCTTGGAGGAATTGAAATAACGGTACAAGCGACGTATTTGGAGAGATGAAAAAGTTTGTACCGTACCTTGGAGGAATTGAAATTTTTTCATCGTTCCCGCCCCCTCCAAGCTGTTTGAATGGTTTGTACCGTACCTTGGAGGAATTGAAATCTTGGCACTGTGGAACGAGTAACCCACCGGTGATTGACGGTTTGTACCGTACCTTGGAGGAATTGAAATAGTAGCACGACTTGTACTTCTTTTCCGTAGTACGTGTTTGTACCGTACCTTGGAGGAATTGAAATACCTATGAGCAGACGATAGCAAACTTGGAAAAGCAAGTTTGTACCGTACCTTGGAGGAATTGAAATAACGAAGAAGACGACTGAAGCAATTAGCAAAACCGGTTTGTACCGTACCTTGGAGGAATTGAAATATTGATTAACCCATTTGAGGACTTGACGAGTGTGAGTTTGTACCGTACCTTGGAGGAATTGAAATAACAGATGAGAACATCGATATTTCTTGTGTAGAAGGTTTGTACCGTACCTTGGAGGAATTGAAATCCTTGAAACACCGAGGACGGCAGCGACATCACTACCGGTTTGTACCGTACCTTGGAGGAATTGAAATGCTTTTGTAATTCTGCACGTGCATCCCTGTATGCTTGTTTGTACCGTACCTTGGAGGAATTGAAATACGGTTAGTGCGGTTTCGATAGTCGCTCCGAGTTCTTCGTTTGTACCGTACCTTGGAGGAATTGAAATACACTCAAAGGCAGATACTTGCAAAGACGCTTTATGAGTTTGTACCGTACCTTGGAGGAATTGAAATCAAGTGCCGAGAACACATACAACGCACGGATAGAAGAAGGTTTGTACCGTACCTTGGAGGAATTGAAATAAACCTTGCGAGTGCACTTGACCTCATCACAAAGAAAAGTTTGTACCGTACCTTGGAGGAATTGAAATCTCTTAGAGACGATAGACATTAGCAAGGGGATTTTGGTTTGTACCGTACCTTGGAGGAATTGAAATCAAGTGCCGAGAACACATACAACGCACGGATAGAAGAAGGTTTGTACCGTACCTTGGAGGAATTGAAATGTTACTCCATGTCCTCATCGTCAACGTTCCAATCGAGTTTGTACCGTACCTTGGAGGAATTGAAATACTATCATTGCACCATCAAACCAAACATCAAATTGCGTTTGTACCGTACCTTGGAGGAATTGAAATTACACATATCCTGTGATAGAGATGTCTCGCTTTCCCAAGTTTGTACCGTACCTTGGAGGAATTGAAATATACTCGTTGTCTGTGCCGAGCCACCTACTTCCTTGTTTGTACCGTACCTTGGAGGAATTGAAATGATTTGACGGACGAAGAAGAAATTTAACATAACGAAAGTTTGTACCGTACCTTGGAGGAATTGAAATTCCGGAGCCATAGCAAGTTCCGATTCACCGGTTACCAAGTTTGTACCGTACCTTGGAGGAATTGAAATCCACAGACCAAGTTAGCATCCTACGGCGTCAATTTATGGTTTGTACCGTACCTTGGAGGAATTGAAATACAAAATAACAAACACTCTTGTAGACATTCTTACAGTTTGTACCGTACCTTGGAGGAATTGAAATGTTGTCTTGTAGTCTTGAAACGCAAGTTTATATTCAGGTTTGTACCGTACCTTGGAGGAATTGAAATATGGTAAGGTACAATCAGGCGACGCATGGCTCAACGAGTTTGTACCGTACCTTGGAGGAATTGAAATCGAAAAAAAAGAAGAAAAGGAGCGTGGATGGTATGGTTTGTACCGTACCTTGGAGGAATTGAAATTCTTCTTTGTACTTTGGAACATTAAATAAATTAATGTTTGTACCGTACCTTGGAGGAATTGAAATTCTCCATAAGTTAAATTAACTTCGTTGCTCGTTGAAAACGTTTGTACCGTACCTTGGAGGAATTGAAATGCTACGAAACAAGTTACAAGCTCCCAAGTTCCCAAGTTTGTACCGTACCTTGGAGGAATTGAAATCCACGACGTGAAGAGTGGCCTTCGCACGTGTTCCTGTTTGTACCGTACCTTGGAGGAATTGAAATCCCCACGCTTTGTACTGAAGGTTACCCCCCTTTCCAGTTTGTACCGTACCTTGGAGGAATTGAAATTCCTTGAAACACGCAACGCTAGTGCTATGTCTTCAATAGTTTGTACCGTACCTTGGAGGAATTGAAATTACGCATCACTGCCGAGTTCAACGTAGGATATTGTGGTTTGTACCGTACCTTGGAGGAATTGAAATTACGGCTTTGTGCTAAGCTTAATAGTCGTCTTATCCAGTTTGTACCGTACCTTGGAGGAATTGAAATCATTTTGGAATAATGCCTCTGCAGATAGATTGGTAGGTTTGTACCGTACCTTGGAGGAATTGAAATGCAAAGAAAGAACCCAAGAAAGGTAAATAATTTCTGTTTGTACCGTACCTTGGAGGAATTGAAATTTCAATACGTACACAGTACCATGCGTTCCCCTTGTGTACGTTTGTACCGTACCTTGGAGGAATTGAAATGTATTCTGTCGAGTGGTTCACCCATTGCTTTCACCGTTTGTACCGTACCTTGGAGGAATTGAAATACGTTCTGAAGGCTTCATCCCCCACGACCTTATCGGTTTGTACCGTACCTTGGAGGAATTGAAATTTTACCACCTCTCTTTCCAGGGATACCTCTATTGTTGTTTGTACCGTACCTTGGAGGAATTGAAATCTAAAAAGATTTGTTAAAGTCTCAATATCGTTAGAGTTTGTACCGTACCTTGGAGGAATTGAAATCTCAATAATTTTGCCATGTTTACCACTCCTTTTTTCGGTTTGTACCGTACCTTGGAGGAATTGAAATATTTTTCGATCTGAAATTGAGACTAATTGAATTATAGTTTGTACCGTACCTTGGAGGAATTGAAATAGAGCTAAGGTTATAGCAACAGTTACTGATACAGATGATGTTTGTACCGTACCTTGGAGGAATTGAAATATACCAGCTAACGAGCGTTGCAATGCGTTAAGCGATGGTTTGTACCGTACCTTGGAGGAATTGAAATAATATTGAGATTAAAGTTATATCGCATAGAAAAATGGTTTGTACCGTACCTTGGAGGAATTGAAATGCAATTGTTTTCAAGCATTTATGCGTTCTTCTTAACTGTTTGTACCGTACCTTGGAGGAATTGAAATGTATATGGTATTCATTTTTTTAGTTCCTTCCAAATTGGTTTGTACCGTACCTTGGAGGAATTGAAATCATCGCATCGCATCCAAGCGCTTCTACGTTCAATCATCGTTTGTACCGTACCTTGGAGGAATTGAAATATAGGTAAAGCGTAGAATTGTTCTTCTTCAAATCTGTTTGTACCGTACCTTGGAGGAATTGAAATCATCAAAACCTTTGCTGTAGAAAAACAGCATCGGTTCAGGTTTGTACCGTACCTTGGAGGAATTGAAATTACTCATACCTTCTCACCATCCTTTTTCTTTTTTTCGTGTTTGTACCGTACCTTGGAGGAATTGAAATTATCTTGGTAGTGGATGTATATAATAATCTCTACATCCGTTTGTACCGTACCTTGGAGGAATTGAAATTATTAAAAAACTGAAAGGTGAGGTGTTGAGATATGGTTTGTACCGTACCTTGGAGGAATTGAAATACAAGATGACTGGATACCTATGTCAAAATTTTTTATTGTTTGTACCGTACCTTGGAGGAATTGAAATTAGAGTCTTGAAGCAGTTATATTATCTGGAACTCGTTTGTACCGTACCTTGGAGGAATTGAAATGTAGTAGAATAAACATAAAAATAATTCTTATAAATCAAGTTTGTACCGTACCTTGGAGGAATTGAAATCGTTCATTGATAATATCAAGTAAATCTGTAAAGTTAATGTTTGTACCGTACCTTGGAGGAATTGAAATTTTCCATCACTCCTTAATAAACAACTTGGAAACAATTGTTTGTACCGTACCTTGGAGGAATTGAAATCTATTTGGTACAAAATAAAGGTTATTCATATAAATAAGTTTGTACCGTACCTTGGAGGAATTGAAATAGCGTGGCCGAGCGAGCATTATTCCACGCATTTCAGTTTGTACCGTACCTTGGAGGAATTGAAATCTTTTTTCATACTCCTTCACCTCTCCTTTTTGCGCTGTTTGTACCGTACCTTGGAGGAATTGAAATTTTAGCAACTCCTCTAATCTCTCAGATACATTAATAGTTTGTACCGTACCTTGGAGGAATTGAAATTCTAAATTTCGATTTACGCTTTATGATAATGGTAATTTTGTTTGTACCGTACCTTGGAGGAATTGAAATAGAATCTTTCTGATCCAAGCGATTTGTACAACATCGTTTGTACCGTACCTTGGAGGAATTGAAATCTACCATATTGATTATTCTCAATAAGTGTAACTTTTCGTTTGTACCGTACCTTGGAGGAATTGAAATATAACTCTGAAACCGGTAAATAAGCATATTGAACTCTAGTTTGTACCGTACCTTGGAGGAATTGAAATATAACTCTGAAACCGGTAAATAAGCATATTGAACTCTAGTTTGTACCGTACCTTGGAGGAATTGAAATGATTCATATCTCTGCCAAAAAGCTTCCGTGACTTTCTGTTTGTACCGTACCTTGGAGGAATTGAAATTTGTTGACTGAATCAAATGAAGTAACATCATAAATTATGTTTGTACCGTACCTTGGAGGAATTGAAATTAGGAAAATAATATAATCGAAAATAATTGAAAATAGAGTTTGTACCGTACCTTGGAGGAATTGAAATTTGCCCTTTTGTAGGAACTTGATGAGACCCGCATACCGTTTGTACCGTACCTTGGAGGAATTGAAATAACTAAAAGTGTATCGAAATCCACGTACTCTGTAAGTTTGTACCGTACCTTGGAGGAATTGAAATAGCCATTCCTTAACTTCATTAACCCTTCTTTCTTCATTGTTTGTACCGTACCTTGGAGGAATTGAAATCTTATCTTTATGTACGACTTTTCGAGGTCACTTGCGGTTTGTACCGTACCTTGGAGGAATTGAAATAGTAATTGTTTTATCTCTTTCTTGTTAGCGTTAACCCTTGTTTGTACCGTACCTTGGAGGAATTGAAATACTTTGTGGTACATGTGTTTATTTAAGATTCATCCCGTTTGTACCGTACCTTGGAGGAATTGAAATAGAAATACATTATGTCCACTTTCGTTGATAACGTAAGTTTGTACCGTACCTTGGAGGAATTGAAATACACGATGATAAATCAAATACGGTTCGTTATATCGTGGACAAGTTTGTACCGTACCTTGGAGGAATTGAAATTCGTAACAATCCCAACGTTCCAAATATCGCATGGATAGTTTGTACCGTACCTTGGAGGAATTGAAATTCTAACACAGAAAGCGCTTTAATGCGCTTCAAAGCTTCTGTTTGTACCGTACCTTGGAGGAATTGAAATGTAGTATAAAAATAATCATCGAAAACCGCTTCAATGTTTGTACCGTACCTTGGAGGAATTGAAATTCTTTTTTGTCTTTCTCAGTTTTATCTATAATCCTTGTTTGTACCGTACCTTGGAGGAATTGAAATATTACAGGAAAGAGTTGTAGGTCCAGCAGTTTTGTGTTTGTACCGTACCTTGGAGGAATTGAAATGAAAAGAAATAATACAGAAAATTTTGATAAAGTAGAGTTTGTACCGTACCTTGGAGGAATTGAAATCTGCTGAATTGAGTGTAGGATATTGAGCAAGGATGTCGTTTGTACCGTACCTTGGAGGAATGGAAATACAGATATCCTCAGTCCATGCGGTTTCCTTGCTCGTTTCTGTCGGGAACCCACTACTCTCTGAAGGAGATGAAGCGTTGAGTTCGTATAGCTTTGCAATACGAAAAGTAGAGGCAAGAACTGAATAAGTTTTTGCCTCTACTTTTTTATGTCAGAAAGTTGTTGATTGAAACGTATATGTTGATAGAAAGGGAAGGAAGGGGACAGAACCTAGTTACTACTCTGTGTATTTGGGCTTGAGAGCGTTGTGGTTTCCGAAAAAAGGAGGTCAAGGGTATGAAAAGGTTTGTTCTTGTGGCTATGTTAAGTGTTCTTGGAGTTTTGGCATTTGGTGTTGGTGTGGATATAGTTTCTGTTACTCCGAGTGCTTCGATTGTTGGTAACACTATTGATACACCAGGTTTTTCGCTTGAATTTAGTTTTCCTACAGACGGTCTTGGAGCTATCAAGCAAATTAATTTTGTAATAACCAACAAGACGAAAAACGCTCTCAAGATAGTCTGGGATTCTTCGGCATTTGTTGATCCAGATGGAAATTCACACAAGGTAATGCATCAGGGGGTTAGGTATATTGAACGAGATAAGAGTATTCCTCCATCGATTTTGGTACCGGGTACAAAACTAAGTGATATGGTATATCCTACTGATTATGTAAATTTCGTAAATAACGAATGGGTAGAGAGTCCTATCGTGTCTTCAAAGCCTGGGCAACGATTTTCAGTATTGTTAGCGGTAGATAATGGTGATCAGATTCAAAGTTATACGATAACTTTCCAAACAAAGGGCCAGGTAGCTGCTAATGCTGGTGCTAACGAAAGAATAGGATTGGGAACAATGGTGTACGGTCGAGCGGTTTATGGTGATAAGGGTCAGATTGTTGGTTACAATGGCTACAATATTTTGTTCGGTACCGCAGTTAGAAACTACTTTGATAGCGCTAATGGTATGAAAAGGGGGGGATTCAATTGGTTTTGGGAATGGGGGACGATGTGTGTGTTAGTACCATATGTCGGAGTTGGTGGAGACTGGGTTATCCCAACTTCTGAAACGAGTGATTTTGTGGTCACTGTCGGAACAATGTACATTATACCATATTTAGGATTCAGTATGGGTTTTTGACAGTTCTTCACATTGTCTAATTATACCTACCTTTCTTTCCTTTCTCTTATAAGTTCTTAGTGTCATTATCGAGCTTAACGTGTAACCTGTTGAATCTATATGTTTGCCCACTGAAGTGGGCATTTTTAGTGCCACTTGATAGGGGATTGATTGATGGTAGAAGTCCATGCCTGAAATGAAAAAATTCATAGAGAAGTGAGGTACAATCTGAACGTGCAGATGCTAAAGATAGTAAACGTGATAATAATAAACGTCATAATACGTATGTACGTTGATAAACCATCTAAACGGGGGTGATTAGAATATGAAAAATAGGGACATCATGAAAAGAAGGATAAGGGAATTTATTTTTACCTTGTATATATTGATTATTATGCTTTTGTTATCGACAGACTTCTAAATGAGGGGGTGTGAGGCCCAGTTTTTACTGCACGTATGAGTGATGGAAACCACCTTGTCTTGTTAACTTCCTTCAATTTTTGGGTGTTTACAGTAAAGTTTTGGAAAATTCTTGTCAGGAAGTAGACTGATGTACCGTCTATTATGATGTAGGTAGTAGATGTAATAATGAAGGTCATGGATGTATGTCTCAGTTTCATAGATTATGGAGGTGTTTATCGTCACGGGAAAACGAGTGGAGCAAGTTTCTATAAGTGTATTCTTGTAGTTCCTTTTATTTGCGTGTAGCAAATAGCAAGTGTTAAGACAGTCTCCTCCCACATCTATTTCGATATTTTAGAATTTTTTAACAGAATGCTGAGACAGGTGGAACTTCTTTGTTACTAGTGATTAATTATCGTTTTCGTTTCACTTTTGAACATTTATTGGATTGATCGACTAATGTTTTTGGAATGTGGAACATATTGTCTATTATATTACGAAGGAAACGAAAAGAAAAAAATTATGTGCTATAATTTTGTATAATTAGTATATAATATGATTGTAGCAAGTAGAAACATTAGATAAAATTAACATAAGTTTGCTTAAATTCTAAACAGCAACGTGGGGCATAGCGAAAAGTATCAAAAATTATGCAATTTGGTTAACAGTATTAACCATTAATACAAGGGGGGATATGAATGAAGAGAATTGTGCTTACTTGTGAGACAGTAACTCCTATGTTCATGTATGGTGCCGATGGAAAGACGCCAGAGCTTCGACCTTCTGAGTTCAAGGGAATGATGAGATTTTGGTGGAGAGCGGCAAGGGCTGAAACAGATATCGCAAAACTTAAAGTGAACGAAGCCAAGCTATTTGGCGGTACTGGTAGTGGTGAAGGCAAAAGTAAGGTAAAGCTTCAAGTGTTGTACAATCTCCCTCCAAATATGATTGGTCGGAATTTAAAAGATGATTATGGGCTCGTCTGGGATTTTGATCATGACTCTAGATCGTTGAAAGGTGATCACGCTGGTATAGCCTATCTTTTGTATTCCACAATTTTGCCAGGGAAGGAGAAAGCATACATGAAACCTGGTTTTGTTTTTAATATTGTAATTTCTTCTATTGATGAGTTAGCCTACAAGCATGCCTTAAGCGCCCTTTGGTTAGCTATCTGTTTTGGTGGTTTTGGTACGAGGTCTCGCAGGGGCGGTGGAAATGTTGTTGTGACAAAAGTTAGTGGCGATAGTTATGGAATTAATTTTATCCCAAATGGAAATGACAAAAAGTCCCTTGGTGATTGGATCAATGCAAATCTTTTTGTACTTGGATCAATTCATGTGGCAAGAAGTACTAAGGAGACTGTTCAGTATTCAACTCTGCCAAATACTATTATCCCATTGAATCCGAAGAAGAATTGGATCGATGCACTTAATTCTATTGGTACTGAGTTCAGTAATTTTAGACTAATAAACAGAGCTAACATATTTGAAATGGGTGCGTTTGGTATGCCAATTATACATAGAGGGAGTGGAGTAAAAATGGTACCGTACAGTACACATGGGAAACTGTCCGATAGGTTCTCATCTCCAATAATATTCAAGGTAATAAAATCACAAAATCTTTTCTTCCCGCTCGTGTTTAAGTTGAATGTTAATATGAATAAAATCGGTAAAGAGGAAGGAAGCAACGTGTGCGATGCTAAAATAGCGGATATGTCAAAAGTTAATGAGTTCTTGGAATTAGTCAAAAAAATGAAGTAAAGGGGATATCGATATGAGCGAGTTCAATGATAAACTTAAGCAATTTTTACATGATCCTATTGATAAATGTCTCGATATTCCAGATCACGAGAGAAGGGCAAAGAAGTATGCTGAACTTTTTGGTGTTGGAGATGTCAGTGAAGCTTCCTCTTCTGACCAGATTGCTTCTTGTATGGAACGCAGTTTCTTGCCGAAAGCAGTGGAATATGGTCTTCCCAAAGATGTATTTTACCAGCCTTTCACTGAAATACGTCATCCGTTCTCCGATGGAAAATTGGATGTTCGAGAGTTTGATCGTTCGGAAGTGAATAGGATATTCTCAGCATTCGAAGAACTATTTTCTAGCTTAGATCTACCTTCTGAAAATGATAAGAAATTTCTCTACCTTTGGAGAAATTTGGTTGAGCATTCTTTCGAAAAGTTCGAAGGTACGGAATTTGGTAGGTATGTTCCAATTCTTCCAGCAGATACACGGATCCCTGACCATTCGATATGGGAGCATCTAAAGGTATCATCGGCGATTAATTCTATGTGGATGACGAATGACGGCAAGGCCCAGCTTTTGCAGAATAATTCTCTTTTTGTTATGAGCATTGGGCCTGTACAGAGTTTCATATCCCAAGCTCGCAAAACTCAAGATTTTTTCATGGGTAGTTTTGTACTTTCATATCTGACTTTCAAAGCAATTGAGAAGATTGTGAAAGATTACGGACCTACGAATATCGTCTATCCTGATATGCATGGTCAACCTCTTATGGATAATTATCTTAAGGGTATGAATATTACAGTAAAGCACTCGTTTGATAGATTCGTGCAACAACCAACGATTCCAAATAGATTTGTTGCCATCTTACCATTTACTGATGGAGCAAAAATAGCACAGTTAGCAAAGTCTCTTGAAGAAATTGTTAGGGCAGAATGGATCAACATGGTGTGTGCTGTTTTGAATAAATTTGGCTTGCTCACTGAGATAAAGGATGAAGTTATCGAAAAGCAAAACAAAGGATTCCCGGAAGTTTATTGGGCGGCTATTCCGCTGCGTAAAGGTGAGTCCGATTTGCTTCCAAATGATCTTTCTGATTATTTCGAAGAAGATGAAATCAGGCGTTGGAATGAGTTGAAGACTTTTCTGGATAAGCATGGTGACTATAAGGTTAATGTAGGCTTGCTGTATCAGCTTGCCTATTCTGCACTTGAGAAGTCTATGGGTGCAAGAAAGAATCTGCGTGACTTTGAACAGGTGGAAGAATATGGTAGGAAGTGCCACCTGTGTGGTGAAAAAGAAGGTGTAATTAGTGCTGGTAAGGGTAATCTGAGAGTTGGTAAGTATATCTCTAATACTGAAACACTCTGTACAATGTGTTTTACAAAGAGGGCACTTGATGTCTACCTAAACGACGTATTTGACAATGTCTTCAAGAACTTTTCTTTCCCATCAACAGCGGAAATTGCTTGTAGCGATTTTAAGAAGAGGGCATTAGTGAAAGGAAAGAAGGAGCTTGGTGAATACTTGGAAACGCTTAAAGAGGTTTTGGGTAATAGATTTGATCAAGCACGTGTGTCATTCTTACCAAACATACAAAAGACTCTCGGTGATGTTGTTCGTGACGTGGTGAATGTAGAAGGAGACTTATTCTTCGAAGAGAGGTTGACTAAGAAGGAATTCAAAGATGAGTTTGGTATTGCTGTGAGCGATGAACAATTGAATGAATTGAAAAAGAAGTTGAGGGACTTGACTAAGAAAGTCGGTAATCCGAGTCCTTATTATGCAGTGATAAAGCTCGATGGCGATAACATGGGTAAATGGCTCTCCGGAGCGCAATTGCCTGAAATAAAAGAAGTGTACAATTCACAAGTGTGGGAGAAACTACCAGAGGATTTCAAAAAGGAAATACAGAAGTTTTCAAGTAGGAAGGTCCTCACTCCAGCAATTCACGCTTCTGTTTCAACTGCGTTACGTAACTACAGCCTTGAGTTCGTTAGGCATATAGTGGAAGTGGAACACTTGGGGAAACTTGTCTACGCCGGTGGCGACGATGTGCTTGCATTTGTGAATTTGCAAGACCTTATCCATGTAATGAAGAAACTGAGAGCTGCCTTTTCAGGTCATGTGAGATTTGAAGGTGATAATATCATTGTTGATTGGAATAATGATACAGGATTTGTAGAAAAGGATGGAAAATATCTTCTGACAATGGGGCCAAATGCTTCTGCATCTTGCGGTGTTGTCATAGCTCATTGTAAAGCGCCGTTGAAAATGGTCTTGGATAAAGTCAATGAGATGGAGAAGAAAGCTAAAGAAATAGATAGTGGAAAAGACGCATTTGCGGTATCTCTAATTAAGCACTCCGGACAAATGAGAGAGATCATCTGTAAATGGAGATTCAACAGCGGAAATGGAGTAATAGATACGGGAGATAAGATTTTGGAAATAAGCAGGTATTTTAAAGGTTGGAATGGTTTGACTTTGGCGAATACTTTTCCATACAAGTTGTATGTTGCAATTGAAAAGCTGAAAAATAGAGATGGTGTATATTCACTAGATAGTGAGATACTGAAAAGTGAGTTGAGGAGAGTCATTAAGAGATCTCTTGAAAGCAGTGATAAGGTTACAGAAAGTAGTGATCATGTTGTAGATAAGCTTTCCGATGATCTTCTGTATCTTTTCCACAGTGCAGGGATACATGAGAATGTAGATAGGTTCATGAATCTTCTTGAATTGGCAAGGTTTATTTCTAAGGTGGTGAGCTGAAATGATTGTGCGTGTAAAGCCTTTCGATACTCTGTTCTTTAAAGCTGGGAGACCTTTTTCAGCTGGTAGTGATAGTTGGACGGATATTTCTTTTCCGCCTTTTCCCTCTACTTTTTACGGTGCACTTAGAAGTTTCTTGATATTCAACAGTGGAACTTTGGAAGAATTTGCCAATGGGACTCACAAACTCCAGTCAGTAATCGGCAGAAGGACAGTCAACGTAATTGAGTATGGTACTTTGACTTTGAATGGTACCTACATGGTTAAGGGTGGATTTCCATATTTCCCGGCACCTCTTGACTTGGTTCTGAATGATAATAAAGCAGAACCGGTTGTTTTTGGAAAGAAGTCGGAGCTATTTCATTCAAATTATGAATTAGATAACTATCTTATTTGGAAAAAGAATAGTCAAGTAGACGAGGCTAAAGGATGGATAGATGAGAGCAATTTGATGGACTATTTGAAGAATAAGACTAATTCCTTTGAAATTGTTGAAAGTAGCGAGTTCTTTAATATAGAAGAGAAAATAGGTATTGCAAGGGACAACGAGACATTTACCTCCAAGGAAGGATTCTTGTACAGAATTCCACTTGTGCGACTCAGTGATGATACAGTTTTTGTTATCGATTTTGACGGCATTGATGAAAGTATATTGCCACCTTCTGGCGTGCTAAAACTGGGTGGTGAGAGTAAAGCTGCAAAATTCAATATTGAGAAGGAGGATTTGCTTTCAGCACTTAAGACCATTGATTTCAAATTTGATAATGGATATTTCAAAATCTATCTCGCAACTCCTGCGATTTTTAAGAATGGTTGGTTACCAAGTTGGATTGATCCTTCTAATTATGAAGGAGAATACAACGATATCAAAGTCAAGTTAGTAGCTTGTGCGCTTGGCAAGTCCATCTCAGTCGGTGGTTGGGACTTAGTAAGAGGTGCACCAAAACCCGCAAGAAGGGCCGTACCAGCAGGAAGTGTATATTATTTCAAAATACTAAATACAGTAAACACCGAACGGATAAGAAGTACATTCCATTTTAGGAGTATATCTGATAACTTTGGTGATATTGAGTACTCAAAAGAGGGTTTTGGGCTTGCAATTTTGGGGGAGGTAACTGAATGAAAAAGGTTGTCACTATGATTGGTACTTCTATTCTTGAGAACTATTTGAAGAAAGATCATGATGTTACGCTTTCAAACAGCATTGAAGCACTAAGAAACAAAAGTAGTGATAGATTTGAAGAGGAAAAACACAGGGTATCGTATATGAAGACTAAGTTGAATTCTTGGATTCGGAGCATCAACAATAAAAAAGAATTGCTTAATGTTTGTGCAGAGATAAAGAGTATTGCAAAGATTGCAGAAGAAGTAAAAGAAGATTTAGAAGTGTACCTTTTGGTCTCCGATACGATTTTGGGAAGTCTCATTTTTGAAGTGATATTGGAAAACTGGGAAAGATTTCCGCAAATCGGTGATTTTAAGTTGTATCCAGAAAATAGAAACTTGGCTATCATAAAGGGATTACAAACTGAAGATAGAAAAAAGTTCTCAACTGAAGGAATGCCAAATTTGATCCAAGCACTCTTTAGAATATCCGGGGATTATTGGAACGATGTGATAATAAACGTTACATCGGGTTACAAAGCAACGATACCATATTTAACGGTCTTCGGTCAAGTCTTCAAATGCCCAATATATTACATATTTGAAAATACAGATTCTCTTATAAAAATACCATATGTTCCGATAGATATTAACGAAAGAGTGTTTAAAGACAACGAAAAGTTCTTGCTTGATCTAGAAGTTTGTGACACAAAGTCTATACCAAGCGATACACCGTTCAGGGATGAAATCGAGAGTCTAATCGAGAGAGTTGATGATCTCGTGTCTTTAAATCCAATTGGATTAGTCTTGTGGGAAAGATATAGAAGTTCTTTCCGTCTCTTTCAAATTTCTGAAATTCTTAGCAAGGAATTGGAAGGGATGGACGTTAATACAAAGATGATTGCAGAAAAGTCATTTATGGAATTGGAAAGAAGGTTACAAGAGAATCCAACAGATCCAGATTTAGACCACAAATTGTCAAATTCAAGGTTTCCTGAGAATTTCAAAGTCTTTAAACACAAAGAGAATAATCTTCAAGTAAGAATCCTTTACAAAAAACAAGATTACAAGAATAGGTACGGCCTTGATAAGTTCTTGGTCTACCTTGGACTTATCACAATAGGTAATGATGTACACAATTCAAACGATAAAAGCGAATACATTGAGTACTTTCAAAACAACATTCATAGAGTAACGAATTTCGATGAATATTTGGTTTATAGAATTTCCAAATAGGTTTTGATATACAATCTTGGAAAACCACAAAAAACAAGGGGGGTAGAGTTATGTACAAGAAATTTCAACCATTTTTTCTGATCGTGGAAACACCATTACATGCTGGTAGTGGTTCTGAGTTGGGAGTCTTGGACCTTCCTATTCAAAGGGAGCGATATACAAATTTCCCGAAGATCGAAGGTTCAAGTTTGAAAGGTGCAATCAGAGAGGCCTTTGAGGCAAAACAAAATGATACTGATAGTATATCACTTGTTTTCGGCCCAGAAGATGATGATATTTATGCAAGTGCTATTGGATTTACCGATGCAAAAGTACTGTGCTTCCCAGTTAAGTCATTGAAAGGAGTCTTTGCTTGGGTAACTTGCCCCATGGTGTTAAATAGATTCGTCGAGGACATGCATATGACAGGTCAAGAAAAGGTCATTGATAATTGGGACTTATCTAATGTCACAAATACGGTTTCGGAAGGTTCTCAAGTCCTACTTTCCAACAAGGTAGTTCTTGAGGAATTTACATTCGAGGTTCGTGAGAATAAGACAACTAGCGAAATTGCAAACACGCTCTCAGAATTTCTCTTCTCAAAGGATCCTGTATATGCATACTGGAAAGAAAAAATGGAAAAGGATTTTGTGATACTAAGTGATGAAGATTTCGAAGATTTCGTATCGATGAGTACAGAAGTAATAACGAGGACAAGGATTTCCAACGAGACCGGAACTGTCGAAACAGGTGCACTCTGGACTGAAGAGTTCTTGCCACAAGATACGATCCTTTACTCAATTGCAATGGCGACGCCTGTAAGAGTCGAGCCAAACAAGAAAAAGGAATTCCATGGCGACACATCTGACAAGGAAGCAGAGAAAGTGATTGAGTTTTTCAAAAAAGGAATACCTGAGGTAATAAACATAGGCGGGGATCAAACCATAGGTAAAGGAATCGTTAGAATAAGGTTATTGGGGGCGGAAAAATGAGCGATAATATCAATTTAATACAAAAACTTGAACGAGGAAGAGCAGAGTTTGCATACAATTGTGTGAAAGATGCACTTCATATGCTTGAACCAAAGAAACAGAAAGAGTACAAATCCTACGTAAAAAAGATACCGCAGATGATACTTTCTAACGGTCTCGGTCCAACAATTGCATTTGTCTTAGCAAAATCCGAAGATGGAAATGCATATGATCTGATCTATAAGCAGATTAACCAATATATAAAAAGTGAGGCATCATCGAGAATAAGGCTAGCTGATAATACAGATTTGGTTCAGTGGATAGTTTCTTGTAATTCCACAGAATACAAGTATACATCTCGTGAGATTCTATCATTCTTCAATTGGCTCAGAAGATTTGCAGAAGGTCTTATAGAGGGGGAAGCTGACGAATGAGTATATCCATAGGGAACCCTAATTATCTACCGAAGGATACTCAAGAGATTATACCGTCCGAAGTTGATGAAAGCTTCAATTTTTTGCTGGTATACAATCTTCCTAAAGTTACTTCTGAACATGGAAAGCCAAAAATAACCATAAATGAGGCAATAGAAGGATTTAGGTGGAATTCAAATTTCATTAAGTCAATAAGCACAAGACATGATCATTCTATCGAGAATTTGAAAAATTGTGGATTTTCGACAGATTCAGTTTCTTCAATAATGAATTGGAGAATGGTCATTGGGCTTGGTGCAGCTCACCCTCAAGAAACTTCCATGACTCTTCATCATATTTACGGTATACCATACATACCGGGCAGTGCTGTAAAGGGAGTCACCAGACATTGGTTTATACTGAAGACTTTTGACGAACTTAAGATAAATGAATTTTCACAGATCAGTTGTTTGGAAAAGATCCTCGAAAATTCTGATGATGAAGATAACAAAATTTCAGAAGAGACTTTCAAAAAGAAATTCACAACAAAAAGGATTGTGCCAGACGATATCCTTTATAACTTCTTCACGAGTAAAAAGGATGTAGTAAACTTGTACCGAGATATTTTTGGAAAGCAAGGCAATGCTGGAAAAGTGCTTTTCTTTGATGCTTACCCTGTCGGAGAGATAAAATTAAAGATGGATATAATGAATCCGCACTATCCAAAGTATTACAGTGGAAACGAACCGCCAGCGGATTACCAAGATCCAAATCCGATAAAATTTTTGACAGTTGAAAACACAGAATACAGATTTCACATTGCAAGCAAGAATCCAGGGTTACTCAAAAAAGCAAAGAGTTATCTAATCGAAGCACTTAGAGAGCACGGTATTGGTGCAAAAACTGCAATTGGCTACGGATATTTTGGTATTTAACCAAGTGTGAGACTTATGGTAAACAGAGGCAAAGACTATTCATCCTTTGTCTCTGTTTTGTTTTACACATTTGATATCCATTTCTCAGCATACTGCTCACTTTGCTCGTAAATCAAACCGTTTTTTCACGACACTTTTGTGATATTATATAAATTGTTCGTTATATATCTTTCCAAGAAGGTACAGTGACATTATGAGACGGGCAGACAGAGAAGTTAAGGATGGAGAGCGAATCAATGAGATAATTAATGCTTGTGATTGTTGTAGACTTGGTTTCATTGATGGAGATAGTACATATATTGTCCCACTTAATTTTGGTTTCATCGAGGAAGATGGTAAGCGAGTATTCTACTTCCATAGTGCGAAAGAAGGCAAGAAGATAGAATTGATAAGGACTAATCGTGTAGTGGGATTTGAGCTTGACACAAATCATGCACTGTATAGTGGAGAGAAAGCTTGCGATTATTCGTTCAGTTTCAGTAGCGTCATAGGCAAAGGAATAGTTTCTATAGTGGAAGATATAGATGAAAAAAAGAAAGGATTTCAATGTATCATGAACCATTACTCGGGAAGTAAAGACTGGGCATTTACGGATGCAGAAGTTAACAGAGTTACCATAATCAAAATGGAAGTAACTGAAATATCTTGTAAAGAGCATAAATGATAATATTTGATAAAGTCAGTAGTCGATAAAATTAATCTGCTATCTTTTTGCCGATAATGTTATTTTGTCAGATTGTATTATACTATTACGTATATAGTATTGATTGGCTGTATGATATTCACGAGCATCGCTACTGTTATCACAACAACGAGTGCTACTAAAGGGAAGTGACCAAATGAATAACAAGAAGCCTGAAGGTGAGCAAAATTCTATATTAGAAAATGAACTGCATTTGTACATGTCGATGTTCAAAAAGTCCAAAAGAAATCTCGCAGAGGTTTCTCATCCTTGCGTGGATGTTTCAGTCGGTGATATCATTGTTCTGTACGGTGATTTGCCAACGTATGGATTGGTAAGACAGTTAACGGATTCAGGTGTTGAAGTTGTATTTCTCAGCTCAAATTTGATTCTTTCGAGTGTTAAGGCGTTGAAGTTGAAAATTAACCACTTAATCAGTACAGTTGCGGTCTCTCCGATTGAGTCTTTTGTTCCATACGATATTGTGTCAAAGTATTCTGAAAGGGTTGGAAGGGTTACAAAAGAACAACTGACCAAAGTTTTGGAAAACTTTGAATTGTTGAAGGATATAGCAAATGGGAAATATGCAAATGAGACAACTTCTGGAATCCCATCTGTAGGTTTTGGGGAACTGAAAGAGACGTATTATCGATTGGAAAATGATAGAATTGTTGGTTTACTGAATTTTGCCAGGTATGCTTCTGACAACAAGATTAAAATCAATTTCTTGGATTATTTCTCAAAGGAATATTTTGTAGTTCCTTCTTTCGGTATGTTGAGAGCTCAAGGGCAGCATACTATCAGAATAGAAAATGCAGTAATGAAGTATGACGAATTCAAAGGCACATTGGAAATGTTTATCGCTGATGAGTACATTGGAAAATTCGGCATTGTTGAGTTCGATGGTAAGGTACTCTATGCTGGCATTCTTTCAAAGATGATCGAAGTTTTCAACGTGCCATCGTTGCCGATAAGTGTAATTAAGGATAATCTTAAGATTCAATTAAATGATTGAAGCTTGCAATCGATGGTATACATAGTGAGGTGGTTAGTTTGTTCAAATGGTTACTCGAAGAAGATAAGCAAAAGTATGTAGCATTTTTGGAGACCGGTGCAATAAGTCTCGATGAGTTTATAGATGATTTGATAAGTGTAAGAAAAAATGACGCCTCGAAATGTGCAGAGATGGTCTTCTTGGCAGTTAAAAAAGCAATTTCTGAAAAGTTTGTTGATATAAATAAGTTCGGAAAGTTGCTTGGTATACATCCGGAGCAAGCCCTTGAACTTTTGAGAGCTGAGTACAAGCTGGTGAAATTTCCAGTTGTGTCAAAGGATAAGGCATTGTCTAAAATCGCGTATGCATTGGTGTTCATTGATGAGATTGGATACACAAATCTTTCTCACCAGCAGGCATCTATCGATGTTATACGTAAGCTTAAAGGGAAGAATTTCTCGGTTGTTTTTGATACGATGTTTTACGATGAATCTTTCATGCTTGCGGTTGCTGTTGGTGCATTTTCAAAGAATGTGCCAGAAAATCTTGTATTTACAGGGAAGATAGGTGAACATGGCAATATTTTGCCAGTAAACTCTGTGAATGAAAAGGAAGAGATTGCAAGAAGTGAAAAGCTTAGTCTAATTTCTCCACTTGATGCAAAGCATATTGACGATGTGATAATGCTCCTAAATGCACAGGGAGCGAGTGTGCCTGTTTTTTATACATATCAAGATAATGATGATGCGGAAAAGAAGTATGAGTCGTTCGTTGAGTTTGTTTCTTCTGTCCAGAGCAATTGTATAGATGGTTCTGATATAAGATTGGCAGAGAAGATTTTTGGCTTTTCAACTTTGTTGAAGTACAAGAAATTGGACTTTTCTGATTGGAACAAATTAGCAATAGAGGGTGGAGATAATCTGAGGAAGATTGCAAAGGCTGGTTTCATACCAAGTCTTGCTTTTGAAGGACCAGGACCATTGGCTATGGGTGTTGGTATTAGGTTTGGCGCTCAGTATCCAATTTTGGTTTATCACAAAGTGGCACAAGGATATGCAAAGGTAATAGACTTGTCAGATAATTTGAGGAAGATAAAGACGATAAGACAGTCATTTGAGCGATTCGATGTTGAAGTGTCCGGAGATGGTGATACGTGTGTGTATATTATAAAGACGGCCTCGCATGAATTGAAGGCACAGGTAATTGATTTTGTGAGAAAAGAAGCAGAAACTGACTTTATGTACATCTATGCTTCTCATAAGAGTTCTGGAAATTTGCCGGTCGAAGACTGGACGATTGAAGTTTCAGAATTGATGAGTATAGTCCAAAAAGTTAAGGCTGAAAAGGTAATAAACAGGATTGAATTTTTCATGAGTTGTCCAATACCAATTGCGTTCGGCTTCGGTATGGCATTTGGACATTTCGGCAGTGGCAAGATATATGCATACAATAATACTGAAAATACGTATAAAGCAGTGATAAGGATTGAAGAATTGAAATAATGTAATCGATTGAATTAACATAATATGCCCTTCCCATAACTTTATTCTATCATATCACTTGGCTAATCAAGGTTTATTTCATCACCTGTGTGCATATATATGAAGCAAGTCAAGAAAAGAACAAAAAAGAGATGTAAGAGTATCGAATACACAAGCGGATACAGAAGAGATAGCTATTCAAGAGGAAGAAATTGGTCATCAAGTCACGGACATTATTACAACGGCTATGATCAAAGAGCAAGAAATCCATATTCTTTTTTTCAGCAGTTGGAGACAACAGATACGGATACAACAAATGAACTGGAACGAAAAGAAGTGGGTATAGATAGAAGCTGAGGCATTGAGGGCTTAAATTAATACGATGTTTGTTATGCTGGTTATACATGTGCCAGCATGATTTTTTTATTCTCTAATTCTAGTATACAAAAAGGCTCCATCCAGCATTAATTTTTCGATTCCTCAACTGGATGGAGCATCTGTATATTTCTATATTTTCCATATTCTTGTTTTCAGTTCATCTTGCTTTGGATTTCGTTGTACCACTGAACAACTTTGGGGTCTGCAATTATTTTGTCTGGTGAGAAATTGACCATTGTGAGGTCATTGGGGTTTGATGATCTACTTAGTGCAACGTAAAGTTGAGATGGAAGGAAGAATCTCTTGCAATCGATGTATAAACTTGGTATCGATAAACCTTGCACTTTGTGGACTGTTGATGCATAGGCAAGTCGTAATGGGTATGCATCAACTTCAAAAACTGTTTTTAGTTTCAGTTTATCTTCATCTTCAATCGGCGAGGAGACTCCAACTTCTGCAAGTTGGAGAGGAATCGCCAACCCTCCTTTCTTATTAGATACTAGCAAAACAAAGAAATATGTGATATAATTATACCAACAAATACCTTTGGCGCACACTTGTGCGGATAAGTAAACTGATGAGCCTGTTGGCTCTACAGTGTAGAGGCTGTTTAGACCAGCCTGAGAGAATAAGGGTCGTTTGACCAAACTTCTCTCAAAATCTCCCACCTCTATAGGTGGCGGGATGGTTTAACGAATCCAATTATTGTACCCAATTCTCCGTTGACGTATCCATCATCTTTGTTGTTTACAGTGAACATAACACGTGCACCTGATTTGAACGATGCAACTTCAGGAATATTCTGGCTTCTCATGAATTCTCCAATTTCATTTTCAAATCCTTCTTCTAAAATCGTTGCAGTAGCTTTGGCTTCAAATATTTCTCCATTCAATTCTTTTAGCTTTGCTTTGTTGTATTTTTCAACTTCAGCGTTTGTTGAAAAGAGCCTTACAGGAATGCTCTTGTTTTGCCTTTCTTGAAGTGATTTCAGATAGTTAATCACCTTTTCGGACTTGTCCCCAATTCTTATCAATGATAGTATCTGCGTAAATTCAACATCGTCAGTTCTTTTTACTTGGGTGAGTTCTATCACTTTGAAATTCCAATAAGGTGATTCAAAAGCAAAGCCATCCGCTTTGACTGGAGGCAGTTGGTAGAAATCACCAACTGCCAATATTGGTATATTCTTCGTTGCAAGTCTTAGCCTGTAGTCTATCATTTCCATGACTTCTTTACTCACCATCGATATTTCGTCTATTATTAAGTCTGCAACTCTTAGGCATTCCTTTATATTTTTTAAGAATATCTCATTCGCAGCCACCTTCGTGACTTTCTTTTTCTCGGATATCAATTCTATGTGTTTTTCATCTGATAGCTTAAGTTCTTCAATGTTCTTTGAAACAAAGAATTTGAAAAAGCTGTGTAGCGTATCACCACCAATTCTGATTGCCGAAATTCCAGTAGAACCAAGTATTATGACGTTTTTGAAATGAGACTTTATCCTATTTGCTAAATAGGTCTTCCCAACACCAGCTGCACCGGTCAAAAATACATTTGTACCGGATTTTAGATGTTGGACAACAGATTTTTCGATTTCTTTATTCTCATTTTTTACATTTTTCGCTCTGGTCTTTGCTAGCCCTTTATTCACGCATGCCACCTCCAATCTTTCTTGTAGTTTTTCAAATCATTCGAACCATAATAAATGAAATATGGTATAATATTATTATACACTATTCTTAAGGGTGTATCTGAATAATACTTTTTGTCAGTAATATAGACGTTCTTAATCAAGGATATCTGACAGGAAAGCTGATTATAGCACATAAAATAACAGTTTCTGGGAGGGGGTAAATGTGGCTATCACAATAAGGAACATAGAAAACTTCATTCGAACTGGAAATTTCAACGATGCAGCATTAGAAGAATTAAGAAAGATGGTCTCCTTTGTCTTTAATAACAATCCAGAATTTTACGAACCATTATCTCGATATATTGGTGGCTCGCTTTTAGATTATGTAGCTAATGAAACATACTTCAAATTACTTAAAGGGCGCAAGAAGATACAATTGGAAAATGCATTCTGGTATATTTATGAGATAATCAGGAATGTTTGCTTCGACATATTTAGAGAGAAGAAAGCATATGAAGAAAAGTTAATTTCAACAAACTCAGATACTGAAGAGATCGATGATGAAAACCTTCCTGTTAAAATTGTTGATATGAATAGCTACACAGCCGGCGAGAGCTTGGAAGATTTGCTAGCCTCTGTCATTGCGGAAGACGCCTTGAGAATTTTAATCAATTATGGATTCAAGATAGAGAACCTCTGTTATTTCATTGCCAATGTTTTTAATCATCCTACAAATTACCTTGCTGATAAAGGTAGAGATGCTCGGTACAAGATAGTTGAGCGCACTAAAAAGGCATTGAGGGAATTTGCAGAGAAATATTCCGTTGAAGAAGAAATTTTGGGAGAACTTCTGAAATTGTATTATGAGAGAATTTGCTTGAAATCTGAAGATGAGCAGGATGTTCAACGGGGGAGTGAGAATCATGAATAACGAGAAAAAAATAAATAGAGAACGGAATTTATCTATATTACAACGGGAATTGAAATCATACAAGACGTTCTTGAAAGGTGCAAAGAAAGCAAAATTCAAAGAAAT
>Ga0209720_1000949_pt1 | contig 26994 bp, 18 predicted proteins | sample AD_JPNMR3_MetaG_FD_184426 | JGI IMG/M metagenome (GOLD analysis project Ga0209720, IMG submission 184426) | Active sludge microbial communities of municipal wastewater-treating anaerobic digesters from Japan - AD_JPNMR3_MetaG (SPAdes) (version 2) | ecosystem: Engineered > Bioreactor > Anaerobic...
GAATACCAGCCGGGGACCTTCCCGGGCCAACAACGTTACCGCTTCTTTATTATTATAATGACAGCCCGCTTCATAGATATCCCGGGCAAGAAGTTCAGGATTATCATTTCCATTCCAGGCAATAATGCCCCCCTGGGCATAGTGGGTGTTACATTCCCAGATTTCCTCTGCCTTGGTAATAACAAGGACATGCATGCCCGCCTGCCGGGCTCGAATGGCCGCTGAGAGTCCCCCAATACCAGCACCAATCACCAACACATCCACATGAAGCGACATCGTTTATCCTTCCGTTAATTCTATCATGCGAGAAAGGGCTGCCTTCGCCTGAGTTTTTGCAAGGGGAGGCACCGAAACCACAGAGAGTACAGTTCCCGGCGCTCCATTTTCGTAGTCCAGAATAAGACGAAGGGCTTTCAGCACTTCTTCAAGACCTATGCGCGCCATGTTAGGGCATAGGGATTCCCGCAGGGGAACAATCTTTTTTTCAGGGAATTCCGCTGCCGCTCGATACACAAAATTAAGCTCCGTACCAATAGCCCAGCAAGAGCCAGCCGGCGCCGCCCGTAGCATTCGGTACAACCATTCGGTAGAACCGGCGCCATCGCTGGCCGCAACCACCTCAGGGTCACATTCAGGATGTACCAGTACCTTTATATCAGAATAACAAGCCCGCACTCGTTCTACATCTGCCACCGTAAACGCCTTATGAACATGGCAATAACCATCCCACAGGAAAAGCACTCCATCCGCAGGTGGAAACATGCTTGCGACGACTCCCCCACTCAGGGAACTTACATTCCCCTGTTGATCGATTTTAAAAATTTTTTCAAGAGAAAGACCAAGGCGGCGGGCCGTATTAATACCCAGATTAAAATCGGGAGAAAAAAACACCGGTTCTTTACCTTCCATATAATGTGAAAGAATTTTTTCTGCATTACTGGAAGTGCAAATCGCCCCTCCCCTTTCGCCGGTGAGAGCCTTTACCTCTGCGTAGGAATTCATATACGTAAGAGGAACTACAGGACGGCCCACTACACCATCAAGCTGTTCCAGGGCTTTCAGCATGAGGGGAAGATTGATCATATCCGCCATGGGACAGCCCGCCCGAAGATCGGGGCTTATCACCATCTGGTTTTCCCGAGCCAGGATTGCGGCACTTTCGGCCATAAAACGGACACCACAAAGGAGGATATACCGGGCCGAGGTTTTTGCAGACTCCACCGCAAGCCGATAGGAATCCCCAATACAATCACTTATAGCAACAACCTCACCCCGCTGGTAATGATGGGCCGCAATAAAAAGTTTGTCCCCTAAGGCTTTTTTGATAGAGCGGATTTCCTCTTCTATCCCATGAATTGTGGAAGTGATATTCATGTGTTTCCCTTTGTATAATATTCAGTTCCCTTATTGCCCACTGCTCTACTTCCTCCTGGAACAGCCCCATCAAAGCCCCATTAGGATCGTCCTTTTTCATGCTTTAACGAAAAATCAAAGGCCCGGACGCTGTGGGTCAATTCTCCAAAGGAAATATAGGTAAGGCCCGTCCCCGCCAGTTGGGCAAGCCGTTCTTCGTTCATATTACCCGAAGCTTCGGTTTCTATTCGTCCACCTATAATTTCAAGGGCTTGGCGGATTTTCTCATTATCCATGTTATCCAGCATGATCCGATCCACCCCGAGGGCCAGGGCTTCCTGTACATCCGCCAGGGTCCGGGTTTCGACTTCTATTTTAAAGCGGCGGCCCCACTTTTTACGGACCCGTTCCACCGCGGCGGTAATTCCCCCTGCCGCATCGATATGGTTATCCTTGAGCAGTACCATATCGTACAGTCCTATCCGATGATTGGCAGCCCCACCGGTGGCCACCGCATATTTTTGGAGCATCCGAAAACCCGGCAGGGTTTTGCGGGTGTCAAGAATTTGAACCGGCCGGGATCCCCCATACTGGCGGGAAATGCTTACTAACTGGTGAGCTCGGGTGGCCACCCCTGAAAGATGGCAAATAAAATTGAGGGCCGTCCGTTCCCCCATCAAAATAGATTTTACCGACCCCCGTACGCGGGCCACTATATTCTGAGGCTCCAGCGCAGCCCCATCGTCATAGAACCATTCTATACTTACCCGCCGATCAAGCTGACGAAAGACCTCTTCGAACACCGCTTTGCCACAAAGAATACCCCGGTCTTTTGCTATGAGTCGAAAGGTTCCCTCTTCTTTCCCGGTAAAAACAGCAATGGTGGAAACATCCCCTGCCTTTCCCAGGTCCTCTTTCAGGGCCTCGCGCACAAGACGAACGTAGTATGCCTTTTTAAGTTCCATGGGCGTACTATACCAGAACGAGCGGAGTTTAGTAAATGATGCGTCTCAGGATGTTTCCTCTTCACATTGTTGCCAAGTCGCATGGTATTTTTGATATTCCCCGGGAGACAGCCCCACCGATTCCTTAAAGGTTTTCATAAAATATTTTACATCCCCAAATCCGGAACGCTCGGCCACCTCATATACCCGATAACAGCCTTTTCTTAAAAGCTCTTTAGCATGGGAGAGACGCAAATTCTTTAGATACTCGTTAAAATTAATCCCCATCACCTGTTTAAACACCTCTGAAAAATAGGTATAGTTTACCGAAACATGGTTTGCCACCACCGTCATATTGATGGGTTCAGTAAAATGACGATGAATATACACCAGGGCTTCTTGAATAAACGGATAGGGATGTCTTTTTTCAGCGAGCTGTATGTCCAGGTACAAAAGCAAATCCTGCCAGTCCTTTTTATATTCTTCAAAAGAAAAATAATTGAATATTTCTTGGAGACACAGATGTTTTGCGTAGAGATAGGGATCCTGATAGAGGGTTTGCTTAAAGGGGTCCCCCACCCGGTCATGTAAAAGTTTATGCAGACCCCATAACCATACCCCCTTCTTTTCGTCCCCTTGCGTCAGAGGGGGGTCAAAAATCCGTTGAATTTCCCGAAGCAAAGAAACCGTATCGCCGCTTCCTATCTGATACACAAGGCGCTCAAAATTTTCAGAAAGTTTTCTTTCCCCTTGTTCATATAACGGTTCCCCTCTCTCTAAAGAACGGCCATCCGTATCCTCAGAATCCGAAAATTCATGGTGATACCCAACAACGGCCTCCTTACTGAGATAGGTGGCCAGGCATGCGATGCGGGCTTCTTCTAAAGCCCGGGACGCGGCGGTAAGATAGGTATATACGTTTCCATACCCAACCTGTAGGGAACATCTGGCAAGGATGTTCTTTACTTTTTCCCAATCCTGTTCATAGATAAGGCAAAAAAGGGCATATCGTTTTTCTTCTATTATGTATACTAACTTCTTTAAATCTTCCAGCGACTCTACCTGTTCTCTTTCGTTAAAACGGATTCCCGCTATCCGATAGGGTCTCCCCAATTGGGAAGATTGCCCTTTTAAGGGGGGGTTCACATGATTCCAGTATGCAAAATGCTGGAGGTTTTGTTCTAGCATCAGTTTTTTACGATGATGGATTTTCTCGAGGGCCTGCTCAATGGTCTGGATTAATTCCTGTTTATCGACCGGTTTTAAAAGATAAGCGGAAGCCCCAGCACCAATGGCTGCGCGGGCATAGGTAAAATCATCATATCCCGAAAGCACAATAATTGCAGGCCGTTCAAGTTCCGGGTGCCCTTTGATATATTCCATAAGGGCAACCCCATCCATCCGCGGCATCTTGATATCTGTAATCACCACATCCACTGGCTCTTTTTCTAAAACTTCCCGGGCCGCTTCCCCATGGGGAGCCTCGAGAACTTCCATGGCTGCATCAAAATGTTCTCTGATAATTTTAGCAAGCCCAGCCCGAATGGGTTTTTCATCATCTACAAGAAGAACCCGCATTTATTCAATCCTCTCGATATGTTCTTTACTGCCAGACGCTGGGAGAGGAATACGGACTACCGTTCCTACTCCCATGGCACTTTCAATCTCCAGACAATAGGGGTGGCCAAAAAAGAACCACAGCCGTTCTTGAATATTTTGCAGCCCCACCCCACCAGAGCTGTCTTGCAGAGGATTCCCTTTCTCAAGGGCCAGCCGAACCGCCGCAAGTCGCTCGGGGGACATCCCAATCCCCGTATCCTGAACTTCTATCCAAATACAAGAATCTTTCTCGGTTACTGTGATAGAAATAGTTGTATCTTCTCCCCGGGGCTCAATTCCATGTTTTACCGCATTTTCTACGATGGGTTGAATCAACAGTTTGGGTATTTCCAGATTTTGATAGGGCCCCAGCGGATCCACGAGCAGGGTAATTCTATAATCATTTCGAATATTCAAAAATTGAATGTAATCCTGGATATAGTCGATTTCCTGGTGCAAAGGGACTCGAGCATCCCGTAACCGCAAGGCATAGCGCATCAACCGCCCCAAAAGGGTAAGGCTCTGAACCACATCAGCCTGGTCATATACCTCTGCCTGCATCTTAATCGATTCCAGGGCATTATACAGAAAATGGGCGTTGATTTGATTTTGCATGGCCCGAATCTGGGTCTGGGCCACCAATTCATGTTCCTGCTTTGTTTCCTCTAAGAGGGTATTGATTTGAGCTACCATGGCGGTAAAAATAGTGGCCATCTCGGCCACCTCATCGTGGCCTTCCACTGACAGGGAGACCTGGAGATTACCGTCTCGAACCGCCCGAAGCCCATTCATGATAACAAAAAGACGGCTAAATAAGCGCTGGGTAGCCATATGGATAAACCCGAACATGAGGAGAATCGAAGCAAGTAGTATCATCGATGCCCCCAGACGGATAAGGGTAAGAGAAGCCACTATTGTTTTCATCGACCGATAATGGATAAGGGCTAGATCAAGCCGGGGGATGCGGGCAAACGCTACAAGATACTCATTTGCCCGGAATCGATACCTAAAATAGCCTGCGGTTTCTTTGGGGTACTCCTTTTGCAGGTAATTCAAAAGTCCCTCTTCGAGCATATTCGGTTGTACAAAGAAATTTGAACCGGCCATGACCACTGTTCGCCCTTCGGGCAAGGCATCAAGCCGCGTCCCCTGCTCCATAGTTCCTCTCATAGTGGGATGGTTATAGGCAAAGGGGGCAAACTCTTCCATCCGCACCCCAATCTGAAGGATACCAACATGGCGCTTGTTGAGTTGCAATTCACTGGTAAGGTATACCGCCGGTTCTATCTGGAGGGCCACATCGGAAATAATGTGATTTTCATAATTAAATATCCATCGGGGAAAATTCTTATTCTTGATGCGATCTTCCCGGAACACCAGGGGCCATCGCTCGGGGACAATGGGGTTTTCGATAAAAAGATGCACCTTATATATCATAGGCTGGGCAAAGAGAATGCGTTCCAGCGCTTTTGTATGATATAGAAGATTTTCCACGATGGTTCCCGTATCTTCAGGGGTAGAAAAAAGAAAAAAATGAAGAAGGGTGTAATCACTTCCAATAACGCTTTCAAGCCGTTCCATCTGATCTATCATCGTTTCCATATAGGTCCGCTGGTCCCGGACCGTTCGCTGAGCTTCCAAGGCAAGAGATTCAATAAGGGAGTTACTCAAATACTCAGACCCCCCAATGATCAAAATAAAGAGGGGAATCGCTATTATTACCGTGTATACCACGGCCACCTGTGTGGAAAATTTCCAGTGTCGCACGGGGATATTATATCAGCACCTCGGTCGCCGGTGTCAGGAAATATCTTCGGTTTGGTGTCTTTTTTTCGGTTTGAGGGATTTAGGTGTGGATGGCGGGCCCTCGCGAGAAAAAAGCCCGGCTCATAACGGGCCGGGCTTCCTTATGAATTTGACCGTATGATGTTATTTATTGAACCGTATATCCGTAACGTAAAACACACCACCCTTATTCCAGCCCCCAAGGATACCTATACCGGTATTATTAGGAGCCGTCCCAGAATAATCCGTAAAGGGGACGGTAAGTTCATACCATCCGTTGCCAAGATCAGTACCGGCCGCAATGGTATAATATTTTTCTACCTCCGGGATTTTTACACAAATCTCAGTTAAATCTTCTGATTTAATTTTGAAAGTAATGGAACTATATACATCCTGGTATACCATCAGGTTCCAGAAGGCTATACAGGAACTGGGGGCTCCCCATCCGTTACCCGGTTCCACCTTATACACCTTTCCCTGATTCGCATCATCTATCATAGTGATAGTAGAACCCGAATCCCAGTTACCCATGGTAATACCAGCTGCGAGGGTTCCATCGGATTTAAAAAGATAGTAGGTATCCGGATAGGTCGGGGTTTCAATTACGGGCTCTCCTTCGCAAATGTTTACACTGTTGCCATTCGCATCAACCCAATCGATATTGCGAATCTCAAACCAGGTTTCTGCAGGTACACCTGCGGGATCATTGGCGATTACAAAAGAGAAGGCAGAGGTAATTTTCTTGTTATAAAAAGCACTGACATCTATTTCTACATCTGTCCAGGAAGTACTATCAAGGGTTGTGATACCAAGATCTGTTTTAAGATTCTTTGAAAGGATATTACTGGGATCTTGTAAAAGGAAACTAAACCATCCGGGGTCCATATTACCACTGCGGATCTGGAATTTCACTTTTTTTACGTTGGTAAAATTAAACGTTGTTTTTGGAGCAATAACCCTTGCAAAACTCCCGCCAGCCCAATTCTGAGTCCCCACAACAATTCGCTGCCCCCCCCTCGGATAAATCGGTGGCGGTAAAGGTACCACTCCACACATCATAGGCAAAATCAGTATCTACCTGGTAGGAATATACATAAAGGGAAGTCGAAGTAGAACCAGTATCCCCACCGCCACTAGTATCCCCCGTATCAGTCCCCGGTGTTGGTGCAGTGGGTGAGGGACATCCCATAAGCGATATGAAGCCCAGTACCAGCAGGGCTATTACACTAAACGATAGAACCTTCTTCACGGTCTTCCTCCTGTAAAAAATTACTCTAACATATGGTCACCTGATTTCATCGAGATGGCTAGGCAGAGGAGTTTCGCTTTGGTGGAGTATTTTCGGAAACAAAAAAAGCCCCGGCAGAACCGGGGCAATTATTTTTTTACATAGCCCTATGAGAAAACGGTCTACTGGTAGACCCTTACGTAATCTACCTCCATAATCGCCTGGCTAAGGTTAGGATCTATGGTGCCTCCGAGATTCCCCCCCATAGCAACATTAAGGATGATGAAAAATTCCTGGTCAAAGGGCCAGGGGGTATCCGCCATTTTCCTAAAGGGGGTTCCCACTTGTTGACCATCGATATACAGGGTTATTTCCGTACTGGTCCATCTAAGTCCATAGGTATGGAATGCGGTTGTGACCGTACTATCGATTTTTTCCCCAAGGGAGGTATAGCGATGGTCCCCCGTGGTTGTCGCATAGTGGACCGTTCCAAAAACTTTGTTTACCCCCGTGGTCCCGGGGCTATACTCCATAACATCGATCTCTCCGCAGCGGGGCCAGCCCACAGAGGTAATGTTATTCCCTAACATCCAGAAGGCGGGCCACACTCCATTACCAGCGGGCAGTTTAATGCGGGCCTCAATATAACCATGCTTCCAACTATACTTGCCCTGGGTTTTTAGGCGTGCGCTGGTCCAATTCCCATTTTCCTTTAACGCCCTGATTTTAAGGGTCCCATTAGAAACGTAGGAGTTGGTGCGATTATTGGTATAGGTCTGCACTTCGTTATTACCCCATCCTCCGGCACCAAGGTCGTAGGTCCATTTGGTGCTATCAGGGGCATCGGAAGGCCCATCAAATTCATCGCTCCAGACCAGAGAGAGGTTATCGAACTTCATGGTACTGGTGTCCTCCGGCGGTATAAACATACAAGAGCTTACTGTTAATAATACCATGAAAAGCACCCCAGCGAAGAAAAGTCCTTTAAAACCATGGGAAGCCACCAAAAGGGGTATCACTGGATACTGAAGGTGCCGGGCGTTCTTCAATAGTGATTTGGTCTTCTTGTTTCTCATAACGGCCACCTTACAGACTCACATTCCAATAAAAAGACAGCTCTGAATAGGATTGACCATTAAGAGCCCCCTGGGCAGCATTTTTATTGATAGCCCCCCACGGATCTACCGAATAGGGCCCAAAAGTCCAGCCCGTCCATTTTACCCCTACCCGATTTGTCTTAAAGGTAAAGGAAGGGGTATCAAAGCCATATGAAAGATCTACGGTCCAGCGATTGGGATAGGTCAAATTGAATGTTCTGGTCCACTCAGGTTCGAGCCATTTATCTCGATAATATTCGCCCACAATCATAAATTGGTCATATCGGACCTTAAGGCTGCCGCCCCAGTAATCCACAATGCGAGTATCCTGCCCGAGACTTCCCTGATGTCCCATTTCGGCCTGGGCCACAATTCTGAGGGACCCCAGAGGATTGCTTACAATCCGGCACCCCAGGGCCCAGAGGTTCCGTTGCTCAGGCAATCCGCCAGGGAAGGCCGCCCAGGTACCATTGGCCATTTTAAAGACCTGCCGATCCGTAGGTCCCGCATACAGGATATACAGCCCCGTAAGACTGGCGGCAAAAGGGGCTCCTTCGATATCGTCGCTGTTCCATTCATGAAACCAGGTAGCCCCTTCGGGGTCATAGGTAAGGACCGCCTCGAATTCCACCGACCGCCGATTCCCAAAGACATAGAAGGGCGGATTGTACCCGTTGTAGGTCTCGGTTAATGCCCTATTTGCGGGGCCTTCCAGCGGCACCCGGGCCCTCGCTACTGGCTTAAAACTAAAATATCCGTAATTAATGTCCGCTCCGATCTGGAGTTCCTGTCTGTTACCAGATCCAGAATCTCCGGTAAAGAAGCTTCCCCGAATCGTAGCCGCATTTGTATCTGTGACGAGCCCCCGGTAGATATACCTGCCATAGAGGTAGGTATAGCGGAATATATCGGTACCGAGTTCAATACTGCCCCCAAGCGTATCTAGATAGCCTACTATTTTCTCCGTTCCCTCCGCACTGCGATAGGGCAATCCTACCTTCTCACTTCCCGCGTACAAAAGACCTGTCTTTACTGTTGCATAGGGATACAATTTAGCAGACCAATACAGAGAAGCTTTACGGCCGGAGCCATAGATGTTAAAGGGATCCGCAGTGGGAGACATGGCGGGCCCAAATTCCTCTGCATACACAAGTCCCAGTTCCATGGTGGGCACATATACCGAAAGAGAAGGGAACATCCGGTAATAGTTAACAAGAATCTGGGGTTTGGCAGCGCCATACACTTCCGGCCCCCCAATAATGTTAAGGCCTTCCAGAGTTTCTTTACCTACTAATTCCAGGGCAATGGGAGCCTTAGACCCGTAGGTATCGTACCCGATAATATCGAAGGCTTCTTTGTTAATATTAAAGATGTCTCCCCTATCTTCAAAGCTTGCATGTCCGACGTGGTAATATCCATTAAGGGTAAACAGAGATGCATCGTATGTAAAATTTGCCGCATAGAGGTCTATGTTTTTTCCGCTGTACATCGGATAGGGCTCATAGAGTTTGGATGGCTCGGCGGAAGTCCAGGTTTTAAGGTATAGGTTGGCAGATAGATTTTCTGCCGGTTCTAGCTTCAAACCTATTGTGCTTTCTGCCCAGGTGGTAAACTTAAAGGCCTGCTGGAGGGGGACACCGTTTTCAATATTGGTGGTAATCGCACTGTGGTTAAGCGAAGCAAGGGACCCTACGGTAATATCCAGAGAACTCAAAGAAAGCAGCTGTTGTTCCTTTATCTGCTGTTTCAGACCTCCTTCTAACCCCTTTGTCAAATACACACTTTCATTAAGCCGAGCGAAATGAGCTTCTACTTCTGTATCAGTGGAATCGTACAACGAAAGGCGCCAGATATCCTGCATCAAGTAATAAACTGCCCGGGGAATCCGCATATTGATTCCATTTTGTTTTACCGGGCTCTGGGCGCAAACGCCAAACCATTCTTCGTTCATGTTATTCTTACCGGGAATAAAATCCCGGTCATAACCCGCGTTAGCCCAGGTTCCTACCGTATTATGGATATCCAGTTCTTTATTTTGATAATGCTTCCACCATTCATCGATCCATTCAAAAATAAAGGCCCCCAGGATATTACCATACCGACCTTTTCCATAGGCTTGCTGATATATCTCTTTCCACTGGCTCTTGTAATAGAGCATCTGACTATACTGATCTTCTTGCTGGGTAATAACATTAAACGCATCCGCCCCAGCTTCGGTAAAAACAATCGGCTTATCCAGGGTTTTCGCAATGTTTTCGTAGAAGCTTTCAAAAGCTTCGTATCCCCGATAGACGTTTATACCGAGAACATCCAATGACGGGCACAGTTCTTTTATAAGATCGAGATACTGCACATCTCCATTGATAAGCCCTACGGGCCGCAAGGGATCTATATCCTTCATTGCAGCCATGGCTTCTTCAAAAAGACTGTAGAGGTACCCCGCCTTTACCGCATTCTGTTCCCCCATAGGAAGGTTTTCGATATTCGAACCAGACCAGACAAGGCCGTAATTACTTTCGTTACCCAACATGTACATGAGGACCCCACGGGTGGTTTTATAGGTTTGAGCGGTTTTCTTAGCCTGTTCGATCAGGGTTTTTCGGGTATGTAAATCAGAGTAATCGGTCTGAGCATACCACCGACCATTTACGGTGACCCCATAGCGACCAAAAAGATCATTTATGACGGTGTAAATCCCATATTTTGTGTAGATGTACTCAACCCAGCGGGGGGGGGGAATAGTAGAAAACATCCGGATAACATTTACCCCCATGGCCTTCATAAGGGACATGTCCGTATCAATAACCCGCTGAATAAATTCGTCATCCTTACTCCAGAGATCGTACGTGTGGGTTTCTCCTATCGGCGTGTAGGCCCAGACCATCCCTTTTATTTCTACAGGACGATTGTCAATAACAAGACGCCACCCCTGGGCATCTTTTATGGTCTGTACATACTGGGCGTGAACAGAACAAACCACACTTATTAATATGCTGAATACAGCTATACCTATGCGTTTCATTTCTTTGCCTCCCCTTTTGATGGTAGGGCTACTACTTTCCCATCTCCCCAGGTACTGGCATCCATATAGGATTTGTCTTCCTGGCTCATCCAATGGAGCAAACGAGACCGTTCCTTCCCACCGTCCGCATCATTTATTTGAAATTCGAGACGAACCTTTTGCCCTATCTTTAAAGGCTTTGTGTTCAAAACCGAAAGGGGGATTTTTGCTTCCATTTTGTATCCCCGTTCATGGAACATAAAGGCAACCTGAATATCCGCAATCTGTGTAGTCACATCATTAATGCTCATTTCATACTGCCGAGGATTACTTTTGCTTTTCGGAACGAAGCGCATCCGTTTATCCGTGGCTTTATAAAACGTATGGGGGGTAGTATCGGTCCCAAAGAAAAATTCGATCGAATCGCCCCGCCAGGCCTGGGGGGCAGGAAAGGGATTTATTTCAGGATCATCGTCGGTGATGTCTGCAAAGAGATACAAATTTTGCCCATCGGTCCGTACCACAAAATGACCATCCGTATTCTGGGGATTAAAGAGTCCCCCATATACCATTACCCGAGTGTATACGCCCTTCAAACCATCCCATTCGTCAAACTTCCCATCGATACCAGGGATGTCATTGGTAGAAAAATAGATAGGCGCAATTTGCCCTACCGGGGGTTTTCCTGAAAAACCTTCCACCGCCTCCACCGGGGCAGGCCGCCACGGCGGAGGAATAATATGCTTTTCGGTAGTGGTAAGACAGGAAACTACCAATACTGCGCTTGCCATAAGGATCCCAACAACCGGGCCTCGTTTCATACCTCTACTCCTTCAGGTTTTGTAAAACCTGCAATGGGATAAGAAAAAAGCCCGGCTCATAACGGGCCGGGCTTTTTAGAACCAGTCCTTGCATGGACCGGTCCTCTCCCGATCTTCAGCATCAGACCGTTCGGTTACTTTATGCCCAGCTTCTGTTTATTGATCTTCATCTTTTCAGTCTGGACAGCCTGGACCTTTGCGATTCCCTTATCCTGCTTAAACTTCTGAAGTTCGTTCCAGATCTGGTCAAACTCGGCATCGGTCTTGGCTCGCAAGAGCCGTGGCAAATCTCGGCCCCAGCGCCGGGCTATTTCTTCGGCAATAAGGGCTTCGTCAGAACCGGGGGTAAGCTGGAGATTGTCGTAGGCCGCAAAGGAACGCACATAGGGCCGGGTCCACAGCTGGGGCTGGGCCAGGGCAGGAGAATACTTGGCTCCCCACTGATCTGCCCAGGGATTATCCATGAGCATCCAGTAGGTATACTGAACGCCATACTTTGTCTCCTGGGCATTCTTGTCAGTCTGATCAAGTTTTTCTATCTCCGGCAACAACTGGGGAACCCCATTTTTCATGGTATAGGTAACATCGGGGATACCAAAGTAGGTGTCAAACTGCCCTTCTTCGCTGATTAAGTAAGTTAAGAATTGAATGGCCCGGGCAGGATCCTTACAATTCTTTGAGATAAGGGTGATGGTCCACCCGGAAATCCCCTGACCCGCCAGCGTGTGGGGATCCTTGCGGGAATTCTTTGGTCCATCCACCGCGATGTACACCATGTTGGGATCCCGGTTATACAGGGCCATCTGGGCCGCCTGCATATCCCAGTTTTGATATAAGAGGGCAAAATACCGCCCCTGGGCGGCCTTTTCTTCGATCTGGGAACGTTTATCCACGAAGATGTCCGTAGCCAGGAGCCCTTCTTCATTGGCCTTTCGGAACATCTTAAGCCAGCGGATATAGTCCGGATCGGTACTGCGATCGTAGATTTTTCCATCCTTTTCGTAGGGAATGGCCAGGAAATTCTGGATATACCCCTCGAGGGAAGCATTCCCCACATCGGTAAATTCCTGGAACCCAATCGGAATAAGGGGCTGACCACCCACGGTGGGGAACTTCGCCTTTGCGGCCCGCAGGGCATTCAAGAAGCCCTCGGGGGTGGTCATGTCGGGCTTACCAATGGCTTCGTAGATATCCTTTCGCACCAGGAAGGTCTGATTGCTGGTCAGTTTCCCCTTCAGTTTTTCATAATCCTGGGGAGTATAGGAAGCGTTAGGGTACCCATACACATGCCCATCGGCCTGGCGGTACCAGCCAAGTTTCTGAGGATTGGCTACCTTAAAGAAGTAGGGATCATACTGCTGGGCGAGCACATCCAGAGGGAGCACCAGACCCGCATCAATCATCATGGGAACCTGGCCTTCCCACCACCCGATGGTGATAAGATCCGGCAGGGTATTCCCCGCAATCATGGAGTTCATCTTTTCCGCTTCATTCCCTGCGGGGACAATGAACCGAACATTCACCCCCGTTTTCTGGGTGATATACTTGGAAACCGCCGAATCCCCCCATTGCCGGGCAAACCAGCTAAAATTGATGTACCAGTCAAAGGTGATGGGGGTATCCTTGTTCAACTTCCACCCCGGCGTAGAACCCGTACCGGCGACCGTCTTTGTCCCGGCCTTTGGGGCTCCTTTATCCTGGGACCCTTCTGCGAACACCACAGCCCCTACAAGCAATAACGTCAGGGCTGTTCCAAGCAATTTCTTTACCATACAAAGCCTCCTTCTAACCCTTTATTGAACCTATCATGATCCCCTTCACAAAGTACTTTTGGAGAAAGGGGTAAATCACAATGATGGGAGCGGTGGTGACCACCATGGTGGCCATTTGCACCGATTGGGAGTTTACCTGCCCCGCCGAAATACCCACGGGCATGGCCACCACCGCCCGGGATGCGGTGGCACTTGCCACAACCCGATACAAAAAGGTCTGGATCGGCTGGAGATCGGGGTTGTTAATGAAGATCACCCCCATAAAGTAGTCGTTCCAGTTATAGACCCCATTAAAGAGGGCGATGGTCGCAAGAACCGGCATTGAAACGGGAAGGACGATACGTAAAAAGATAACAAAATCGTTAGCCCCATCGATCCGGGCCGATTCTTCCAGAGCCGCGGGCAACTCCCGGAAAAAACTCACAAAGATGAGCATGTTCCAGAAGCTAAAAAGACCGGGAATAATGTAGACCCAAAAGGTGTCGTAAAGACCAATGCTTTTAAGCAAGATAAAGTAGGGAATCAGGCCCCCCCCAAAGAACATGGTGATGGTCCCGAGGAGCATATAGAACTTCTGGCCTACGAGGTACCGCTTGGAAAAGGCATAGGCCACCATAGAGGTAAAGAAAACGCTCGTAATCGTACCAATCAGGGTTCGCCAGATCGTCACATTAAAGGCCTTAATAATGTTCTTATCCAGGAAGACAGTTTTATAACTTTCCAGAGTAAACTTTCGGGGCCACCAGTAAATTCCCCCCAGCATGGTATCGGCGGACTCGTTAAAGGACAGAACTACCGTATACCATACGGGGTACAGGGTGATGAAACAGACCAGAACCATCACGAGTTCTAAAATCCGCTCGGCAACCTTTTCTCGTAAGAGCTGTCTATGTAACGAAGCATGATGATGTATAGACCCAGACTTCACGGTTTCAACTCCTTCTCCACAGGTTCCCTAAAACAGGGAAACCTCATTCAATTTTTGGGTTACCTTATTGGCGATAAAGAGCAAAATGAAGGCTACCACCGACTTAAAGAGCCCAATAGCAGAAGCATAGGAGTACCGCATACTCCTCATGGCCACATGGTACACGTAGATATCAATCACATTAGAACGGGGCGCATTCAGGGGGTTCCACAATACCAGGATTTGATCAAAATTAGAATTCAGTAGCCCCCCGACGGCCAGGATGAAAAGGATCGTTATGGTTCCCTTGATACAGGGCAAAGTAATAGAAAACATCTGTCTAAGGCGGCTTGCACCGTCAACCGTGGCAGCCTCGTACAACTCCGGGTCAATCCCCACAATCGCCGCCAGGTAAATGATGGCGGACCAGCCAAGCTCTTTCCAGATATCAGAGATAATCACCACCCACCAGAAATACTGAGGTTCTGCAAGGAACGTTATACCCTCCTGGGTAAGGCCGGCTAATTTTAAAAGCTGATTCACCAGTCCCGTGTTGGAAAGCCAGGTGGTAAGGATTCCCCCAAGGACCACCCAGGACAAAAAGTGGGGCAGGTATGAAATAGTTTGCACCCACCGTTTAAACCGGGGACTGCGGAGTTCATTCAACAACAGGGCAAAAATGATAGGCAGGGGAAACCCGATAAGCAACTTAAGGATAGAAATCCCCAGCGTGTTGGTAAGGATGTTTAAAAATTCCGGATCCTTTATAAAATTGATAAAATGCTGGAAACCATAATTCGAAGCCCAGGGGCTCTGCAAGAAATTCCAACTGAAAAGGGATTCGGTAATCCGATAATTCCGTTTAAAGGCAACTAAAATCCCATACATGGGCGCATAGTTAAAAATGAGCATCCACAGAACCCCCAGCAGGGCCATGACCTGGAGATACCGTTGTTCTTTAAATTTGCTCCACCAAGTTCTTTTCATACCGTTCCTCAATACAGATGCAGTATACGGGGGGCTGGTAGAAGTTGGATAGCGTTACATTTTTCATATTGGTGTTTTTTTTTCGGTTTTCGTCCTCTCAGCGCAATCGATTTCGTTGACCGGCAAAAAGGGAGCCTCTATACTGGAAGAGTAGGAAGCAGACAGAGAAACATACCGGCCCGGGGAAACAAAACCGGGACCGTCGAGAGAGGCGGGTCTGGTTGCTTGTTTGCACCGCCGGCCATTTTAAAGGAACCGGTAAGATTCTCTATCAGCGAAGAAAACATGAGCGCAGGAATACGTGATAAGGAGTTTGGGTATGCCAGACATAAACGGCTATTTTACCACTTTTCTGGGAGAAACCTTTTATAAAATCGAGCACTATGACAAGATGCCCTCATTTTTTATGACCCTGGTAAGCGCCTCCGATATATGGAATTTCCTCTGGTCCCATGGGGGGCTAACCTGTGGACGCCGGGATGCGGACCGGGCAATCTTTCCCTATTACACCGCCGACAAAGTCGCCGATGGGCGGTTTTACACCGGGCCCTACACGGCTATACGTATCAGGGAGCAGCAGGGAGATGGCATGGGGGCTTCCACGACGCGCACCATGGTCTGGGAACCCTTTGCGGAAGAGAAAAACCCTGCCTGGAATATTGAGCGAAACATCTACAAAAACACGAGTAGCTCCAAGGTATATTTTGAAGAAATTAACCATAGCCTGGGTCTTTGTTTTCAATATGGCTGGCTTTCCAGTCATCGGTTTGGCATTGTACGCCATGTGCGACTCCTATCGCTTAAGGCGGAAACTCGCTCTCTAGAACTTCTTGATGGCTGTCAGAATATCCTGCCCGCCTGCATCACCGCAGCGCTCCAGAACGATACCAGCGTGCTCCTGGATGCCTACAAAAAAACCGATCTCGAGCCGGAAAGTGGACTTGCCATCTTTGGGGTTTCTTCTATTGTTACTGATCGGGCGGAACCCAGCGAAGGGTTATTAGCCAATGTAGGCTGGTTTAGCCATACCACCAGCGTATACCTCCACCCCACCACCGTTCAGGCATTTAAAGAGGGACACCCCCTTCCGCAGGATACCTGTATCAAGGGGCTGCGGCCAAGCATGTTCACCTATCAACAGATAGAGCTGGGCTCCGCAAAACCTCAGGGCGAGTGGTACCAGGTATTCAATACGAGTCTTGATGCCTGCGCTATCGTAGAATTGGCGAACCTGCTGAAGGATCGAAGGGCCGCTAGCGCCGCCCTCGAGCAGGATATACAGGCGGGACAGGCTCAGCTTGAAGCATACCTGGCTGCAGCGGACGCACACCAGCAGGGCGGAGACGAAATGACCTGCGTCCATCACAAAGAAAACGTGCTTTTCAACATCATGCGGGGTGGTATCTTTTATGATACCTATCAGGTACCCCTGGCGGATGTGCAGGATTTTATCGCCCACCGGAACAAGGCCCTTGCCCCCCTGGCAACGCAGTTATTCAGGGGGATGGGGGAAACTACTTCCTATCAACAGCTTTTAGAAAGGGCTGGGGCCTCCCAGAATCCCCAGTTTGAACGGCTCTGCCTTGAGTACCTTCCCCTTACCTTCTCCCGCCGCCATGGAGACCCCAGCCGCCCCTGGAACCGCTTTTCCATAGAAATCCAGGATGAGCAGGGGAGACCCCGCCTGAATTACCAGGGAAACTGGCGGGATATTTTCCAGAATTGGGAAGCCCTGGCCTATTCGTATCCGGTCTATGTGGAAGGGATGGTAGCTAAATTCCTTAATGCCCTTACCATCGATGGCTATAATCCCTATCGGATCACCCGGGAAGGGATCGACTGGGAAGTCGCGGAACCGGACAATCCCTGGTCCAACATTGGGTACTGGGGCGACCATCAGGTTATCTATCTGCTTAAACTTTTAGAGTTGCTTGAGGCAACCCAAAAAGAACAGGTATACCGCTACCTGAACAAAAAGGTTTTTTCCACCGCCAATGTCCCCTATCGTCTTAAAACGTATCAGGAAATCCTTAAAAACCCCCGGGATACCATCGCTTTTGACCATAGTCGGCACCGAAAGATTATGGAAGAAGTAGAACGGTACGGGAGCGATGCCAAGCTGGTCCGTTCTTCCGATGGGGAGGTGGTGCTCGTGAATATGACCACCAAATTACTCACTGTCCTTGCGGCAAAGCTGGCCAACTACATCCCCGGTGGTGGCATCTGGCTTAACACCCAGCGGCCTGAATGGAACGACGCCAACAATGCCCTTGCCGGGTGGGGACTTTCCATGGTGACCCTCTACTATCTCCATCGGTATGTACTGTTCTTAGAGCAATTGTATCAAACAGCACCCCAAACGGAGTATGAATTGCCTGAGGAAATGCACCAGCTTTTCAGCCAGCTTGCCCACAATTTTGCCGGCACACCCCCTGAAACGCTCCAGGACCCCCTGGCACGACGGCGCTTCGTAGACAAAAATGGGCTCCTGTACGAAGAAGCCCGTACCAGGCTGTACGATCAGGGGTATTCGGGAAGTACAAAAACCCTTTCGTCCGCGGAACTGCTGGCGGGTTTAGCAGCCTTCCGCACTCATATTCAATCCTGCATACGGCAAAACAAACGGGCCGACGGTCTGTATCACGCATATAATACCTTGAGCCTTGATAACAAAGGGGGCATGCATATCGATTATCTCGATGAGATGCTCGAAGGCCAGGTGGCAGTTCTTTCCTCCAATTACTTAAGCGAACAAGAAGCCCTGGACCTTTTCCGGGCCCTCCGGGGAAGTCGCCTCTTCCGGGAAGATCAATACTCGTATCAACTGTACCCCGAAAAGGAACTTCCCCATTTCCTTGCAAAGAACAGGGTACAACCGGCAGAGTATGAGAACATTCCCCTCCTTAAAAAGATGGTAGAACAGCGGGATCGACGCATCCTTGCCATCGATATCGAAGGGATTGGACACTTTCATCCCAGTTTCCGTAACAGTTCGTATCTTGAAAGGGCCCTGGATAGGCTCCTGGAAACGAACGCCTATGATCGGGCTCTTATTGAACAGAGCCGCGGGGCCGTTCTTTCCCTGTATGAAAAGACCTTTAACCACCGCACGTTCACCGGTCGGTCGGGAACCTTTTACGCCTACGAGGGATTGGGCAGTATCTACTGGCATATGGTATCCAAGTTACTCCTGGCCGTTCAGGAACAGGCCCTGCGGGCCCAGACACCCTCCATTCGGCACGCCCTTATCGAAGCCTACTACGATGTTCGCAAAGGGCTTGGTTTTAACAAAACCCCCTCCCATTACGGGGCCTTCCCCATGGATCCCTACTCCCACACCCCCGCGGGACAGGGTGCCAAACAGCCGGGCATGACCGGCCAGGTAAAAGAAGAGGTCCTTACCCGCTGGGGAGAATTGGGACTTCACTATCAAGATGGCCTTCTTTTTATTCATCCCCAGCTGTTACGGCGCCGGGAATTTGATGCGCATCAGCAACTGCATTTTACCTTCTGTGGGGTTCCCTTTACCTATGAAGTGAGCCCTGTTCAGAGGGCCCTTCGGATAAGCACCGTTAGCGGCACCCATGAACGTCCTATCAATGATTTTTCCCATTGTCATTTGAGCCGCGAAGAAAGTCAGGCCCTTATGCAGCGGGATGGGAGCATCCAGCATATTCACATCATGATTAAGGAAGAAGATCTATGGAAATAATTTCGATTATTGAAACGGCCAAGGGGGGGATCCCCTTCCAAAAGTGGAGCGGGGAAACCCTTTTTCAAAAGGTAAAACCCCCTACGGAAAAACCAAGCAGTCTCGTAGGGATCCGGATTTTTCCTCAATCCCCGCAACAGGTCATTTTAGGTTTTGGAGGCGCCCTCACAGAGTCTTCCGCCTATGTGCTGGGTCTGCTTCCGCAAGAAAAGCAAGAAGAGGTGCTACTCGCCTATTTTGGTAGTTCAGGGCACAATTATACCTTTGGCCGGACCCATCTGAATAGCTGTGATTTTTCCCTCGAAAACTGGGCCTGTATGGAAAACCCACCGCCCCCTGGCAGCGATCTTTCCGCCACCTTAGAAGGTTTTACCATGGAACGGGCCCGGCGCTATCAAATTCCCCTGTTACGAAAGGCTCAGCAAGCCCATGGGGCCCCTCTAAATCTGGTACTCAGCCCCTGGAGTCCCCCCGCATGGATGAAGGACAATGGGGATATGAACCACGGGGGTAAACTGAGGAAGGAATACTACCCCCTCTGGGCTCGATACATCTGTTGCTATATTAAAGAATTAGATTCCGAAGGGATTCCCGTGTGGGCCCTTACCATACAGAACGAACCGGAGGCAAAGCAGGTGTGGGATAGCTGTCTCTGGACTGCCCGGGAAGAAGCGGAGTTTGCGGTTCGTTATTTGCGGCCCGTTCTCCGGGAAGAAGGGTTAGGGCATATCAAGATCCTTATCTGGGATCACAATCGGGATCGTCTGTGGGAACGGGTACACGAAAGCCTTTCCTACCCCGGAGCCAGGGAGGCAATCGATGGCGCCGCCTATCACTGGTATTCCGGGGATCAGTATGAAACGGTGCACCAGGTGGCTACCACCTACCCTGATAAACTCCTGATTTTTACAGAGGGGTGCATCGAAGCGGGTCCCCATCCGGGGGCATGGTATAGCGGCGAACGGTATGGCCACAACATCATCAATGATTTAAACCATGGTTGCCAGGCATGGATCGATTGGAACATCCTTTTAGATATGCAGGGGGGCCCCAACCATGTAGGGAACTACTGCGATGCTCCGATTCTGGCAGACCCCGCAAGCGGGACAATCCATTACCAGAGTTCTTACTACTATCTTGGACACTTTAGTCGTTTCATTACCCCCGGCGCACGGTTAGTACCCAGCAAGGTGCTGGGAGACTGGTTTCCGCCGGGTATTGATGGACGTCTCCACAACCTGGTAGAAACCTGTGCGGCCAGGAATCCCGACGGAAGCCTCGCAGTGGTGGTCATAAATCGATCAGAAGCGTCCCTCTGGTATCAATTTCAGTTCGAAGAACAAACCCTCTGGTACCTCAATCTTGCGCCCCGAAGCATTCAAACGGTAAGGATAAAGTAAACATGTTTAGAAGCGTTTACTTACCCCCCCAGCCTGTCGGGAAAAGGGGTTTTTCTTTTCCTTGTATAAAGGTGTCCAGCGGAAGTTGATCCACCGAACGGGGCCAGGCACAGGAAAGTCGGCCAGTAGGGGGTACATGTCCAAGAAGCACATCTACCACACCGGCCCCTTCGGTACCCGGAAGCCAGGCCGCCAGGATGGCATCACAGGAAAGGGCCAATTCATCTAATAGGAGGGGCCGGCCACTTATAATCACCAGAATGACCTGTTTAAAGCGAGCCCGGGCTTCCCTAAGAGCTTCCTGTTCTCGGGGCGGAAGCTCCGGTCGCGCCGTATCGCCCTTTCCTTCCGCATAGGGGAACTCCCCAGCCACCACAATACAGAGCTCATCTATTTTCCCCTTTGTCCCATTCTGAGGACTTTTCTTTGTACCTGCATTGGATTCCCCTTCCACGGCTGCATCAAATGTAGCTCGGGGATTATAGATAATTTCCACCTCAGGAAGGACTTCCCGCAGGGCTCCTACGATGGTAGTACCCGCGGTGATGTTTCCTGGTTTACCCTGCCAGTCGATGGTCCAGCCGCCACATTGGATGCCGATGTCGTCGGCGGCCCAGCCGGCCACGAAAAGGCGGCGGGGACTGGTACCAGTATCGGCGGCAGGCTCCTTCCCTGCCCCGCCAGCCTTTTCGACCCTGGCCCCGCCGGCTCCTGAACCAGGCATTCCCAGGGGAAGAACCCCATTATTTTTAAGAACCACCACACTTTTTGCCACCCCTTCCCGGGCCAGGGCCCGGTGGTCCGCAGAGCGGACCACCGAAGCCGGCTGGGCCGCGAGCACGGCCTCAAGGGGCGCATCAAACAAACCCATCTCAAACTTTACCCGCAAAATCCGGCGAACCGCATCATCAATCCGGCTGAGGGGAACCTTCCTCTTTTGTACTAATTGCTCCAGGGTGTCGATAAAACGGGGAGCATCGTAGGGGACCATCACCATATCGATCCCCGCATTTATTCCCTGTTCCACCGCCCGGGAATAATCCGGATCAATCTGATCAATACCGCCCCAATCGGACACCACAAAACCCGTAAATCCCCAGCTCTTTTTAAGGACATCGGTAATCAATTCCCGATGGGCGTGCATCTTGATGCCATTCAAACTGGAAAAGGATACCATGATGGTCCGTACCCCCGCTTCAACCGCCGCCTTATAGGGGGGAAACAGCACTTCCTCAAGATACGTCCTATCCGCCACCGTATCTCCCTGATCAATCTTATAGGTATCGGTTTTTGAAGTTCCCCAGCGGGTGCCGCCATCACCAATGAAGTGCTTTGCCGTTGTTACCGGCCGCACCGGCAGTAAGGCCGCCGCATCTTTAAAGCCTTCGATGTAAGCCCTTCCGAGGCGGGCTACCAGGGCGCTCGATTCTCCATAGGATTCATAAAAACGGCCCCAGCGGGGGTCCCGGCCAACCGCAATACAGGGGGCAAAATTCCAATACACGCCGGTGGCAGCCATTTCCAGGGCGGTGGCCTTTCCGATACGGCGCACCAGGTCCGCATCTCCCGTAGCACCCAGCCCGATGTTATGGGGAAAAATCGTAGCGTTTTGTAGGTTATTGTGCCCATGAACCGCATCGACTCCGTAGATGATCGGAATCTGGAGGCGGGTTGCGAGGGCCTCTTCCTGATACCGGCGGATCATGTCTTGCCAGTCCTGCACCGTGTTAGGTCGAGGAGCACCGCCACCACCGCTTAACACACTGCCCAGAAAATACCGACCGATATCCCCGGGCCGCAGGCTTCCCCGTTCAATCTGGGTCATCTGACCAATTTTTTCGCGGAGGGTCATGCGAGAAAGGAGATCCTCCACCCGTTTTTCAATAGGAAGTCCCGCATCCTTATAGGGAGCGTTCTGAGGAACCTTACTTTCCGGTGCGTTTTGAGTACGGCACCCTATGACTCCTCCTAGAAGCAGAGAAAAGAACAAAGCCCCACAAACAAACCTCAGGATGTTTTTACCAAGAGAGGGCCCCTTTTTTTTCATGACAAACCTCCTTTTCATCGCATAAAGCACGGTCAGTATACTATCGAAATCGATTTCGCTCAACAAAGCAAGGGAACCACCAAAAAATCTTCTTCCATTTCTGAAAAAAGGTGGCTTCCTTACCCTTTTCGATCTTAACATCCCTTGCCATTTCATTTTACTTATTTAATAAGTAAAATGGTAAGAAACAATAAGGGCGTAGTTCATAAGGAGGTCAACCATGAAACGAATTGTACTTTTGGCCCTTGTGGGAACATTATTCTGTAGCACCGCAGGAGCGGGGGATTTCTCGCTGAATCTTCTTGCAGCCTATTATCCACCGAACCTGAGTGGGTACCAATCGAGCGGATTTGCCCCCATTAACTACACCTATATAGAAGGGCAGGAGCCCCCATCGGCCCTGAGAAGCCTGGGTTCCACCTGGGGTGGGGCAGAAACAAAGGCGGTTCTTTCGTATACCCATTCAACACCTTTTTTAGTAGGGCCGGGGCTCATGGCAAACAATGCCGTAACGGGGAAGGGCTCCCTTGAACTTTCGCCGGTTTCCATAAACGGTGTGGGACAGTGTTCCCTATCGCCCATCGCCTTTCTGGTCTTTGATGCCGGTGCAGCCATTGGCACCGGCTGGACCGCCGGACCCTTCCAGGGGCTTGGGCTCAACCCGGCCAGTAATGATGTTTCCCTGGAGCTTACCCCCTTTGGGGGCCTTGTGTGGCGGGTCTGGGGGGCGGGGACCTTCCAGTTTGATGTGGCAGCCCTGTTTCCCGGCGAATGGAATCATCTTGTGGTGGTAGCCACCGCTAAGGTGGAATACAAGGCCTATACCGGCGCGGCTTCCCATCAGGCCTGGCTCTACGAAGCCGATGGGGGAGAGAATTTTAACGGCACCAAATTCTATGGGACCTATATTCTTGGCTACCAGATACCCCGTTTAGTGAATTTCGTGGGTCTTATGGCAGAAAGCGAAGAATGGATCGACGGCGTGCGAAATTACAGTCCTATGGCGTCGGGCGGCTGGGGCTCGGATTTTCGATTCTGGCTACTCAGTGCTTTACTCAATTTTAAGTTCAGCCAAAAGGATACTCTCATTCTCCTGTTCCAGTTTAAAATGGATCGGGATTATACGGATGCCACCACCAGGTATCGATCCTTTGAAACCCGGGTATTCGAAGCGCCCTACTGGTACTTTAACCGGATTGCCTTTTCATATACCCACACATTCTAGGTTGTTTAAAACTGTCAGAAGTAAGGGAACACCCCCGGGCCCCGAAGGAACCGAAACCTTGCTGGTACCTCCCCGGAGGGTCCCCTAGCTGGGGAAGGACCAAAGGAATTAACTATTACCAGACCTAGATTGGGTAAGATTTAACAGCTTAAGGTTTCATAGGGGAGCTTTCTTGCTTCCTCCCTAATATCGGAAGACCAAGCAAACGAGCCCGATTATACCGCTGATAAAGGTTAAAGGGAACATTGGCCAGCACCGCATAGGTAAACATGATCAGATTAGCAGGCCATGGGCCCCAACAAAGCAGGCAGCACTCTTGCCTGACCAGCCCTCCTTTGGGGTCTGAAGAACCCGGCAGCCCCAATGACGGGCCAGTTCTACGGGCCCATCGGTGGAGCCATCATCCACCACAATGATTTCCTGGGGTTGTAGGGTTTGTTTCTGCAAGGACTGTAAAAGACCAGGAAGGCGGCCTTCTTCGTTAGGGGCATGAATGACGACTGAAAGAGAATGGCGGCTACCTGGGGCAATGGGGCTTTCCCCAGTAGGGGGGAGAGAATCCTTTGAGGATAGCACAAGAAGGGGGGCAGTATAAAAGCGGCGCACCCGTAAAAAGCCGATAACCACAAGGATTACAAAAAAGCATTTGCCCTATATTCCACATACAAATAGTTATCATTACTATACCATTGAAAGAGACAATAAAAGAGATAGACCCCTAAAATTTAAGGGGCCGCTAGGTCGATTCAACCACGGCCTATGATTCTTACCCCTGTACCGGGGTTTGCATCATTTCCCTGACTTATAGTAACGCCGTAGAGGAAACAGCTTCCTTCTCTGTTCAATCTCTTTTTTACATTGTAAAATCCCCTAGAGAGGTGTATCATATTGAAAATGTTGACCTTTCAAACTGCCCTATAAAAAAACAAAAGGTAGGACTTATGGTACAAAAAAATACATTAGAAACCAAGCAAAATAAACGTCCCATCGAATCCTACGAGCATCGGGACAAAGAGCGCATCAACAACCCGTCCGTGGGGCTGGTCACACCTGAGACTGACCCCGACGCCGGACAAAAGAAAAAGCCCTACGCCTATGACCCCCATCCGCTCTCCCGCATGAAGACCGAACTGGTCTGGGCGGGCAAGGCCGAGCACACCTCCTTCGAAGTGCCGACGGTCTCGCTCCACGTCCACGAGCGGATCGCCCCGCGCGCCATCATCGAGGGGGTGCGCAAGAAGAACGGGCAGAAGGGTCCGGTGCAGTTGGGGCTATTCGAAGAAGAGCGCAAAGAGCCGCTGCGCGAGGCCGTCGAGTTCTACCGGCACAAGCACGGCTGGAGCAACCGCCTGATCGCCGGCGATTCGCTGCTGGTGATGAACTCGCTTTTGGAAAAAGAGGGGATGGCGGGCAAGGTGCAGATGATTTACATCGACCCGCCCTACGGCATCAGAAAAAACAGATTGACTCAAAGCACAAGGGACTGTTGACAATGACGCCTATCGAAAAATTTCAGAATCTCCTGCGTGAACTTTTCCAATTCGACTGCGCCGACCTGGACTTCGGCATTTACCGCATCATGAACCACAAGCGAGCGGTCATCGAGCATTTCATCGCCGAGGATTTGCCCCAAGCCATTGCCGAAGAACTCTCTCGCGGCGCGCTGGCCGAACAGGCGCAGGCGGCGCAGGAGTTGCAGACCGCCAAGAAAAAAGTACTGGACACCCTGGGCGAGGACGCGCTGGACGCGGACGGCAACCTGGCCGTAAAGTACCACGAGACCAGAGCGGGCCGGGAATACCTGGAAGCCCAGACCAAAGCCAAAGGGGCGCGTTCCACCGAGGCGCTGGAAGCCGCCATCTACAATCATCTCTACGCCTTCTTTAGCCGCTACTGGCAGGATGGCGACTTTATCTCCAAGCGGCGCTACTCGAAGAAGGAGCGCTACGCCATCCCTTATAACGGCGAGGAAGTGTATCTTTACTGGGCCAACCACGACCAGTACTACGTCAAAACCGGCGAGTACTTCACCGACTACACCTACCAGGCGCCGAGCGGCGTGACCGTGCACTTCAAACTGCGCCAGGCCGATGTGGAGCAGAACAACGTCAAGGGCGAAAAGCGCTTCTTCCTGCCCGTGCTGGGCGGCATTGCCTGGGACGAGGCGGCGCGGACGCTTACCATTCCTTTCGAGTTCCGCCCGCTGACCGAACAGGAGAACATCGCCTACGGCCAGAAGAACCAGCAGGAGGCCATCCTCGCCAAAGCGGTTGACGAGATTCCGAAGCGTGTCAAGGCTGCCGACGCGCTGGACACGCTGACCCGCGAACGCCGCAAGAGCGAAAAGGGCGAGACCGTCACCTACCTGGAACACCACCTGCGCCAGTACACCCGGCGCAACACCAGCGACTTTTTCATCCACAAGGACCTGCGCGGCTTTCTCTCCCGCGAACTGGACTTTTACCTCAAGAACGAAGTGCTCAACCTGGAAGAGATGGAAGCCGCCGGCGAAGCGCTGGCCGAAGGCTGGTTCCAACTCTTGCGCCTCATCAAGCGCATCGGGGGGCGGGTCATCGAGTTTCTGGCGCAGATCGAGGACTTCCAGAAGACCCTGTGGGAAAAGAAAAAGTTCATCACCGAGACCTTTTATGTGGTCACCGTCGGCAACATTCCCGGAGCCTTCTATACGGAGATTGCCGCAAATGGTGCGCAGTGGGAGGAGTGGCAAACGCTTTTGGCCGTCGAGGCGCCCAAAGCGGCGGGAAAGCGCGTTGAATTACTCAAAGCCCATCCGACTCTGCCGCTGGACACGCGCCACTTCCCGCAGGATTTTACCGACCGCCTGCTGGCTGCCTTTGAGGACCTGGACGAGATGACCGACGGACTGCTGGTACACGCCGAAAACTGGCAGGCGCTCAACCTGCTGCAGGAAAAGTACCGCGAGCGGGTGAAGTGCATTTACATTGACCCGCCGTATAACACGGGGAGCGATGAGTTCCTCTACCGCGATGCTTACCAACATTCCAGTTGGCTGGCGATGATGTATGATCGACTTGTTATGATGCATTGCACCATGAAACGAGACGGGACGTTTTTTACGAGCATTGATCACAACG
>Ga0209720_1000951_pt1 | contig 26980 bp, 24 predicted proteins | sample AD_JPNMR3_MetaG_FD_184426 | JGI IMG/M metagenome (GOLD analysis project Ga0209720, IMG submission 184426) | Active sludge microbial communities of municipal wastewater-treating anaerobic digesters from Japan - AD_JPNMR3_MetaG (SPAdes) (version 2) | ecosystem: Engineered > Bioreactor > Anaerobic...
AAGTATAGTTAAACGATGAACTAAGTTTGGGCAAAAAATTGGTTTTTGTGACCTCTTTTTGATAATTTGCCTGGTCGATTCTGGCTTGTGAAATTTTTATTTTAAGATTGTTATCAATGGCGATTTTGATACTGTCTTCAAGGGAAAGTATTTCTTCAGCAAACAACAAGGAAGTTGTAAATAAAAAGATAAATACAATTTTTTTCATTTTTTGTTCCTTATTCCGTTTACGAACATTTGATAAACGATGTCGGTCTTTTTTACCAGGGAGTACTCTCTTCCACTTAACAACCATTTGTGAATATTACCGTGCAAAATTCCAAGAAGCGAATGCATGATATCATCAGCTCCAAAATTTTTAAGTGTCCCTGCTTTGATCTGGTCTGAAATTTCGTTTTTTAGAAAATCCCACCTGGAAAAAAATGTACTCCAGAATTTCATGAATTCGCCTTTCTTAATGGACGGTTTTTCCTGAACCAGGATTTTGAATAAGAAATAATTTTTTTCATGATGCGACAGATACATTTCAATAAATTTCCTTATTTTTTCGAAAAAGTCGTCAATTTTTTCTATGCTGGCTTTCGCATTACTAAGAAATTGGTTAAAGTTTTCTTCAATGATTGCAAAAAAAAGATCGTCCTTATTCTTAAAATAGATGTAGAATGTACCTTTGCCAATGCCTGATTTTGCCGCGATTTCATCAATCGTTGTCAATGAATAACCCTTTTCGCCAATGATTTTCGAAGCCGCTTCAATAATTGCTTGTTTTTTGTTTTTCATTTTATTGTTTTTTCCTGACTGACCAGTCAGTCAAAGAGTATAATCTAACGAAAATTTTTTGTCAAATGTCAGGTATGCTTTATCATTTTCCCCTTGATTTAGAATCTATTGGTTGGCAATTTTCTCTCTGATTGCCTGATATCCGAAGTTAATCATAAGATGGTCAAGGAGGACAAGCGCCATATAGTTTTCTGCTACTGGCCATATTCTACCCACAATGGTTGGGTCGCGCCTGGTAATCGCGGCAAGGGTTTTATTTTCAAGAGTATATTTATCAATCGTTTGCTGTGGTTTTGCAATTGTGGGAGTGGGTTTCACTGCAAGGCGGACCACTATGGGTTGTCCAGTTGTCAGACCACCTGTTATTCCGCCAGCATTATTTGAAAGGAAAATGACCTTTCCATTTTCTGCCCTCATCTGGTCATTACACTGGCTTCCTGTCATATCCTTCACTGCAAAACCTGCGCCAATTTCCACCCCCTTAACAGCACCAATTCCCATCATTCTACCAAGTTCGGCATCCAGTTTATCAAAAACAGGTTCCCCTAACCCAGCAGGAACTCCAAGGGCAATTACTTCGATTACCCCACCAGAAGAATCTCCTGTGGCAGTGATTTTACTGGCGGCTTCGAGCATTGCCTTTGCCGCTTCGATATCAGGGCAATTAACGACATGATGGACCATGTATTTTTCATATATCTCCTGCTGTGATAATTTTGGCGTTCTTTCACGAATAACATCAATTTCTTTTTCTATCTTTGAAATAATTTGCATCTTTTCAAGAAAACGCATATCCATGTTTATACGGTTTTTTACATATATCTGCTGGTAAAAGGGGTCTGTATCCTTTCTCATTTGTTTATACGATTCTGTATATGTAAATGCCTTTTCATAATCAACCTCACCGCATCTAATGCCAGCCAATTCCTTTATGTAAGAAAAAACTCTTATGCCGCAGTATTTCAGAATTTTCTTTGCGACATACCCAGCAGCAACAATGGTTGATGTGTATCTTCCACTGAATATTCCTGCGCCGATAGCGTCATCAGCAGGACCATATTTAATAAAAGATGCGTAGGAGGCGTGTCCTGGACGGGGTGTACGGTTTGTATCCTGATATTGCTTCACGTGTATGAAATGCCTGTCTAAATTTGGAATAAGTATTGTTAAGGGTGTACCATTGGTATGATTTTTATTTCCAGCTCCTTCAATTGTATCCTCAGCGTTAAGGCCTGTGAAAATGACAGGAAGGTCAGGTTCCTTGCGAGGGCTGGCAAGTTCATCTGTTCCAGGTTTACGTAATAATAAATCTCCATATATTTCCTGCTCAGTTAAAAGCATTCCTGAAGGGACCCCCTGTACAACCGCCAGAAGTCCTTCCTGATAAGAACCACCTGCAACTGTAACCTGGAAACATCTGCCTAATGTACATCCGACCATTTTCCCTCCTCATTTGGAAAACACTTTGCCTGCTTTGATTGGTTGTTCACTTTTTTTCTCCATTTATACACTCTATTTATTATATCACATAGTGCAATGTTACTAAGAAATTGCGACAAGAAAACTGCGTTTTAAGTCCGTGGATTGTTTTTTAATATGAGTCGTTTACTATTGACATTTTTCAAAAGAATAGGTAAAATAATTTCAAAAGAAAGGGTGAGATGAGACCGATATTTGTTAAGAAAATTACTAAAAAAGAAAGAGAACTTCTTTTACATCTGATGGAAAAAGGGCACGAATATTTACAAAAACGTGCAAAAGCGATTTTTTTGTCTGGTGTTAGACAGTATGAAGTAAAGGAAATTTCAAAAATTCTTGGTTTTCATCCAAACCATTTAAGGAAATGGATTCATCGATATAATCAGGCAGGCATCAAAGCGATTATCAGTTCACCAGCCAGAGGAATGCGAAAGAAATTTAATGATGTGGTGAGAGATAACATCATAAGTCTTGTTCATGTTTCGCCAAGAAAACTTGGATTGAAATTTTCTCGATGGACTCTTTATAGATTAAAACAGTATGTAGAAAGCAAAGGATGGGTTGATAAAATCAGTTATGAATCCATCAGACTTATGCTGAAGGAGAAAAATATTGATTTAAAAAGAATGAGATACGAAACTGAAACATCAACCTAACAAGGAGGTGAAATGGGACTCTGGAATTTAAATAATTTCCCTGTTTCACCTAATATTCTCCAGGGAACTATAAAAAAAGGTCTTCTCTTTAGATTTTTAAATTCTTCGTTTTCGAAACACCAGATTATGAAATTGCTTGAGATTTCAGAAGGAAGGACGAAGCTTGAAAAATATATAGAGAGTTATGGTTTTGAAAATGAAGATGCTAAAAAAATCATGGGATATGGAGAAGCCCTTATGTCTTATATCATATGTGAACATATACGAAGACTGTTTCACTTGGAACGAAGGGATTTTGCCATTGCAATAAGAAATCCAATGATAAAAAGAACCCTTCTTAATGTGGCTGAGACGCTGGTTAAAAATGGAGCTTCAATGCCCATGATTTTTGCACAGCCATTGATGGTTGTCTGGAATACGACAGCCAGATGCAATCTGAGATGTAAACATTGCTACGAAGATGCAGGTGTTTTATCATCATGCCGAAAGGATGAATTGACAGAGGATGAGAAAATTCAGGTGATGGAAGAAATTACACAAACCAATATTCCAACATTTGCCTTTGCTGGAGGAGAACCTTTGATGGACCCTGTTTTCTGGAAACTTGCGGAAATTGGCAAAAAAGCAGGTCTTTACATGTCTATCAACACAAATGGCACTCTTATTACCAAACAAGTTGCTGAGAGATTAAAAGATATAGGATTTGCTTATTATGGAGTTAGTCTGGACGGAGCGTCCGCAGAAGTCCATGACAGTTTTCGCGGAGTCAATGGTGCTTTTGAAAGAGCGATACAGGGAATCAAAAACCTAGTCAAAGCAGGAGAGGCGGATAAAGTTTGCATTTCTTTTACAGTGGCAAGAGAAAATAAGTCAGAAATCAAAAATATGATTGAGTTGCGAGAACGACTTGGAATAAGGAAAGTGGTTTTTTATAATTACATTCCGTGTGGAAGGGCAGGTTTTGAAAATGACCTGTCGCCTAATGAAAGGGAAGAACTGTTTGAATTGTTTTACGATGATTTAAAAAAAGGTAAACAATCATTACTTTCAACTGCTCCACAATTTGGTAGGTACTGTAAGCAGATGTATCAGCAGGGATGTGGAGAATATGTCATGCTGGGACATTTTTCTTCGGGTAGCGCAGGTACTTTGAAAAATCTTGCAGAGTTGATTGGGGGATGTGGAGCCGGAAGAGCATATCTTGCCCTTCAGCCAGATGGAACAATCACACCATGCGTTTTTATGCCAGATGTAAGAATTGGAAATGTTAAACAAAATGGAACAATTAGTAAGCAGCACCTTCTTGACATATGGGAAAACTCTGAGATATTAGCGATGATTAGAGATAGAAGGGACCATCCAGAAAATTGTGGATGTAAAGGACAGTATTTTTCAGTTTGTGGCGGCTGTGTGGCAAGAGCATACGCATACTATGGAGATTTTATGGCACCTGACCCAGGTTGCATCTATAATTCTGTAGATAAAGAAGTTGTTGGCGCTACTGATAGGAAATACACTTTTCAATCAAGATAATTCTCATTCGATGGGGGCCATTTTTTTAACAAAGTTCACGATAGATTGTTGCTCATTTTTGTCTTTGCAGTAGCAAAGCAAGAAAAATCTTCCCTGAGATAGAATCTCGATTTTTTCTTGAATGGCCCGGGGGGTTGCAACAATTACAACAATTTTCTTTTTTGCACCATCAAGCAACTTGTCAAGAATACTGATGGCTTCAGGTGTATTTGGATCAGGTCTCCAGTTGTAGGTCGTAAGATATTCAATACTGGAAATATTTTCCATCTGATGATATGACTGAGTATGGACATGAAGAAAACCGCCGCCGAATCTTTTAAAAACCTCGTTGGTATACGGCACGCCAAACTCTTTATAATGTTGCGGTGAAAGAAGCCCGGCTGCATCCTCGCTTAAAAATGAGAGGCATCTTTCCATCCACAAAAAGCCAGCTATGTTTCCATAATTTTCATTCTTAACATTATTTTCTATCAGTTGATATACCCATTTCAGGGCTTCATCGCAGCGTTTTATCAATGTATGTACTTTATCAGGGCACTCGTAGACATCAAGAAAAAATTCAGAACCCCTTAAAATAAATGCTAATTCAAGAGGAGAATGATATCCGGATAGATATACATAGCACTTATTCTTCATTCTTTTTGTGGCATATTGAAGCCCGGTAAGAGCAATATCAATGAATTCATTGTCCTTTTTCCATGGGAAGTTTATTGTTTCTTCTATTGTTTTTCCAACAGGTTCTATCCAGGATGTGTTTGCACCAAACCTCAAGGAGCCAAGAATCATACCCGCAAATATTCCGGAGCCATACCGTAAAGCAAGTACTGGTATTGAATCGTCAGGGTAATCACTTCTGTATCTGTAAAGTTTTTCTTCCCTATCACAAAGAAGTTTCGGAAGTAATAATACATTTTTTTTGAAATCAATTTCTTCAAGTTGAGGAACTTTGACTGAATTTACAATTTCTTCTTCTTCTGGCAAAAAAGTGTAAATGAGACAACCCTTTTTTGCTGATTGAAGTTTTTTATGCCTTTCAAGAGTTTCAGCAAAATTCTTCTTAAATTCAAAATCATTAGTACTCATGATTACCCCTTATCAATTCATTGACAATGGTAACGTAAATGGCTGCACTCCACTGATAATCGGTGATTGTTCTTGTCCAGCCCTTTGTTCCGAGCCAGTCCTTTCTCGGAAGGTCTTGTGGCGGAATATCGTTGTCAGGGTCGTAAAACTCAAAAATAGAACCCCTTTCCTTATACCATTTTTCAATCGCATTTTTTGTTTTTATTAGTAGCTGTTTTGCTGTTTTTTGGAATCCATATTTTAATAGTCCTCTGTACACAAGAAAATTGTAGTTCAACCATGTTCCTCCCCTCCACATGTCCTTGCAAAAGGATTTTTCATTTTTCGCAGTTGATGGAATCGGGAAATCTGTCCAGAAGACATTTTTATTAATCAGGGCTTTGTGAATCTGACTGGCTTTTTTCACATTAGGCACTTCTGCAAGCAACGGAAGAAAAGAGGCCGGTGTTTTTACTCTGATAAACTGGCCATTTCGTCTTCTGTCATAATAAAATCTATCTTCCTGGTCCCATAAGAATCGATCGACAAGTTTTTTCTTTTCCTCTGCGAGTTTTTTCCATATCAAAGATTCTTCCTTTTTCTTCAGGATTTCTGCTATTTGAGAAAGACAGTTCATTTCATTGATGGCAAAACAGTTTAAATCAATGGCTGCTATGGGTTCATCAGGATAGACATCGTCAAATCGTGGAGAATTATCCATACCGCATTCCCCGCATTTTGATGTAGGTGGCCCATCAACAATCCATTCAAGAAGTCCATCACCATCTCTATCGCGGTTTGTGTATAGCCACTTAATGTATCTGCAAATTCCATTGTACACAGTGTTTAAAAAATCATAGTTTTTAGTTTCTTGAAACAAATCCAAAGCAGCCCATGCAAAAAGAGGCGGTTGAGTAATGTTTTCATACAACCTTTTCTTTTCAGGACTCATTGTAATTGAAATGAAACCATCTTTTCTCTGGCAACCCAGCACTGCCAGTAATGTGCATTCAGCAATTTGAGGAGAAATGAAGCGATTTCCAAATGTATGAAATGCTGAATCCCAGAACCACATATGTCTATGAGGCCATCGATCGGGTGTCGTCCAGAGACGATTGATTTTGCCTTGTTTACTTTCACAATTCACCTTCATAATGGAAATTGCCTTGAAATAAGTTTTTTCTTCTATATCACTGTTGAACTTTGGATAATCAACTTTATTGAAAAAATCAAGTTTCTTTTTTATCTCTTTCTCAATGGAAACTTCACTTAAAATTTTTCTTGCTTTTCTGACCGCAGTTTTCCTGTTTTTGAAATCAAAAACATATGAAAAAATTTTTTTCTCTGGCAGAATTACAAGGGCTACATTTCCGTTTTTAGTAGATGCAATGATTTCATTTGCACATTTTGATTCTTCTGGATTTTCCAGATATGGAATAAACTTTGAAGAATATCTTCCGATAATTCCGTCTTTTTCTACAAAAACCATCGCAACATCAGGTTCTTTAATCAAAAAAATATCAGAGCTGATTATTAATGTGCGCGGTTTTTCACAATTGTTCAGATTTTTGAATCCGAATTGTATTTTTTCATCGAATACAAAAATAAATTGTCCAAAATCAGAGTCAGTTGTCGCAATAAACGGATGAAACCAATCAGTTTTTCCTTCAATACCAGAAAATGCGAAAATCATTCCCTTTCCCCACACATCGGGGTATTTCATTTGTATTCCTTGTTATGTAAATGGTTTTGGTGATAAATTATAACAAATTTCTTGATTCGATGGAAAATTTCACAAAATTTCACTTTGACAAACTGCCAAAAAATTTTTAAAATATATATATGATAATAAAAGGATTTACCTTGATAGAAATAGCATCTGTTGCTGCCATAGTTTCCACCCTGTCCCTCGGTGGATATCAACTTGTGAAAAAGGGAAAGGATTCTGTATGCATAAATAATCTAAAGCAAATTGGACAGGCACTGGCAATGTTTGAAGCTGACCACGATGGACTGCCTGATGCAGTGTTTTATCCCAGAGATGCCAGTGACCCTCGCGGTATTCACAATTTATTAAAGAAGTATGGTGCAACGCCTCAATTATTTTTCTGTCCAGCAGTCACATCAGAATTCAATAAATATGGAACCAATTATCTCTGGAATGAGGCAGTTAAAGGTAAACAGAGCTCAGATGCTCCGAACTTATGGTTGATGACTGAAATCACATCGTTGTACCCTGAACTTCCCACTCCTCACACTGGTGGCTACGGTATTCTTTATGCTGATGGACATGCTCAAATTGGCAGAAACATTAGTTTCCCTTCTTTTCAAAAACCATCACTTGCGTTAACAGGACCCGGTGAAAAACCAAAGGAAGAAACTTCTGTTGAAGAGAAAAAAGAGGAAGTTCAAGAAACAAAGGTTTTACCTCGTGTAGTCACGTATCAGGTTATTAACCTGCCTTCAAAAATTCAGGCAGGAAAATTTGTACCGATTACTATAAGAGCCGTTGATAATGGTGGTAATATAGTTGAGAAAGATGAAAAGGTAAAAATACTGGACCTTACTCAGACCATTGAACCTTCTGAAGTTTCTCTTCAAAAAGGCATCGGTAATGTCATGGTTCAGATTAAAAAGTTTTGTCCAAGCAATGTTCTTATAGTAGTCGGTTCTGAAGGGTTATGGTCAACTACTGAGGAGTTTACAGTTGAATCAGGTGAGCCTGCATCAATTGAAATTCTACCACCCACTCTTATTTATGCAGGAATTCCTTCGACATTTACAATTACAGTAAAAGACACTTATGGTAATACATTAACAAGGCAAGGAGTCAAAATATTGGCTTCTACCAGCAGCGAAGCTGAATACCCTTCTGAATTTTTTACAGATACCAGCGGCAGGATCAATGCATCCTTTGTTTTCCATAAGGCAGGAGAAAACAGAGTGAATTTTTCTATTGCAGGGACTACAATAAGGGAATCCTGTTCAGTAAAAGTGAGACCAGGCCTTCTTGAGCGATTTGAAATTAGTCCCATGAAATCACCCATCGAAGCCGGCACCCCTGTATCAATAACAATAAAAGCACTTGATAGATATGGCAACAGGGCAAAGGGTTTTACATTTCATGGAGATACAAATATGCCAGGATATGTTCAGGAAGATATGTCTTCTGGCATATGGATGGAGACCATTACATTTGAAAAAGCAGTTTCAGAAACATACATTGTTGTGAGTGATGGAATGGGGCATATTGGTAGGTCTAACAGTTTTTCTGTGATTCCATCCTATCCTGCACAGATGAAAATGCTTGAGTTTAATCCAATTGCAATTCAGCAACAGGTGTTTGAGGTGAAATTTTGTGTTCTTGATCGATACGGGAATCGTATCAGTGGTCTTGAATCGTCTATAAGTGCGGAAGGTGTTGCTGATTATAAAATTTCCAGATTTGAGGATGTATACATTTTCAGTTCAAAGTTTGATGACATCGGTAAAAAGAATATAAAAATTGTCTTAAAAGAAAACAAAAATCCTGTAAGTCTTGAATTTTTCGTTGATGTTCTCCCGAAAAAACCGGTTTTAAAAAAGGGGGAATAAATGAACATTATTGTAATCAGTGATACTCATGGCTCTTTAGATGCGTGGGATAAGGTGGAAAGGTATATCAAATCTGACACGTGCTGCGTGATACATGCCGGAGATATATATTATTTTGGACCAAGAAATCCTGTTCCTGATGGACATGCACCTGGGTCACTCGCAGAGAAAATCAATAATTTGAAATTGCCTGTGATATGCGCAAAAGGTAATTGTGACTCTGATGTTGATCAACTGGTAAGTAAATTTCCATTATGTGACCCATTTGCGTTTATTTTCCATTACGGCAGAAAAATTTTTGTTACACACGGACACAGGTATGAAAAAGAGAAACTTGTTGAATTAGGAAAAAGTTGGGCTGTTGATATCATTGTAACCGGCCATACGCATTTTGCGTGTCTTGAGAAAATTGATGATATCATTTTTCTAAATCCTGGTAGCTGCGCCCTTCCAAAAAATTTTCCGGGAATCGGTTTGATTTCTGACAATTTCATAGAACTTCATAATCTTGTGGATGGCTCAATCGTAAAAAAGATTGACCTGGGTGACTAAATCCATATTTCAATATCCCAATGGCTGAAACAAAACCCATCAAGGATGTAAATCTTGTATGTGTTGGAAGTGAACTTTTTTATCATGTTTCCAACACGAATGTTCACATTGCGACCAGAATTCTTGAAATGCATGATTTCTCTCTGAACTACAACATCTTAGTTCCAGATGAACCAGGAGCAATTATTAAATCTGTGGAATTTTGTTTAAGCAATGGAGATGCAGTCATTATTTCAGGCGGGCTTGGGCCAACATTTGATGATATTACTAGGGAAGCAATTTCTGAATTAACCGGTAAAACCCTTTTCTTTTCTGAAAACCTCTGGGCAGAAATAAAAGAGAGGTTTCGGGCAAGGGGAATAGAACACATTCCTGAAAAAAACAAGAAACAGGCAATGATGCTAGAAGGAGCAATAAAGCTCACTAACACCACCGGAACTGCTCCAGGAATGATGGTTGAGTATAAAAATAAAGTTCTTTTTTTGCTTCCTGGTGTTCCAAAAGAGTTTGAAGAAATGCTTCAATTTCAGGTGGTCCCAGAATTGTTAAAAAGAAGAAAACAGGAGAATTCGAAATCCTTTGTAAGAATGTGTTTCGGCATCGCCGGTGAGCCAGAGGCAGTCGTTGAAGAAAAAACTGAAAAATTAAGAAAAGAAATAGAACTAAAGGGCGGTTTCTGGACGATACTTGCGCTTCCTTATTTGATTGAACTCTGGCTGAAGCTACCCCTGCCAGAACAGGACCTGTTTTGCGATGTTAAAAGGAAATTAAACGAAATTTTCGGAAACTCCTTTCTTGGTACAGGTGGTATTTCAATTCCTGAGAGCCTTTTCAGAGTTTTAAGGGAGAAAAATCTGACATGTTGTTTTGCTGAATCATGCACAGGCGGACTTGCCGGGCACCTGTTAACAGAAATACCTGGAAGTTCTATGATTTTCAATGGTTCTATTGTGGCTTATTCAAACAAACTGAAGAAAAAACTTTTGAAAGTACCAAAGACGATTTTGCGAAAATATGGTGCTGTAAGCGAGCAAACTGCAATTGCTATGGCAAAAGGTGCCAGGAAATATGGAAAATCTGATGTATCTCTTGCAATCACTGGAATTGCAGGACCACAAGGAGGCAGTATTGAAAAGCCAGTTGGACTTGTCTACATGGCAGTCGCATTGTCAAACACGCGTGTTGTGTCTAAAAAACTTCAATTATCAGGGCAACGTTCTATAATTAAAATGAGGGCTGCGCTTGCGGGTATGGACTTGTTGCGCCGTACAGTACTTGAGGGAAAAACATGAGAGTTGTGATCATCGGGGTAACTATTGTTGTTGGTATTACAATCGTCATTTCTGTTGCCAGGTTTCATGAAAGTCTTTATGGTGAATTTCAACCTCCTGGCACACTTGTTGAAGTACCAAAAAATTTAACGGCTGCAAATATAGCGGTTTTGCTAAAAGAAAAAGGTATTGTCAAAAATACACGGCTTTTTCTAAGAATTCTTAATAGAAGCCATGCTGATAAGAAACTGCGCAGTGGTATTTATGAATTCAGTGGGAAACCTTACATTTATGATGTTGTTGAAAAACTTTTGAAAGGAGAAATTGCATATATAAAGCTTGTTTTTCCAGAAGGGATTACATGTCATGAGATAGGTAAAATTCTTGAGCAGGAAAATATCTGTTCATCGTCTGAGTTTGATGATTTTGCGAAAAAAGAATCCCTTGAAGGATATTTATTCCCTGATACGTATAAGTTTCCTTACGGTGTTTCAAAAGAGGCAGTCGCAAAAAAGATGGTTGAAAGATTCTGGGAAATTATTCAACAAATTCATCCAGATACTCAAAAACTTAATCAAGCAGAGCTAAAGAAAATTGTAATTATTGCGTCAATTGTGGAAAAAGAAGCTGAAATAAATTCAGAAAGACCAATCATTGCCGGGATTTTTTATAATAGGTTAAAAAGAGGTATACCACTACAAAGTTGTGCCACGATTAAGTATGTGATCGGTAACAAAAAAATTCTCACCATGCAGGATATAAAAACCAGGTCACCCTATAATACCTATTTGCACAGAGGACTTCCGCCGGGTCCTATATGTAATCCAGGAAAGGAATCATTGAAAGCAGCAATCAATCCGGCAAAAACACCATATCTGTTTTTCGTTTCAAAAGGTGATGGTACTCATTATTTTTCAACGACTTATTCTGAACACCTGAGCGCCAAAAGTTATTATATTACAAGTGATTCTTTTTCTGAAACAGAGAAAGTTCCATAAATCAGTTATTTTACTGTGTGGGTACAACAGAAATTCTATAAGGGGATGGTTTTGCTCCAGAGAGTATTAAGTATCTGGTGAATATAGCAATTTTCCCTCCATTATCTGCGCAAAGAGATGGTTCTGGAATAATGGCTCTAACATTTCGTCTGGCAAGATGGCCCGTTATCCTATTTCGCATGTAGCTATTTCTTATTACCCCACCGCCAAACAGAAAATTTTTTACCGGATAGAGGTCTATAGCATCATTAATTTTTGCCAGTATCGAATCAGTCATTGTTTTTTGAAAACTTGCAGCAATATCTGCGGGATTTTCAGCGCCGTGCTTTGAGATATAATAATACACTGCAGTTTTGATTCCACTGAAACTAAAATCAAGAGAATCTTTGATGTATGCTTTTGGAAACTTTATTCTTTTTTCATTTCCCTTTTGAGCAAGTTTTTCAATATATGCACCGCCAGGAAAAGGCAGGTTCATCATTCTTCCCACCTTATCAAAAACTTCTCCACAGGCATCGTCCCTTGTTTTACCAATAAGTTTCATATCTGTATGGCTGTGAAGTAAAAACAAACTTGTATGACCGCCTGATATGACAAGACCAAGGGCTGGAAATTGGATAGAGGAATCAAAATAACATGCAGCGAGGTGTGCAGACAGGTGATTGACATTGTATACTGGTTTCTTTAAACTGTACCCAAGACCGTTTGCAAATGCCACTCCTACCATCAAACTTCCTTTTAAGCCGGGTGTATTTGTGACCCCAATTGCATCTATCTGTTCTGGTAAGATGCCGGCTGTTTTTGTCGCAGTATTGAATATGGGTATGATTTTCTCAAGATGGGCACGGCTTGCCAGTTCAGGTACGATTCCACCAAAGCAAGTATGAATTTTTTCCTGACTTGCGATGAGATTTACAAGTAATTGATTGTTTTTTACGATTCCGATTGATGTCTCATCGCAAGAAGTTTCAATACCAAGAATAAATATGTTATTTGAGCGCTTTTGTGATAGGGATAAATGTGTATCCTTCATTTTTTATTTCAGGGATTTTATCTTCGAGAAATTTCAGAGTCGTTATTCTTGCGTGGCCAATCACGATGGCAGTACCATTCTCTTTTGCAAGAAGAAGTGCCTTTTCAAGACTTCTGGAAATCTGGTCAGGTTCATTTGAATTATCAATGAAAACATCCCTTTTCCCGGTTTTTATGCCCATCTGCCTGGCAAGAGTGTAACCAACAGAATTTTTTGATGTTAAACTATCCACATAAACAAGTTTTTTTTCTTTGATTTCTTCAAGTATGACTGCCATTTTTTCCTGGTCTGCTGTGAATTTTGAACCCATGTGATGATTGATTCCAACGATGTATGGTTCAAATTTTTTTAGATAGCCGTCCATTTTTTCCTTCAGTTCTTCATTTTCCATACTTGTTGTCAGAAACCCAGTAGCAATTTTTGTTTCAGAATTCAAATTTTCTGGTTCAAGAGGTATGTGAAGAAGCAGTTCAACATCAGGTTTGTTTGCCATCTGTTTTGCTATCTGATAACCAAACGGGCTATCAGGTAATATTGCCAGGGTTATGGGAATTTGAATTTTCTTTAAGTGGTTAGTAATATCTGGATTCCATCCCACATCGTCAAGTATCAAAGCTATCTGTCCTGCTCCTCTGAGTTTTCCGGGTAGAATCGCCGGGAGTTTTTTCTCTTCAGTTTTTATATGTTTTTCGATGGGGCCCTCTTTATGAAGTTTGAATGATAGCGATTTGTTCTTTATTTCCTCCAGCAAAAAGAGTCCGGTAAGTAAAATCAAAAATACCAGAAAGAGAATTAAAACTCCTGACCCATGTTTTGCACAATTTTTCTTCATTTATTTGCCAATAATTTTTGGAGTTCTTCGATAGCTTTATTCAGCTGAACATCTTTTTCTGGAGTGCCAATTTCCATTTCTTCAGGTGCTTCAACCTTTATATCAGGTTCTATTCCTTTTCCATCTATTTTGGTTCCTGATGGTGTATAATAGTACGCGATTGTTAATTTTATCGAGGTGCCATCTTCATCAAGTTTAATAAGATTTTGCACTGAGCCCTTTCCAAATGTTTTTACTCCCAATGTCTTACATGTTGAAAGATTGTCCCTTAATGCACCTGTTACAATTTCAGATGCGCTGGCACTTCCATTGTTGATGAGTATAAAAACAGGTTTATTCCATAGGGGTTGTCTTTGTGAGTAATAGATTTTTTTATCCTCTGGCCGTCTTCCTTGAATGGAAACAATAATCGTTTTCTCTGGCAGAAATAGTTCGCTTACGTCTATTGCAGAACTTAATAATCCTCCAGGGTTATTTCTTAAATCAAGTATTAGTCCTTTGACATTTTGATTCAGGAGTTCCTTCATCACTACTTCCAGGTCATTGGCGGTTCGTTCCTGAAAATTTGTAATTCTCACATATCCAATATCACCCTGTAAAATAGAACTCTTTACGGATTTGACCTTGATGATGTCTCTTACCAGAGTGATTTTCATAATTTTTGTTGCATGCTCACGAAGAATGCTTATTGTTACAGATGTCCCTTTTTTCCCTCTCAACTTTTGTGCGGCTTCCCAAGTGTTCATTCCTTTTGTTGATTGTCCATCTATTTCAATGATTTTGTCTCCAGGTTTAACTCCTGCATCCCAGGCGGGTGAATCTTGAATTGGACTGACCACTGTAATAATACCGTCTTTCAGTGTAATTTCCATTCCGACGCCTTCAAACTCACCTGATGTTTCCATCTGTAATTCCTTTGATGCTTCAGGTTCAAGGAAGGCACTATAAGGATCAAGAGATGAAAGCATTCCTTTCAATGCGCCATAGATGAGTTTCTTGTCGTCAACAGGCGATACATATTCTTTTTTCACGATATTAACAACACTGACAAAACGTTCAAGTTCTCTATAAAGTTCTTCCTCGTTTTTTCTCGCCTGAGAAAGTTCAAGATTAAATCCAAGTAAAAAACTTAGCAGGAAAAAACCAGTTGTCCATATTATGATTTTTTTCTTCATTTTTCCTCCGTTTTATTAATCATCGCTGTTAATTTTTTCTCAAGAATCTGTTTCACAACAGTCGGGTTTGCTTTGTTTTTTGATTTTTTCATAACCTGCCCTACTAGAAAACCCAGTGCTTGCATCTTTCCTGCCTTGTAGTCACTAACTGCCTGTGAGTGTTCACTGAGAATTTCCTGAATGATTGTCTCAATTTCCTGTGTATCGCTAATCTGGATTAAATTTTTTTCTCTCACAATTGTCTCCGGGTCCATTCCACTTGCAAATATTTCTCTGAGAACCATTTTACCAGCTGTGCTACTGATGATTTTATTATCAATCATTTCAACGATTCTTGCCAGAAATTCGGGTTTGACTTTAGTTTCTTCTATTCTGGTATGACTTTCTTTTAATAAACCAAGAAGCTCTGTCTGTATCATATTCGCTATTTGCTTTGGTTGACGATAGTAGGAAAGTGCCGTTTCAAAATAATCCGATACAGACTTTTCTGCTGTCAGTACTTCAGAGTCATAGGAAGATAAGCCATAATCCTGCTGAAATCGTTTTTTCCTTTCGTCAGGCAACTCACCTATTTCAAGTGAAATTCTTTTTATGGTTTCCGGACTAATTCTAAAGGGTAATAAATCGGGTTCAGGAAAATACCTGTAATCATGGGCCTCTTCTTTTGTTCTCATTCCCTCTGTTACCTGCATCTGTTCATTCCACAACCTTGTTTCTTGAACAATACTCTCACCTTTTTTTAAAATTTCAATCATCCTTTCCTGTTCAAAAGCAAGGGCGCGTCTCACAGATCTGAAGGAATTCATATTTTTTACTTCGACCTTTGTGCCAAGTTGTAAATCTGTTGCTTTTTTAATTGAAATATTTGCGTCGCATCTTAGCGAACCTTCTTCCATGATGCAGTCACTTACTCCAATATATAGAAGAATCTGTTTTAGTTTGCGGAGAAAATCTTCTGCTTCTTCAGGGTTTGAAATTTCAGGTTTAGTCACAATTTCCATCAGAGGAATGCCAGATCTGTTGAAATCAATGTATGACCAATTTCCTGTTTTTTCGTCGTGTAATAGTTTACCTGTATCTTCTTCAAGGTGAATGCGAGCAATGCCAATTTTTTTACCATTAACATCCAGATATCCATTTACTGCCAGTGGTTCACGGTACTGTGATATTTGAAAATTTTTTGGTAGGTCCGGGTAGAAATAAGATTTTCTAACAAAAATGAATTCCTGATTAATTTTACAATTTGTGGCGACAGCGGTTTTTATACCGAGCTCTATTGCTTTTTCATTTACCACAGGAAGTGCTCCTGGTAACCCAAGACATACAGGACAGACCTGCGTATTTGGCTGCTTACCAAATTTAGTAGAACAACAGCAAAACATCTTTGATTCCGTCAAAAGTTCAACATGTACCTCTAATCCAATTATCGTTTGAAAATCACTCATTTTTAGATTCTGAAAACTGTAACCAGAAGCGTTGCGTTGAGAGTTTTGCCTGGAGCAAGGGTGAGCTGGTAGCCATCTTTTACAGCATCGGCAAGGATTGCCTTTCCAGAGAAAGGTTCCAGTGCGATGTTATAAGTGCGTCCATACCATGGATATCCAAAACTGCCACGCGCAACCCTCCAGAACCATATATATTTAAAAACATCCACGGGAAATTCAAACCTGAAACCCAGAGATAATTCAGGATTGATGATTTCGTATTTTCCTTCTTTTAGTTCAGACAAAAATATCACATCTGAGACCTTTGCGTCAGGCCCAGGAACCTTGCTCAGGTCAACAATTTTTCCGTTGATACCTTCAACACAGGGCCAGGTTCCAATTCCTTGCTTGAGATCTGTTAACGATATACCATCTCCTGGCAGAACTTCGACCTTTGCACCATTTTTGATGTTTATTATGCAATTGCCATCAAGAAAGGGTTCGCCAAATGCAGGATGATGTCCCCATAGAAAATCCATGTCTTCGCCTGCCTCATTTAGTACCTTTTCCTGAATTTCAAGTTTAGCTGAGTTAGATTTCAACGTAAGAATTTTTTCAAGATAAAAGGGAGTTCGCAATGTCCTCACCCAGAATTTGATTTTTAATAATTTTATGGAATCTTCCAGTATTTCAAATTCCCACGGAAGGGTTGCTACCTCACCATGAAGGCCGATATCAGCACCTTTGTATTCACAGGGTCTTCCTGCATTTGGAAAGCATTCCTGCCATCCACCAGGGTAATAGTCAATAAATTTTCCAAGTTTTCCATGAATGGTTTCAGGAAATCCCTGCCTGTACAATGGAAATGGACTGCGCCACATAAAGTCAATATCAATGGGTTTATAAAGAAATTCCACAATGTCTGTTCCTTTATCAACGAGAATACCGATTCTCAACAGTTCATTTTCCATATACAGGATTCTTCCAAGTTTCCATTCATAACACGCCCATCTGCAACCTTTTTTATTTGAAAACATTTAATTTGACTCCTGTTCAACCCAATATGCCTGTTCTCCATTGACCAGTGTTCTGGCGCATATCAAATGTTTTTGATAGTACTCCTCTTCGAGATCGGCAACTACGACCTTTCCTGATTTTCTGCTTGCGTGTATAAATTTGTTGTCGCCTATGTAAATTCCAACGTGATTGATTCTTCCTTTGTTGCCGAAGAAAAGCAAATCGCCGGGTTTCAGTGCACTAATAGGAATTACTTCACCTGCTTTTGCTTGTTCCCTTGAGGTTCTGGGAATAGAAATTCCGGCTGCCTCATAGGACTTTTTCGTCAGACCTGAACAATCTATCCCTCTTTTAGATAATCCGCCATAGCGATACGGTGTATTGAGAAAGTTTAAAGCATTTTCAATGATTCTGGAAGCGAGAAGGTTAGAACCGATATCTTCAATTTTCCCCTGGCCTGACAGAGATGTCTCTTTTTCTGTTGTCTCTTTATAGCTTGCCATTTCAGGTATTACCAGTGTCTGGCCGATTTTTATTTTTCCATCAGTTAACAGGTTTGTTTCTTTGAGGGCTGACACGCTAATACCAAATTTTTCAGCTATGGATTCAAGAGTGTCCCCGAGTTTTACCCTGTAATAAACCTTTGGAGAAACCGGAGCAATGGGAGTTGGGTCAACCAGAGGAGGAACTTCCTTAACTATTTTGGCAACGATGAGCGTTTTACCCGGATGGATTGTATTTGTTTTCAGTCCATTGAGCCGTTTTATGCTGGCAACTGTGGTGCGATATTTACTTGCTATCTTACTCAGTGTTTCTCCCTTTTTCACAGTATGGTATTTATTGATGCAAATTGTTGTTGCCTGTGGTGTAGCAGGTGTATTTTCATTTGAACCCTGTTGTGCTTTACTTTCTGTTATGGCAATCACCTGTTGTGTATCAGAATCTGTTAGTTTTTCCTCTGTTTTTAAAATGATTTTTTGTCCCAGCGCAAGTTTTGAACTTTTCAAGTTATTCAACCTTTTCAATTCGTCTATCGGTATTCCGGTTTTTCTACAGATGGAAGACAGTGTGTCTCCCTTTTTTACGAAATACACGTCCGACTCAGAAGAAACATTGATTTTCTCTGCTTCTACATTGGATTTTTGCACCTTTTCCTGTTGGACAAGTGAAAGTTTCTGCCCAGGGTAAAGAGTATTTGTTTTTAAGTCGTTGTATGCACTTAATTTTTCGACTGGAACTCCTGTTTTGATGCTGATGGCAGAAAGAGTATCACCCTTTTTCACGATATAGTAATTGGTATCATAGTTTTTTTGTACGGTCTCGTATCTGTTAACAATGATGGTTTCACCAGGATATATTTTATTTGAAGTGAGGTTGTTCCACTTTTTCAGTTGCTCTGGAGTCGTATTATATTTTTTAGCAACAGTTGATAGTGTTTCACCCTTTTTTATAGTATGACGCTGTACGATAGTATTGGCACAAATCATACGTGCAGATGTGAATATTACCACTATTAAAAAGAGTAAAGATTTTTTCACTTTTCCTCCTTTTCAATCGGTTCGAACATTTTTGCAATCTCTTTCTTCTTCTCCTCAAAATATATGTCAATTTTTGATTTTAATCCTTCCATTCCCTCGAGGATTGAAATTCTCTCTGCCAATTTTTCCTGTTGTTCAATAATAATGGAAAGTGCTTTTGCCAGTGGGTCTGGTAGTTGGCCATGATCAAGGTCAACTTTTCTGATAGGATGCGTGCCAGCGACTCTTGCAGGCACTCCTACAACCGTGGAACCAGCTGGCACATCTTTTATTACCACAGAACCTGCTCCTATTTTTGCACCCTCTCCTATTTCTATTGCTCCCAGCACAATCGCTCCTGCGCCTATGACAACATTATCCCGAACCGTTGGGTGTCTCTTTTTCTTCTCAAGAGAAGTTCCACCAAGCACAACCCCCTGATATAATAACACATCATCGCCAATTTCTGAAGTTTCTCCAATGACAACACCCATTCCATGGTCAATGAAAAATCTTCTCCCGATGGTTGCTCCAGGATGAATTTCGATTCCTGTAAGAAATCGTGCGATATGAGAAATAAATCTTGCAAATGTTTTTGCTCTGTGTGTCCAGAAGTAATGTGATACGCGATACATCCATATGGCATGAAGTCCTGGATAGCACAGAAGTACTTCGATCAAATTCCTTGCAGCAGGGTCTTTTCTGAATACTGTCTGAATATCTTCCTTCATTCTTCCTATTATTCTTGCTATCATAAGTTCACAATGCCAGGATTTTCCAGAGCGAATTTTAATTTTTGTAAGAATGCTCCGCCATATGCGCCATCGACAACTCTATGATCAAGTGATAAAGTAATCCACATCGTTTTTCCGATGATAATGTTACCATTTTCAACAACTGGCTCTGCTTCAATAGAGCCCACAGCCATAATTGCAGTACCTGGTGGATTGATGATTGCCTGAAATTGAACTACGCCAAACATGCCAAGATTTGTAATCACAAATCTGCAATTTTCTGTGTCTTCTTTTGTGATTTTTCCGCTTCTAACTTTCTCCACAAGGTCAGACCTGATTGCTGATATTTCATCCATAGTTTTGCCTTTCACATTCCTTATGACAGGCACAACCAGTCCATGATTTGTATTTACCGCAATACCTATATCCACAGTATCGTGGTAATGTATTTCGTTATTGACAAATGATGCATTGAGCAAAGGAAAATCAGAGATGATTCTCGAAACATAAAAGATGAGAAAATCAGTATACGTAAGCCTTTTACCATTTGACTGGGAAATATTTTTCAGCTTTTCTATGTTGTTCATCAAAACTTTTGTTGAAAGATAATAATGCGGAATGTTCTGTTTACTCCACGATAATCTTTCAGCAATAATTTTTCTTACAGGAGACAGTTGCTCAATTTTTCCAGAAATAGTGGCCTGTTTTTGTTGTTGTGCATATGCCTCGACATCTTTTTTTTCTATTCTTCCCCCTTCACCTGTTCCCTTTATTTTTCCTATGTCTATGCCAAGTTCGCTTGCTAATCTTTTTGCCGCAGGGCTTGCTTTGATTCTTTCTCTTTCCACTGCCTGATCGATTTCTTCTACGAGTTTTGTTTCTAACTCTTTTTCAGTTTTTGGGGTTTGCTGAGTAGTTGTTATTTCAGGTATTGCTTCATCAGGGGTATCTGAAATATAACCGATAACAGTCGTAACAGGTACTGGTTTGTCTGACGGTTCATAAAGGATTTTTCTCAAATAACCATCATACTGGGATTCAACCTCAAAGTTTGTTTTATCGCTCATCACTTCGAGTAAGACCTCCCCCTTTTTTACTCTATCACCTTCTTTTTTTAGCCACTTGTTAACATAACCTTCTTCCATGGTTTCACCAAGTTTTGGCATGATAATTTCATGAATCATTTTAAGACCTCCCTGACTCCATCAATAATGCTTTCAACCGATGGTATCGCAAGTTTTTCAAGATTTGGAGCTTTTGGCATTGGTACATCTGCTCCTGCTACTCTTTTTATTGGTGCATCAAGATAATCAAAGCATTCTTCCACAATGGTCATTCCTATTTCCGCCCCTGCGCCTGCTGTTTTTGTGTCCTCCTCAACGATTACCGCTCTATTTGTTTTCATGATGGATTTTTTTATGGTTTCCTTATCAAGGGGGAGAAGTGTTCTTAAATCAACAACTTCTACGCTGATGCCTTCTTTTTCAAGAATTTCTGCTGCCTGAAGTGAAAACAGCAGCATTCGTGAATATGTGAGAATCGTAACATCACTTCCCTGCTTTTTGATGTCAGCAACCCCAATGGGTGTTAAATAATCTCCGTCAGGCACAGGTCCTTTTGTATTGTAGAGCATTTTATGTTCAATGAATACAATGGGATTATCTTCTCGTATTGAACTTTTCAAAAGTCCTTTCGCGTCTGCGGGCGTTGCAGGCATTACAACCTTGATGCCAGGAATATGCATTAACCATGCTTCAAGACTTTGTGAGTGATGCGCACCAAGAGTTCTTCCTGCTCCACCCTCTGTTCTGATTGTGAGTGGAACTTTACACTTTCCTCCAAACATATATCTGATTTTAGCAACCTGGTTATTTAACTGGTCCATGCACAAACCAATAAAGTCAATATACATAATTTCAACCACTGGTCTCATTCCGAGTAGCGCAGCACCAAGCCCGGTGCCAACGATTGCTGCCTCAGATATTGGTGTATCTCTGACTCTATCTTCGCCATATTTATTCATCAGTCCTGCTGTGACGCCGTATGCTCCTCCATAAATTGCGATATCTTCGCCCATTAAAAAAACTTTTTCATCTCTTGCCATTTCTTCGTCGAGGGCTTCGTTTAGTGCTTGTCTATACGTGATTTCTCTCACTTTATCTCCTTTCAAACATAAAGGTCTGAATAAAGTTCTTCAGGATCAGGCAAAGGGCTTTTGATGGCAAACTCTGTTGCTTCCTCAATGGATTTTGTCACTGATGCTTCTATGTTTTTCACTTCCTGTTCTGTCAGCCATCCGTTTTTAATGCATAGGGCTGCAAAATTTGGAATGGGATCTCTATCCTTATAGAATTTTTCTTCTTCTTTTGTTCTGTAGACCCTTGGGTCGCTTCTACTATGGCCATAATAACGATAAGTATTACAAACAAGCAAACACGGACCATTCCCTTTTCGCACATAATCAATCCACTTTATGGATGCCTCTTTAACCGCAAGCACATCCATTCCATCTACTATATCAGCAGGCATATCATATGCTGCTGCACGTTTTCTAAAATCTTTTACTGAGCAGGCCCGGTTGATACAAACGCTCATGGCATATAGATTGTTTTCGCAAAGATAGAGCACAGGCAACTTCCATAGAGAGGCCATGTTCATGCATTCATGAGTGATACCGTTGTTGAGCGCGCCATCTCCGAAAAAACACACCACGATTTTTGAACTTTTTTGCATCTTTAAGGCAAGAGCAGCGCCTGTTGCTATGCCAAGGCCACCTGCTACTATTCCGTTTGCGCCAAGATTACCTTTGTTCAAATCTGCAAGATGGAGAGAACCACCTTTTCCTTTACATACTCCTGTTTTTTTCCCGAGTATTTCTGCCATCAGGGCATTAAGGTCTCCATCCTTTGCGATTGCATGACCATGTCCTCGATGTGTGCTGGTAATATAATCGTCTGGGTTCAAACTTGATATGACACCAACTGCAACTGCTTCCATACCTGCATAAAGATGCGAGCCGCCTTCGGCAATGTTTTTTGCAAGCAGTTCCATAATTTTATCCTCGAATTGTCTGATTTCCATCATCTGCCTGAGAAGTTTGGCTGCTTCCTGTTTTGTAGGTTTGTACATATATTCCCCTTTCATGGATTCACGATGATTTTAAGCGCCTTTTTCTGCTCTGCATTACTTAATCCTTCTAACAATCGTTCGAGTGGTATTTTTCTTGTTATGTAATTGTCTATGTGAAATTTTCCTGCTGAAATAAAATCAAGCGCCAGTTTGTTGTGAAGTGGTGTTGACCCATGTGTTCCTGTAATAAAGCTTTCTCCATAATGGAGAACATTTGTGTTCAATTTAGCAAACGGAGATTCTTTTGGAAGCCCGCCAAAAAAATTCACTGAGCCTCTTTTTGCAACAAGGTCAAGAGATTGTTCCTGTGCCTCTGCCAATCCCACTGCCACAATCACTCTATCTGCCATTCTCCCGTCTGTTAATTCCGATACAAATTCCTTGAGATTTGTTTGTTTTGAATTAACTGTGATTGCGCCTGTGAATTTTGCCATATCCAGTCGCTGCTGAACAATATCAGCAAGAATCACTTTTGATGCTCCAATGTTTTTAGCAAGTTCTGCATGCAGACATCCAATGGGCCCTGCACCAAGAATTAGCACTGTATCTCCCATTTCTACCCTGCTCAATTGCTGGCCATTAATCACACACGCAAGTGGCTCTGCAATTGCGGCCTGGTCGAAATTGACGTTGTCAGGAATTTTATTTACACACCCATTTCTTACTGCCACTTCAGGGACAATCATATATTCAGCAAATCCGCCATCAAAATGATATCCAATGGCTTTGAGATTGTCGCACATTGATTGCCATCCCCTTCTGCAATAATAGCACTGCCCGCATGGAATCGCTGGTGCTACTGCAACCCTGTCTCCTTCTTTGAAGTTTTTTACATTACTTCCAATTTTTTCAATAATGCCGCTTAATTCATGACCTGTGACTCTTGGAAATACAATATGTTTATGTCCATGATGGAATACTTTGATGTCTGTTCCACAAACCGCGCAACTTTTTACTCTTATCAATATCTCGCCTTCTCGTGGTGCTGGTATGTCTCGTTCGACAATTTCAAGACTTTCAATACTTTTCAGTACAGCTGCTTTTGGCATATTTATCCCCTGTACATAAAAAAGTCAAAAACATTATATCATTTTTTTCCATAATTTCCAAAAATTCAGGTAATAGTTTTTAACCAGACGAAAAGCAGAATCAGATGCAGAAAGTCCAGAAACATTTTCCAGAACATAGTCAATACCTTTTTCTTTAAGAAGATGTTGAAGCGTCTGGCTTTCAGTGTCTGTTGCTTCATTATAATGAAGGCAGCACGCTACGAAAAAGCATACAAATTCAGGAACAATGTCTTGCTGCTGGCACAATTTTGCAGCACCTATAAATCTATCCTGCGGACCCAGTTTTCTTAACGGTTCCCTGGCGACCCTTGCTATCGTATCTCCAAGGGCCTTATTCAAGAATCTTTCTAACAGGTCTTTGTAATAGCAATCAAGTTCTTCAATCGTAATACTATATTTTCTATTTATTGCCTGCTGGATTTCAAAAAACGCCTTGTCAACTGTTTTCTTAATTTTCTGGTCACTGACAGATTCCCAGATAAACCGGTAATTTTTTAAGTGTCCCGCGCATGCGAATGAAGTATGTGTAAAGTTGTGGATGTAAAGTTTCATTGCTTCATATGGTTCTATATCCTCAACGAAAAGAAAATTTTTTATCTGAGGAAGTTGACCCTTAAACATATTTTTTGCCACAGGCATTGTTTTATAGGGCTCAACAAGCACAATCAGGGGATATTGTTTTTTCAGTTCTTCTGGCACCACAGGAACCATTCTGCTGAGCACAGTTTCCACCAGTCCCACATTTCTATCAAAAAATTCTTTCGCTTCAATTGAAAGTTGTTCCAGTATCCACTTTCTTACGATGCTGGAGGCATTTTTCATGTTTTCTCCAATGATGATATTGAGAAAATCCTTCGGGCAGGTAATGAATTTTTTTTCAATAATTTTTGTAAGGACTGGTATAAGATTTTTTACATTGTTTGCGCCAACAGAAATACTGATAAGATTGACATCCTTTGATGCTTCAAGGATGGAGTGTTCATCATTCAACAATATTCCTGAAACATTGGTAATAATAAGTTTTTCAGTATTCTTACCTACCAACCACAGCGGGTACTGTTTTTGCTGATTTATTGCATCAATTACCTGGTTGACTACATCAATGAAAATGATGTGGAATCCAGATTCATGGTATAGTTGACCAAAAAAGCCCCTTCCAATGTTACCTGCTCCAAAATGCATTACTTTTTTCAATTCGTTGCTCCTTAAATTTCAGGTATTTTATCACCTGTGCCGTTTCTTTTGCAATTTTTTATGGTAAAATTTATAAATGTCGGGGCAGTAGCTCAGATGGGAGAGCGCCAGAATCGCACTCTGGAGGCCGCCGGTTCAACTCCGGTCTGCTCCACTGCTGGCAAATTATCTCTACCTCGCCATTTTATATTCCAAAAAATCATATAAAGACGATTGAGGATATTCTTTTTTCGCCCTTTTCATCATTTGAAAAGATCCCTTCTTCTAACCTCTTATTGGTGGAATGATGTTTAAGACGGCAGTGGTTCTTCTAAATATTTTGTATAATTTTATAAAATTGATAAAATATCATCGATTAATGACGGCTGTTAGTAATTTCATTGATACTACTACATTAAGTTCGTGCAATATGCAACAAAAAGGGCAAAATCATAAAACCAATTCGCATAGAAATAAATTATATGAAATTCCGCCAATAAAGAGGAGGGTGAAAAAATGAACAATTTAAATGAAGTGTTAACTTCAATAGTAGAGAAAATAAAGAAATTTCGTTCTTTGTATGAACAGAATGAACAGGCTGTGAGAGACCAAATAGTAAATCCAATTTTAAGAAATCTTGAATGGAACCCTGAAAATCCAGAGGAAGTTCAACCTAATGTGTCCACGGAAGAAGGTGTACCGGACTACTCTTTGATAAAAAATGGAAAGAAAATCCTATTTGTTGAAGCCAAAAAGTTGAGTGTAGATATTGAACAAAAGGAAGTTATTCGTCAATTAGCGAAGTATTCTTTTAGCGAGGGCACAAAATATGGCGTATTAACAAATGGCGCGGTATGGGTGCTGATTAGGTCCTTCGAAGAGGGGACCACTTTAACTGAGCGAATCGTTTGGAAAACAGATTTAGAAAATGAAGAACTGCCAGCCATAATCAGAAAGATAACAACAATCTCAAAAACTAATATTGAACATATAGAAGTTTTAGTAAAAAAAGTTCAAATATTAGATGAAATCTGGCAATCTCTTTTGGAAGAGCCTGAAGAGATGATAAAGGGTTTGATGCCAGTGGTTAAATCAATTATCACTCAAGGCTATCCTGAGTATCAATTTGAAGACACAGAAATTGAGGATTTGCTGAAAGAAAGAATCAAAGAAATAATTTCAGGTCCGTCTGAAGAGGAAACTCCGAATGAGGAACACATAGAACCTGTATCATGGAGAGGTGAGAGCCCACGAAGAATGAGACTGAAAGGTGAAGTTTTTGAACTTCGCAATTCCTTTGAGATTTTGGTAAACACTGCCAATTGGCTTATAAAGAACGGCAAGTTGAAACCCTCCGACTGCCCTGTAGGAACTGGAGGAAGTAAAAGGAACCTTATCAACACGGAGCCAAAGCATAAAGACGGTGGTAATTTTCGGGCTCCAAAAAAACTTTCAAATGGATTGTGGATAGAAACACATTATAGCACTGCTAGCTGTATAAATTATGCCAAGCGGCTATTAGAAAAATTTGGAGTTTCATCAGATATACTGACGATTGAGTGATTAAGATGGCGGAACTTTACATAATACAGCAACTGCCCGCTGTTTTGCTATGGCAGGCGGGTAAAAAGTTCACGCTTCTGGCTCGTCCAGATTTTTGCTCGCGGGTTTCAACAAAATTACGTTGCACTTTTACATAAATCGATGTATGGATTTTGTTTAAAGAAAGTTCTGTCGTCGACCAGCAGCCATCACTGTTTTTCTATAAGAGGGGAAAATGAACAATTTGTCTGAAGTTTTACATTTATTGTATTATCGACCGAATAAAGAATTACGGTTCATTACATGAGCAAAATAAATAAGTTGTAGCAAATTGTAAATCTGAGCAGATATACTTCGGCAGTTTTCAATAATTTCCTGCTGTGTTATAATAAATTACTGTTGGTTTTGC
>Ga0209720_1000965_pt1 | contig 26734 bp, 21 predicted proteins | sample AD_JPNMR3_MetaG_FD_184426 | JGI IMG/M metagenome (GOLD analysis project Ga0209720, IMG submission 184426) | Active sludge microbial communities of municipal wastewater-treating anaerobic digesters from Japan - AD_JPNMR3_MetaG (SPAdes) (version 2) | ecosystem: Engineered > Bioreactor > Anaerobic...
GAGCGCGCCCGAAGGGAGGAGAAAGATCTGGCGGGAGGTCGTCGTATGCCGGCCCTTGCTATCGCCGGCACGCACCGGCTGCGTTGACTGTACCTCCTCTCCCAAGAGGTGGTTGATCAGCGTCGATTTCCCCACGCCAGATGACCCAAGCAGCGCCAAGGTGCGCCGCGGGACGAGGTATTGGGCAAGCGCATCCAGGCCCTCGCCCGTGAGCGCGCTCACCGCGTGGATCGGGGCGATGCCAGCCACCGCCCGTGCCTCGGCAAGCCGCTCCTCGAGCTGCGAACAGAGATCCGCCTTCGTGAGCAGCACCACTGGATCGGCGCCGCTCTGCCAGGCGACCGCCAGGTAGCGCTCGATGCGGCGCAGGCGGTAGTTGTCATCCAGGCCAACGGCCAGGAAAAGCGTGTCGATATTCGCGGCCACCGGCTGCTCGCCAGGCTTGGTCCCAGCCTCCTTCCGCGACAGCCAGCTCCGACGCGGCAGAATGCCGTGTACCAGCGCCTTTGGCGGCTCTTCAGGAAGTATCTGAAGGATGACCCAGTCGCCCACGACCGGCAGCTCGTCTCGCCGCGTGGCGGCATGCAGCACCTTGCCGGGCAGGATAGCCGCCATCTCCCCGGCCTCCGTTTGCACCCGGTACTGGCCCTTATGCTCGGCGATCACTCGTCCGGGCACATGATCCTCGCCCGCCTGCGCCGCAAAATGCCCGGCGTAGAACCCGCTCCATCCTAGCGCATCCAACCGCATCTCTCTTCCCCCCTCTCTCCCCTGAAATCACCGCGCGGTGGCACCGTCGTGCCAACCGCCCGCCGAAGCGTCCTCTCGATGACAACATACTCCATGCCCGCCCCTCTCTATCGTCTCTTAGGCTGCGAAATGCACGGAGCGTCCGGGCCGGCCTCTCCCAGCCATTCCTCATAGCACCGGCGGATCTGGCGCACGTGATAGGCGATGTTCGCTGATGTGCATCCCAGGGTGCCGCCCGCCTCGCGCCAGGTGAAACCATCCACCAACAGGCTGAGCACCTGCCGTTGGACCGGCTTCAATCGCCGGGAAAACTCCGCCACGCAGGCATAGCCGGCCGGCGACTCCTCACGGGCTTCGATCTCAAGGGCGGAATCGTCGAGCGAGGCGAAGCGGCGCGTGCTCGCGCGTCGGACGGCATCGAGCAGGCGCCAGCGAGCCTGATGGATCAGGTACTGCTCCGGGCTGCCGATGCGCACGTCCAGGCCGGGCAGCGCCTCCAGCAAGCCGAGCCACGCCTCTTGCAGGAGGTCATCGGCCTCTTCGCCGGTTCGACGGGCGTAGTAGGCAGCCATCTTCGCGAGCCGCGGGCGCAGAGAATCGACCACCATGCGGGTGGCGTGCGCGTCCCCCGCGCTCGCGCGCTCAAACAGGGAATTCATTGTTGGTCTCTCCTCGAAAGCGGTATCAGAATGCAGGCGCGCGCGCCCACCTACCGGTAGCGCTCCGGAAGAGACCCTTGCCCAGGGAGGGCGAAAGGGGAGCCCATGCCTTCAGCAGGGGCTAGGCCGGAAGGCTACCGGATCGGGAGGCGCTTCGCGCGCGGCGCACGATTTGATTGGGTTTGGTGGTCACCCTCATTCGTACCTCTCCTTTCCGGTTATGTCGGGAGCACCGGCGTGCCGCTATCGGCACGGCCCCGAACCACTCCCATATTCCTTATCGCCGCAACGGCTCCTCTTGCTAAAGAGTCTGAAATCCATTTTGAACGGCGAACTCGGCCAGCAGGCGCCGCAGGCGGGCCTTCCCTCCCTCGGGCAGGAAGCTCATCTGCACCGCCTGCGCCATGATGTGGAGGATCTCGCCGTCGCTGAAGCCGTGGGCGGCCTGCAGCCGCGCCAGCTCACGCGTGATGTCGGTGCCAAACAGCGTCGGATCGTCGGAGTTGATCGAGAGCCTCACGCCGCGCTCGAACCACCGGCGCACCGGGTGGGCCTCCAGCGACTCGACCGCGCCGGTGAGCACGTTGCTCCAGGGGCAACACTCGATGGCGATGCCGTGCTCGACGACGTACTCGGCCAGCCGGGGGTCGTCCTCCATGCGCACGCCATGCCCGATGCGCTCGACTCCCAGAAGCCGGATGCAATCCCACACACTCTCCGGCCCCGCAGCCTCGCCCGCGTGCGCCGTCACACGCAGGCCCTGGTCGCGCGCCCACTGATAGATCTCCGCGTAGGGCGCGGCGGGGAAGTCACGCTCGTTGCCGCCCAGGGTGATGCCGATCACGCCTCGATCCTGCGCGCCGGCGGCAAACCGCGCCATCCGCCAGCCATACTCCAACCCCATGTTTCGGGTCAGGTCCAGGAGGAGCGCCATCTCAATCGCGTGCTCGCTCCGGGCGCGCGCATAGCCGCGCTGGATCGCATCCAGAACCCGATCCGGGTCCAGACCGTGAAAGTGGAGCAGCGTGCCGGGAGAGAAGATCACTTCGGCATAGCGGACGTTCTGCCGCGCCAGGTTGGAGAGGACGTCGTAGGTAATCGGCTCCAGGTCATCGGCATCGCGCAGCCACTCCAGGATCGTGCGGAAGTGCGCCAGGAAGTCGTAGAAGTCGCGGTGCTGGTAGAGGCGCAACACGTCCTCCAGGCAGGCCATCTCGGTATTGCCATGCCGGCGGAACACGCCAAGGAGCGTTTCGGGCGGAATGGCGCCCTCCAGATGGAGGTGCAGCTCCACCTTGGGCAGCTGCTGGAGGAAGGGACTCACGCTCTGGGCAACACGATTCATGGAAGCTCGTCCGTCTTCGCCGGGCGGACGTCGCGCCCCATGAAACGGTCCAACTCGGCGCGCTGCTCTGGCGAGAGCCCACGGACCCCCTCGAGCTGGCGGGTGATCAGCGTCACCCGGGCCGCCTCTTCCAGTACCTCCAGCCGGCTGAACGCCTGCATCAGATTCGCCCCCGTGGTGACCACCGCGTGGTTGCGCAGGAGGATCGCGGACGAGCGCCCGGCGCACTCCGCGACGATCTCCGCCAACTCCTCGGTACCCATCAGGGCGTAGGGAGCGACCACCGGCGGATCGAGAAGGGCGTACGTCTCCGAGAGGAGCCCGATATCGATCGGGGTCTCGGCGCAGGAGAAGGCGCTGAGGGTAACGGGGTGGGCGTGGACGATGGCGCCAACCGACGGGTAACGCTGGTAAATCCGCAGGTGCATCAGCCACTCGCAGCTGGGCTTCAGCTCGGGGGTGAGGTTCCGGCCTTCGAGGTCGATGAGCCCCACTTCACGCGCCCGGATGCGCGCCTTATCGATGCCGCTGGGAGTGATAGCAAACCGGTCCGCGCCCGCGCGACACGAGATATTTCCGCCCGTCGCGCTGGTCAGCCGCAAGCGGTAAACGCGCCGCATGCAACGGGCGACCGCTCGCCGCTCCTCATGAAACTCCTCTTTCATCTGATTGCCTCTCGCTGCCGTAGCTAGGCGAATGCTCGCCCGACTCTACTCTCTCTTTGGCGTTTTCGCCCCATCTTCCCTTGCGGCGCCGATTCCCATAGGCGCGCGCGGATCAGGCCCTTTGGAGCGAGGTACCCTGTGGGAGAGGATTCGACGCCTCTGGGGAAGGTTCCGACGGCGACTCGCACCCCGGCTCAGGATGGAGTGGCACCTTTTCTGCGCCGGGCCCGGCAGGAGCCGAGGGCTCCGCCATGCAGTGCGGGAGGGAGACTGGATGGAGAGGCCGGATGTGCGGATCGAGCGAGATACGCTGGGCGAGAAAGAGGTGCCCGCGGATGCCTATTACGGGGTGCAGACAGCGCGCGCGATGGAGAATTTCCCCGTCAGCGGCCACCGCGCTCACCCGGCGCTCATCGCCGCCCTCGGCACGATCAAGCGTGCCGCGGCTGAAGTAAACGCCGATCTTGGATTGCTGGATCGCGAGCTGGCCGAAGCGATCAGTGAGGCGGCACAGGAGGTCGCCGATCACGTCTGGGACGATCAGTTTGTCGTAGACGTGTTCCAAGCCGGGGCCGGCACCTCGACGCACATGAACGCCAACGAGGTGATCGCCAACCGCGCCAACGAGCTTCTGGGCAGTACCAAGGGGAGCTACCGGCCCGTCCACCCCAACGACCACGTGAACATGGCGCAATCGACCAACGACGTGATCCCGACGGCGATCCGGCTGGCGGCGCTCGCAGTGCTTCCGGATCTCCTCCGCGCCCTCGAATCGCTGGAGGAGGCGCTGCGCATGAAGGCCGAAGAGTTCGACGGCGTGCTCAAGGCCGGGCGCACTCACCTGCAAGATGCCGTTCCCGTCCGCCTCGGCCAGGAGTTCGGCGCCTATGCCACCGCCATCGCCCACGATCGCGAGCGCCTCGTCACGGCGGGAGAGAGCCTCCGCCGCATCGGGATTGGGGGCACCGCCACAGGAACTGGCCTCAACACCCATCCGGAGTACCACTCGCGCATGGTGGCCCGGCTCTCACAACTGACGGGCGAGTCGCTGCGCTCCTTTGGCGATCTTTTCGCGGCGATGCAGAGCATGGCGGATCCGCTGGAGGCCTCGGCGGCGACACGCACGCTGGCGGTCACGCTGACGCGCATCGCCAACGACATCCGCCTGATGACTTCAGGGCCGACGACGGGGCTGGATGAGATCCGGCTGCCAGCGCTGCAGCCCGGTTCCTCGATCATGCCGGGCAAGGTCAACCCTGTCATGGCAGAGATGTTGAACATGGTGGCGTTCCACGTGATCGGCAGCGACCTGGCGGTAGCACTCGCGGCCCAGGCAGGCCAGCTAGAGCTGAATGTGATGATGCCGCTCATCGCTTACGAGCTGCTCTACTCGCAAAGCTACCTGGCGCGAGCGGTGCAGCTTTTTGCCGACCGGGCCGTGCGCGGGATCGCCGCCAACGAGGCAAAGTGCCGGAGCTGGATGGAGGGAAGTCTCGGGCTGGCGACGGCGCTGAACCCCTACATTGGGTACCACGCGGCCGCGGAGGTCGCCAAAGAGGCTCTGCTCACCGGCAAGAGCGTTCCAGAGATCGTACGCGAGCGCCACCTGCTCCCACCCGAGGAGCTGGAGAAGGTGCTCTCGCCAGCAGCGATGACCGAGCCCAATCTCCCTGGGGGTGGAACCAGCCACGACACGGCATAGTTCATGCACGCTTGTCTGGCACACCCACGGCGTTCCCCGCTCGCGGAACAGGGATGCGCCGAAAAAAGGGGGAAAGAACAATGAAGCTAACGCATATCGTGTGGGCCTGCCTGGTGCTGGCCCTCGCGGGATGTGGGGGAGGGGGCTCGGATGCCGGCAATTCGCCGCCGACGCACGCCCCCGAGGTGGTGCAACCGGTGGAGGTGCCGCAGACCGCGCCACCACCGCCGGCCCTGGTCGAAGCAGACGAAAGCAATTTCCAGGAGGACCAATTCGAACGGGAGATTGAGGAGCCGACAGACCCGGTGATCGAGGAGCGACCGAGCACCGACGTCGATACGATGGCGCCGGACTTCTTCGCCGCCTTCAACGGCGGGGGCGAGATTCCGGGCGCTGCCCGCGGCGCCCTCACGGGTGGCTCAATCTTCGAGAGTCCAGCAGCCGATTCGTTCGCCGGGAGAGCACTCTTCGGCCTCTTCGGAATCGAGTTCCTGGGACCGCGGGAAATCCGCGGGAACGTGCAGTTCTCGGACTCGAACGCTCACACGGTCGCTGTGCCAGTGAGTTTCGCCGATACGGGACTCAGCTATCCGAATCGGTTGGTCTATGAGTCAGGCGGCAACCTCTCCCTGGAGAGCCGCGTCATCACCTACTATCGTTCCGGCTATCGGAACGACCCATTCCACGAGCGCTCTTGGTGGGCTGTCATCAGCGGGGAAGCCGTCGTGAACGGTGTCGAAGGGCACACCTTCGCCATCTTCATTGAGGACCGGAGCAACCCCGAGGATCCTAATGACACGCGAACCGGGCGGGACTACTTCTCGATCACGATCTACTCGCCTGCGGTGCCGTATGGCGGCACGTTTGAGCGCAACGGGATGGTGGTCTGGGGCTTGCAGGGCGTGGTGTACCACAACCAATATCCCCTGCGCGCGGGAAATATCAAGGCGGTCAACACGCCTCCCGAGCCGGCAGGAGGAACCGGGCCTACCGACGGCATCATCGGGGCGCCATAGACGCGAGCGGCCCGGCCGCGAGAGATCGGGAGGGGGGCCACGATGGCCCCCCCTTTGAAACGCTCATCCCGAGTTCCGGCTGGGATTCCGGCATAAGGAATCCGAAGCCTGGGAGGCAGCGCGCAACCCGGCGCGCGGCGATAAATCACCGCGCTGCTTGCGAGCGAAGCCCTGCCGGGCTGGGTTGGGGATACTCCCAGATGTCTCAAAACGGCAGTAGCTGAGAGGAGAAGCACCGAAGGGGCTTTGCCGGAAAGCAGCGCGGAGCTTCGAGCTCCGCGCGCGCGGGCGCCCTCTCCTTATGCCGGAATCCCAAGAGTGCCGGGCAGCGATTTGCATCCCCACCGCCGGCATGATACAATAGGCACGAAGAGAGGCATTGACTCATGTCCCGCGCCCGTGTTCTGATCATCGAAGATGAGGCTCACATCGTCGATGTGCTCACCTGGTACTTCCAGCGTGAGGGCTGGGAGGTGCTGTCTGCGCATGATGGCATCACCGGGCTGGAACTGGCGCGCCAGCAAGCGCCCGATCTGATCATCCTCGATCTGATGCTGCCTGGTCTGGATGGGATGGAAGTCTGCCGCCGGCTCCGCCAGGAATCGCGCACGCCCATCTTGATGCTCACCGCCCGCGATGCGGAAATGGACAAAATCACGGGCCTGGAGATCGGCGCGGATGATTACGTCACCAAGCCGTTCAGCTCGCGCGAGGTGGTCGCCCGAGTGAAAGCCCTCCTGCGCCGCGCCAGCTACTCGGAGCCGTCTCGCGACGAGCCGCTCGTCTTTCCCGGGCTCGTCATCGACCGCGCCGGCAAGGAGGTCTCTGTCAACGGTCGCCCGGTGCGCCTGACGCCGACGGAATTCCAGGTACTGCTCCTCTTGGCTAGCCACCCGGGCTGCGCCTTCAGCCGCGATGAGATCATCCAGCACGTCACCGGGGTCGAGTATATCGATACGCGCACCGTGGACGTGCACATCCGCCACCTGCGCGCCAAGCTGGGAGACGACCCCTCGCGGCCGCGCTACTTGCACACCGTCTGGGGAACGGGCTACAAGTTCGAGGCCCTCACGTAGTGGCGTTGGACTGCAAAGAGAGGCACCCATGTTCAGAAGCTTTCGGGCGCAGTTGGTGGTCAGCTTTTTCCTCGTCATCCTGGTGACGCCGCTCCTCTTCATCAGCCTCTTCTATGGGCCGTTCGGGCGGTATCTGCGCTCGGGGAACCACGGATCCTCGCTGCCCTACCATGCGCGGGTGGTTGGCAACGTGGTGCAGGATGCGCTCGCAAAGGGTGCTTCGGTGGACGAGCTCGACCATCTACTGCGCGTGGCTGCCGAAGGAACGCCCTATCAGTTCGTGTTGATCGACCGCGACAGGCAGGTGATGGTGGATACCGGCGTGGCGCCGGGCAGCGCGCTTCCCGCGAACCCGGCGCGCGCGACCAACTATGGCCGGCCGCTCGCCCCCGATGGCCGGCTCGCCGTGCAGCGGGAGGGCCGGCTCCTTCGCGCCGCCGCGCCAATCAATCTGGAGGGGGAGCCCTTCGGGGTGCTTCTCGTCAGCCGGTTCAGCCAGAGGCCGAGCTATTTTAGCCCCTCAACCTTCATCCCGCGGATCATCCTGGGGCTCGTGATCGCGGGGATTCTTGGTCTGGCTCTCTCCCGCCGCCTGCTTCGCCCTGTCGATGCCCTCACCCGCGCCGCCGAAGCGATGGCCGGCGGGGACCTGAGCCAGCGCGTCGCCATACCGCCTCACACCGAGTTGGGGCGGCTCTCGGAGCGGTTCAACCACATGGCGGATCGGATTGAGGAGCTGGTCTCGCGGCTCTCAGGCGAGCACGAGCGCCTCCAGATCGCACACGCGTGCCTCGCCGAGTCCGAGCGCCGGCAGCGCGAGCTGATCGCCGACGTCTCGCATGAGTTGAGGACGCCTCTCGCCGTCATCCGCTCCTCTGTCGATGCCCTGGTGGATGGCGTGGCAGATAACGGGGAGAGGCAGCAGCGCTGCCTGCGCGCCATCGAGGAGGAGACGACCGCCCTTTCCCGTCTGGTGGAGGACCTGCTCACGCTCTCCCGAATCGACAGCGGTCAACTCCCGCTGCGCCGCGAGCCGGTGAGCGTCGCCGCCCTCTTCGAGCGGAGCATCCGCCGGTTTCTCCCAGAGGCCGAGGCACACGGAATCGTTCTCGAGAGCTCCCTGGCCGAGGAGCTCTTCTTCATGGGCGATGAGGAACGCATGGCGCAGGTTCTGGGCAACTTGCTGGATAACGCGATCCGGCACACCCCGGCTGGGGGCCGCGTCCAGCTGGAGGCCGCCCGAGCGGGAGAGCAGATCCGGATCCGGGTATCCGATACGGGATGCGGGATCGCTCCCGAGCATCTGCCCCGGCTTTTCGACCGCCTCTACCGCGCGGAGCGGTCGCGCTGCAAGGACTCGGGAGGCTCGGGATTAGGACTGTCAATTGTCCGCGAGATCGTCGACGCGCACGGCGGGACGGTGAAAGCAGAGAGCGAGCCCGACAAAGGGATGCGCGTGACGATCTACCTGGCGGCCGGGGCTACTTTGGAGTTCCGAGATAAGGACATGGATGGAGCGGGCCGCCCACACGCGCAGGGCTGAAGCTCCGCGCGCCGGGTTGCGCGTCACCTTCGAGAATCCTGATTCCCCATCTCAGGGGGCTCCTCCTGGCCCTTGACGGACGCCCGTCTTTCTGTTATCTATTAGTAGCGGTTTCGCGGGCAATGCCCGGGCCGCTGGCTGGCTGCCGTCCGCTTGACGCTGTACCCTGTCAGATCACTTCACGAAGGAGGGGACCAACGTGCCACGACCGGTTACACTCTTCACGGGACAGTGGGCCGACCTTCCGCTGGAGACGCTGGCGGAGAAAGCCCATGAATGGGGCTATGATGGTTTGGAGCTCGCCTGCTCAGGCGACCACTTTGATGTGGAGAAGGCGCTCTCGGATCCCGGGTATTGCCAGAGCCGTCACGATATCCTGGCCAAGTATGACCTGAAGGTGTGGGCAATCAGTAACCACCTGGTAGGCCAGGCGGTGCTGGATATCCCCAGCGAGCGGATCAAAGCGATCGTGCCGGAGCGCGTGTGGGGCGACGGCAAGCCGGAGGGAGTGCGCGAGCGCGCAGCCGAGGAGATGAAGAATACGGCGCGTGCCGCCAAGGCGCTCGGTGTCAACGTCGTCAACGGTTTCACCGGCTCGTCCATTTGGCACCTCCTCTACTCGTTCCCGCCGGTCCCGCCGGAGGCGATCGAGGATGGCTTCAAAGAGCTGGCCGCGCGCTGGAACCCCATCCTCGACGTCTTCCGAGAGTGCGGCGTCAAGTTCGCCCTGGAGGTGCATCCCACGGAGATCGCCTACGATATCTACACTGCCCAACGCGCACTGCAGGCGCTGGATAACCGGCCTGAGTTCGGCTTCAACTTCGACCCGAGCCACCTCCACTGGCAGTTCGTGGATCCGGTGGAGTTCATCCGCGCCTTCCCCGACCGCATCTACCATGTCCACGTGAAGGATGCCGCGCGCACCCTCGACGGCCGCACCAGCATCCTCGCCTCGCATCTCAATTTTGGCGATCCGCGCCGCGGCTGGGACTTCCGCTCGCCAGGGCATGGCGGCATCGATTTCGAGGAGATCATCCGAGCCCTCAATCAGGTGGGCTACCGGGGCCCCCTCTCGGTAGAGTGGGAAGACTGTGGCATGGACCGCGAGCATGGCGCTCGCGAGGCAGCGGCCTTTGTGAGGGATATCGACTTCACGCCCTCACAGATCCAGTTCGACGCGGCCTTCACGAAGTAGAGGCACGCCCTTCGTGGGAAAGGCGCGCCCATCGGGCGCGCCTTTCCTCGCTCTGGGCACTCTGCATGTATCGATCGGTGCAGCAGTTACCCGCCTCTGGCGCGGTACGCGAGCACCTTATTCACGTACTTCTGAGTCTCCGCGTAGGGAGGCACGCCGCCGTGGCGCCTCACGGCGCCGGGGCCCGCGTTGTAGGCGGCGACAGCAAGCCGGGTGCTCCCAAACTCATCGAGCAGCCAGCGCAGGAAGCGCGTGCCCGCCATGATGTTCTGGGTCGGGTCCCAGGGATTGGTAACCCCCAGGTTGCGTGCCGTCTCCGGCATCAACTGCATCAGGCCCATTGCTCCCGCGTGCGAGAGAGTTCGGTTGTCAAAGCGCGACTCGGCACGCACGATGGCACGGATCAACGCGGGATCCACCTTGTAACGGCGTGAAGCCTGGAGGATGATCCGGTTGATCGTCGTCATGCTGACGGTGCCGCGCGATACAAGCCGGTCGCGCTTGCTCTTCGTAGCCGCTGCGGCAGGCGATCCGATCGCCGATGAAATCGCTCCTGCAATCGGACTGCTGCCGGTGGTCTCACTGGGACCGAGTGCTCCGGCTCCCAGCAAGCCGATGCTGAGCGCCAAAGGCGCCACAACCCGCTTGAGCCGGTGCGAATGGATGGATAGGAAACTGCAGATCCTATCAGTGGTCCGAAGCCGCTGGTGTTCGCTTGCGATAGACTCGCTGTCGCGAGTCTTCATGGGTGTCAACAGACGGTTCCCCCTTCTGGTAGGTTATCAATGCCCGCGCCGAGCCCGCGCAAGCGGCGCCCGGTGCGCAACAAATGGATTGGGGCGCCCCAATTGCGCCCCGTGAAAAAAAGGACCCCCTCAAACCAGAGCGGTTCCACGCATTTGTTTGTATTTTTCTCTCAGTGGGTAGACTCGTCTGTTGGCGGTGGAGGCGGCGAAGGGGCGCCTGAAGAGCGGCTTGTATTTTTCTCTCAGTGGGTAGACTCGTCTGTTGCCCAGGGCATCGCGGTGTTGCGTGGCGGGGCAGGGAGAGCGGCGTTCCGGGCGAAACAGAGCACCAGATGGCCGGGATGCCGGCCCGCGGGCGCACCAGCGTGCTCCGCGCGATGCACTCGGAGGAGAGCAGCATGTTCATGAATCTTTCGCCCGGCGCCATCAGTATCCGCGCATCCTTGCCGGAGGCAATCCGGTTGGCGAGCGCGCACGGCTTCGGTGGCGTTGACATCTCCATCGCTGAAGCCGCCCAAATCGCATCGCAGAGTTCGGTCGATGCCGTCCGCGAGCTCTTCGCCACGGCGGGGGTGCGCCCTGGCGGGTGGGGATTGCCCGTGAATTGGCGCGGCAATGAGACGGAGTACCAGCAGGGCCTCTCGAACCTGGGGCGGCTCGCGGCCCTCGGACAGGCGATCGGCGCGACCCGGGTGACGCAGTGGATCCCGTCCGCCTCCGATGAACGCGCTTTCTACGAGAACTTCCACTTCCATGTCGCGCGCTTTCAGCCCATCGCGCGCATCCTCGCGGATCACGGTTGCCGCCTCGCTCTGGAGTTCATTGGCCCCCAAACGCAGCGCAACGGCAAGAAGTATGGCTTCATCCACACCATGGATGGGATGCTCGCCCTCTGCGCCGCCATTGGCCCGAACGTGGGGCTGCTCCTCGATTCCTGGCACTGGTACACTTCACACAGCACGCTGGCCGAACTCGACCACGTGACGAACGACCAGATCGTCTACGTCCACGTAAACGACGCTCCCGCCGGAGTGGCGATCGATGACCAGATCGACAACGTGCGCTGCCTGCCGGGCGAGACAGGCGTGATCGATCTGCCCGGCTTCCTGCGCAAGCTGGAGGCCGCCGGCTATGACGGCCCGGTGACGCCAGAGCCGTTCAGCCAGCGGGTGCGCGAGATGCCCGCCGAGGACGCCGCCCGCACGACCGCCACAGCCCTGAGAGGTGCCTGGCGCGCCGCTGGGCTGCGAGAGTGATGCGAATGAAGCGGATCCTTCTCGATTGCGATACCGGAGTCGATGACAGCCTCGCGATCCTGCTGGCGATGCGCTCACCCGAGCTGCGGGTCGAGGCGATCACCACGGTGGGCGGCAACACCCAGGTCGATCACGCTGCGCGGAACACTCTGCTCACGCTGGAGCAGTTGGAGCAAGACGTGCTCCCGCCCGTTGCCAAGGGCGAAGCGAATCCCATCGAGCGCCCGCTCCTGACGGCCCTGGAGGTGCACGGGGGCGATGGCCTGGGCGGGGTCACCCGTATCCTCGAGCCGGATGGATCACGCCGCTACCCGGAGCCGCGCCTGGGCCTCGATCCCCGCCACGGTGTGGATCTGCTCCTCGATACCATCGGCCGCTTCCCGGATGAACTGACTCTCATCGCCACCGGGCCGTTGACCAACGTCGCCCGAGCGATCATCCGCAACCCGGCCCGGATGCGCCGGCTGCGCGAGATTCTGATCATGGGGGGCGCCTTTCGCGTCTATGGCAACACCACCCCCGTCGCAGAATTCAACGTCTTCGTGGACCCTCACGCCGCGCAGATAGTGCTCGATTGCGGCGTGCCGGTCACCCTGGTGCCCCTCGACGTGACTCACCAGGTCTGCCTGATGCAAAGTGAGGTGAATGCCATCGAGGTGGAGGGCCGGCTGGCGCGCTTCGTGCGCGACATCACCCGCGAGTACACCGAGTATCACATCGAGCAGGATGGTTTCGCAGGGTGCTACCTGCACGACCCGATTACGGTCGCGCTCGCCATCGACCCAACGCTTCTGGAGAGCGTGGAGGCCTATGTCCAGGTGGAGACAGCCGGCGATCTCACCCTGGGGCAGACGGTGGCCGACTTGCGGCCCGGGAAGAGCACGCGCACCAATGCCCGTGTCTGCACCGGCATTGATGCCGAACGCTTCCTCGCACTCTTCCGCAACCGCGTCCTGTCTGGATAGGGGAGAGGGAGATCACGGTCCCGCCCCGATAGGGGTGCATTTCGCCTAGCGCCGGCGGATAACGATGCCGGGCGCGGTGAACGGGATGGTGTGGGGGCCGAGAGGACCCTGGATGGAAGTGGTGCCTTCCGCCGGAAGCGCCAGCTCGAAGCCTCCGCCCGGCAGCAGCCGGAAGCCCTCCGGGAGGGCAATCGCGAGTGGGCCGAGGCGCAGCGTCTGCGAGCCGCCCTGCTCCGGCGCAGGTTGAGTGGGGCGCGGGTTCGCGGGCAGGGAAGGCAGGACCCAGGAGCCGTTCAGATAGGTACCGGGAAGCATCCCCGTGACGGGACGCGGGGCGAACCCGGCCAATGCGGGCGCATGTGCGAAGCGCACGCGCGGGCGGGGCTCTCGACGCGGGGGACGTTGGATCGACTCGATGATGCGCCGGCGTTCCAACGCGCGATCCTCCTCCTCCAGCTGCTCGGCGACACTCCGGTAGCCCTCGCGCCTGGCAATCCGGTAGAGCCGGCCCTCGCGCGTGAAGGTGAAGCCACGCGGTTCCAGCACCACGCGCAGTGCCGTCTCCAGGGGCACGTTCTCCAGGTCGGCAGAGAACATCTCGGGCGCGTCCCGGGGAGCTTCGTAGGAGAAGCCGGTTCCCTGGAAAAGGCGGTAGAGGGTTTCGAGGAGGTCCGCTCCTGAAAAGGAGAGAGTGACGCGCGGTTCGTCGAAGGCGGCGGAGTTGGCCGCGCCGTCTCCGCGCGCGGGAGAGGCAAAGATCAAGCAGATCGCAATCAGGAGTACCGCACGCATCGCCGCACCCCCGATCTCAAACGGAAGCAGGGGCCCGAGCGCAGCGCCTGGGCATTCGGGCCCCTCATCTTTGTGGCTAGATTAGTCCCAATCCCTGCAGGGCCGCGTCCACCACGGCTCGCTCTTTCTCGTTGGCTTCGACCAGCGGGAGGCGCACACCACCGACGGGAACCCCGATGCGGTTGAGGCCATACTTCACCGGCACGGGGTTGGTCGTCACGAAGATCGCCTTGAAGAGGGGCAGCAGCTTCAGGTGAAGCTCCAAAGCCCCGGCGGTGTCGCCAGCGGCGAACTTATCCACCATCTCGCGGATCAGCTTGCCCGCCAGGTGGCCTGCCACGCTGATGATGCCATGCCCGCCAACGGCCATGATCGGGAGCGTCACGCCATCGTCCCCGCTGTAGATCAGGAACGATGGCGGTGTGTTCGCCCGGATCTCCGCCACAGCCTCGAGGTTCTTGCTCGCCTCCTTGACCGACACGATATTCGGTATCTCCGAGAGGCGAATGATCGTCTGCGGCTCGATGTTGGTCACCGTCCGCGTGGGCACATTGTAGAGGATGACCGGAATGGAGATGCTCTGCGCGACCGCTTTGAAATGCTGGTAAAGGCCCTCCTGAGAAGGCTTGTTGTAGTAGGGCGCCACGAGCATCACCGCGTCAACGCCGATCTTCTCGGCCTGGCGAGAGAGCTCGATGCTCTCGGCGGTGCAATAGTTGCCGGTGCCAGCAATGACGGCAGCTTTGCCCGCGGCCACACCTTTGACGACCTTGAAAAGCTCCAACTTCTCAGCCGTTGTCAGCGTCGGCGACTCCCCCGTGGTCCCACTGACCACGATTCCCTGCGTTCCCGTGTCGATGAGGTGTTGTGCCAGGCGCTCGGCGGCTTTATAGTCCACGTTGAGATCTGAGTCAAAGGGCGTGACCATCGCCGTGAGCAATCTGCCGAGTTCCATGCAAGTATCCCTTCCTGTAGCGGGGCTTGTTCCCCCTCTCGTAGTATAGCGAAAAGCCGGAAGGGTGTCAACGAAAAGCCCTGCGCCCTCTCCGCTTTAGAGCCGGCGCTCGCGGGCAAGCGCCTTGCAGAGTGTGAGATACGCCTCATCGAGACGCGCTTCCTCCTGGCGCGCCCGCGCCTGCTGGATGGGATCGTCCGGGAACTGCTCCGGATTGCACCGCTCCTTGAGCCTGCGGTAAGCCCGCCCCACCTGCTCCAGATTGGCGGTCGGCGGCAACCCGAGCGCCGCGTAGTGCGAAGCCAATGCGGCCAGGCCGGGAGGAGGGCTCTTTGCCTGCGCTCCCAGATCCAGCGTGGGGGTGCCCTCTGGACTACGCCCGTCCACGGTGGGCGTCTCTGGCAGTCTCAGCTCCCGAGGTGTTGCCACCGGAGGCGGCGTGCCGCCGTTCAAGGCCCTGGCTTCGATCTCCGCCCGGGCTTCCATCTCCGCGCAGGCTTGCTCCACCTCTTCGCGCGCATCCCGGTGTGCGCGGTCTGGCCGGCGCAGGGAAGCCCCCACCGAGCGGCTCATGCCGCGCATCACCCGCCATAACCTTCTGTTCAGCGCCATGTCGCCCCTCTCCTTAGTGGAACGCGCCCCCTCTGCCCATCGCCCGAAACGCCTCCAAGCGTTTGTCCCTAGCAGCTGGCGCCCGCACGACGCGCCCATTTGCCAGAAACGCGTATTCCACCGAGAGTGCCCACCGGCGGGGGCTACTTCTTGCTGTCCCACTCCCGGAGCAACTCTCTGAACTCCTCACGGGCGTCTGCTGTGCCTCCCGGGGCCGGCGACACGGCGTCACCACCCGCGGCCTGCCGGATACGCGCGAGCTTCAGCTCCTGAACCCACTCCTGCAGAATATCGAGTCCCTCGCTATCGAGCTGCTCGATCAGGGGCCGGATCGACTCCAGGAGGTCATGTCGCTTGATGAGATCGCTCATTCTAGTTCCCTCCGGCCAGTCACGATCACGGGACCGTATACCCTGCTGCGTTGCACCCAGCCACGAGCGGTGATCCGTCTTCCCGGAGGCGGCACGCTCTTATCGGTGACCACGAGAATCTTCCCGGTGCGGTCTTGAACGCGGAAGATACCCCGGCCTCGAGGAGGCACCTGAAAGCAGTGAGCCACCACCCCTCGCACGGTCACCCGCCTCCCCGCAAACCGCTCCATATCGATCACGACCTCGCGGATCGGGACCGGCCAATGCGCGCGAACGAGAATCCCCAGTACCATCGCGACCGATACCGCCGCGAGAGCTATGCCAGTTCGTACTTTCAAACGCTCTCTTGCTCCATGCAACCGAGCGCGGGTGAGCCGGCGTAGTCACGGCCCCGCGCCTGGCCCCGATCCACACTCATCGCCCCTTGTCAGGGGTTACAGCCGGCTCCGCAGCCTCTCCGGCACCGCCCGCTGGCGCTGGCTTTGTGCCGGTCGGAGCCAATGCAGCCGCTGGCACCTCCACCGGAACAGCCGGGGCTGTCCCGGCAACCACCGTCACCGGCACGTCGGGAAGCAACGGCGCCAGTGGGAGAGCCCATCGCGCCTCGCCCTGCGCGTCCGTCTCCAGCGCCACGGCCTGAGCGCCATCCGCCGTCGCGTAGCCGAGTGTCACCTTGATCCCCGTCACAGGGTTGCCATAGGCATCACGCACGCGGGCCCATACGGTGGCCGGCTCTCCCAAGGCAGGCGGCGCCTCAAAGCGAGTGGTGACCGCGGCAGGTGGTCCCGCCACCGTCTTCACACGCGCCCGCGCGATCCGCTGGCCGGTGGAGAACGCCACCGTGCCCGAGCCAACGCGCATCGGCAGGAACGCTCCATCCTGCGTCAGCAACCCCACCTGGCCCTCGAGCGACCAGGTGACGGCATCCTCCGGAAGATCCTGCCAGGTGCCATCCGGGAGACGTTTTGCCGCGCGGAAGCGCACCCGGGTGCCCGCGGGCATCACGAGCGCGTCTCCGACCGGTTCCATCCCCTCGGGCGCGAGCAAAGCGAGCTCCCCCTCTTCGGCCGCCGGCTGCGGATCGAGGGCGATCACCACGGCGTTCGCGATAGGACGCTGGGGCCCCTGGGAAGGCTGGTTGACCACGAGTTGGCGCAGGGCGAGCGTGGTCGAGCCGCCGCCATCCAGGTTGATCGCATCCACGGCGCCTTCCTCACGCAACCACTCGGCAAGCTCGAGGAGGGTCATGCCGGCACTCACCATCTGCCGGCCATCGACGGCGGCGAGAAGCAGCTTTCCATCACGCGTCATGGCGATGGCGCTGCGCGGGGCACGGCCCTGAAGGACATCGCTCCGGAAGCCCTCGGCGCCAGGCTTGAGGCAGATGGCACCGTTCTTGAGGAGACGCGGGCCGGCCCCGATCGCCTGCCACGCCCTGTCCCAGCTCTCGCCTGCCTCGCCGGTCAGATGGATCTGCACGCAGACAGCATCGCCGGTATTCGCGGCTTTGAGGAAGGTCGCGGCAGCACCGTGTCCCGAGACGACCAGGCCCTCTCCGGGAATCGGAGTGTTTCCTTGGGCAAAGCGCGTCTCCGAGATGGTCCCCTCCACCTTGACGCCGGCGCGCAGCGGGCCACTCAGCCATTCGACCACCACCTCGGCGCCGAAGGGATTGGTACCGGTGCGCTCCGCGAAGCGGGGCGTGAAGAGGATCAGCTCGTTCGCGCCGCGAGGCCGGTTCACCCCGTGGATCGGAAAGGAGCGGCCGCCGATGGTGATCGTGGCCGCGAAGCGGACGGGTCCCCACAGGGCACGCCCATCGCGGGTGATCCCGAAGGCGCTCCGCCCCGGGTAAGGCTCGCTGATCAGCTCGCCATCGCTGATTTGGAGGCCGAGGGGATCCCCCGTGCCGGCGAAGAAGCCGCCATTGATCGCGGCGAGTGCGCCCGTGCGCGCGGCGACTCTGCCTACCACATCACGCCCGCGCATGGGATCCGCAGTGATGATTCTCTCTTTGGCCGACCGGACCTCCAATCGCCACCCGGGCTGCTTGGGATCGGCACGGAGGAGGTGGGCAGCGAGCGGTTGCTCCTGGCTCTCGCGCACGACCTGCACATGTTGGATCCCAGGCGCGATCTGACGGGTGATCCGCGAGGGAACGGGTATCTGTGCGGCGGGCGGCTGCTGTACCGACGGAGCCGGCTGCTGGCCGGCGGCCTGACCCGGAGTCGCCATCAGGAGGAGGAAACCGGCAAGGAGAGCAGCACGAATCGATGAAAGGCGCGCATGAGAGTTGGGGACGATAGACCTGGCTGCGAGCACGACGGACGGAATCTCCTCTCCGGGCGAGCACCCCTGCCGATCTCACCCGGCGCTCGGACCAAGACCATCTCTGGCAAGCCCCTCATGGGGAGGGAGAGAAGAGCGAGGCATGGCTCCGGTCTTCTCGGCGCTTGTCGGGTGAGCAACCTTTTGAACAGGCCACGAAGGGTATCTCCGGGAGAATCATATCAGATAGGCGGAGAGGAAGTCAATGCGAAGGAGGCAGGCGGAGATGCGGCGGGGCACAGGGTGCCCGTCACCTCGGGCACCCTGTGCAAACCTTGTTGACTTCCTGCGCGCCGTTGCGCGGCGGAACCTGCTGGCGACGGATCACTTCATGCGCCGCGTTGATGGAGAGACCTACCACATCCCCTGCCACGACCCTCCGGAAGCCAACCTACCATTCACCCTGCCACCTGCTTCCGGAGAAAAAACGTCATTCTCTCCTACCACTCGCTCTCGCGACTCCATCCGCGACGCGGCTCCTCCCGCGCATGCCACCCACGGATCCGCCGCTGTCCCGCACAGAACAGCACGCATCTGAGAAGCAACAAGGGCCCGCTGCCGGATGGCCGAGTTTCCGGTAGCGGACCCTCTTAAAAAGGGCTCTCTGCTCGCGAGTTCTTCGGCAACCCGGCTGTCATATCGGCGCTGCGAACGCAGCTACCGACGTAGACCCGTTGTTTTGCGCCCCCTCGTTTCCTCGGGTTTGCCTTTTCGGACCGCCCGACGCACATCCACGCGAAGCGTGCAGCAGCCTCTTGCCAGGCCCCGCCCGCCTCCGACGGCTTTCGGCGTTCGGGCTCTCCTGACGAGCCTTCCGTTTCTTGAGACGAACCGTACCACTACTTTGTTCCACCTCTCTCCCCCGTTGTGCGGGGAGGGGTGGTCGGGGCGTGACCGCACATTGGCATCATATCTGCTTGTCCCGTGATGCCTTGTTTGACGCGGTCGCGCCAGGGAACGATGCCGTCAGTGTTCCGCCAGGGGAATCCATCCTGGCGCCGGGGGAAAGGGGGAGCTTGGTGATCAATACGCGGTCCGCTGTTGGCACAGCGCCAGATGCGCAGCCCGAGGTCGGAGGGGAGCGTCCGAGTGGCGTCCGCCGCCCATTCGTGCTGTGCGCCAAGCACATGGAGCAACGGCGAGAGTGGATCAACCTGCAAGAGAGCGACGAGAAACGCGAGATGCACCGCCGCCTCTTCCGATCCGTCGCACAGTGTCCCGACTGCCAGGAGCTCTCTTGGAGTGGGCAGGCCCCGCCACCACAGCCCGAGCCGCAGCCACAGGCGCAGCAGCCGGATACCTATTCCTGGTGGCGCGACGTGATGGGCCAGCCATAGAAACGCGAGGTGAGATCGCGGAGGAGGAGGGATGGGCGATTGTCCCTCTGCGCTTCTTGGCAGGGGCAGGTCAGGCGCTGCCACCCCCGGGCTGCTTCCGGCGGCGATAGGCCTCGCGCACGTCATCAATGGGCGACATTTTGCCCGTAGCCGGATCGCGCAGGTACCAGTGCTCCCATCCGTTGCACGCGGGAAGCTGGCCGGCGCGCCTTCCCATCGCATGGATCGACCCGGCCTCGTCGCCCAGACGCACCCGGCCGTCGGGGAGAACGAGCGCGGTGATATCCGACCGGCGGTTGAAGTGCAGGGTTGTCCCAGGCGGAATGAGGCCCTCAGATACGAGCGTGGAGAAGGGGATGCGCGGCAGGCGGCGGCGTTCTACCACGTGGCTATCGGGAAGCCCCTCGGGCTGCACCGCCTCGATGCGTGCGCGCGCCGCTTCGATGTAGGTCTCGTCGCGCTCGATGCCGATCCAGTGCCGACCCAGGCGCTTCGCCACCGCGCCCGTGGTGCCGGTGCCAAAGAAGGGATCCAGAACCACATCGCCCGGGTTGGAGGAGGAGAGGATCACCCGGCGCAGCAGCTCCTCCGGCTTCTGTGTGGAGTGTAGCTTTCGGCCATCGGCTTGCAGGCGCTCTTCCCCCCGGCAGACCGGGATCAGCCAGTCACTGCGCATCTGCGTGCCACCGTTCAGCTCCTTCATCAGCTGATAGTTGAAGGTGTAGCGCTTCTGCCGTTCCGACTTTTTGGCCCAAAGCAGCGTCTCATGGGCATTCGTGAAGCGCACCCCGCGGAAATTCGGCATCGGGTTCCGCTTGATCCAGACGATCTCGTTCAGAATCCAATAGCCAGTATCCTGAAGGAGGGCACCCACGCGATGGATGTTGTGGTAAGTGCCGATCACCCAGAGCGTCGCGGTCTCCTTCATCACCCTGCGGCAAGCGCGCAGCCACTCCGCGGTGAAGGCGTCGTACTCCGCGAAGCTCCCGAACGAGTCCCAGGCATCATCCACGCCATCCACTCGAGTCAGGTTCGGGCGCAGCAGCGTCTCCTCCCCCAGCTGCAAGTAGTAAGGCGGATCGGCGAAGACCAGGTCCACGCACTCCTCGGGGAGTTCCTGGAGCACCTGCCGGCAATCGCCCTGGAGGATCACATCTAGCGGGAGGGGCACTTGCGAGGTGCGGCTCGGCAAAGGCGCTACTCCTTCCACTCGCCGGGGTTTGGCCCCCTCTCATCGTGCATCCGTGGCGTGCCCGTCTCGTGATCACAAGGAGCGACCAATCGCCCTCGCGCAATCGGTGCCAATCTTGACCAGGATGTCGGGGCCGCCGGGCTCCGGCTTTTCGTCATCGGTGGGCGGATCCACACGGGCGTTCGGGAGGAGACGGGCGATCTCCTGAGCGGCCTCTGTCTTGCCAGTGAGGTCGACAACGCGGGTGAGGGGCTGCCGCTCCCCGCGCTCCGACCGGCCGATGATCGCGTGGTAGCCCTGGTCGGCCAGGATATCGCGCAATGTCGAAGCCACCCCGTTGATGCCGGACGCGTTGTGGACGCGCACCGTGATCAGCCCATTCCGATACCACTCCTCACCGCGAAGGAGCCACCCTACGAGCGCCTCCTTCTTGCTCTCGCTGGGGTCAAGGTACCAGATGCCGTTGCTGCCACGGTAATCGTATCCGGCGATGGTCCCGGTGTAGATCTTCTCCGGGGGCACATTGTAGAAGAGATGCGCCAGCGCGAGGATCTGGGAGCGGCTGAGGTCCGTGATGGTATTCTCCATCGCGATATCCACCAGCTTATCCAGGTTGAGCAGCGTGGAGGGCGTCATCAACTGCCGGGCAACGGCCTTGACAAGCTGTTGCTGGCGGCGCATACGCCCGAAATCCGACTCCGCATCGTGGCGAAAACGCACGTAGCCAACCGCCTGCTCCCCATTCAGGCGCTGTCGGCCCTTCTTCAGGTGGATATGGAGGTTGCCCCAGTTGTCGTCATAATCCATATCCTTCTCGACATCGATCACCACGCCACCCATGGCATCGATCATGTTTCTGGTGCCATACATCTTGATGACGACGTAATGGTCGATTTCGATGCCGAGAAACTGCTCCACGGTCGCCTTGGCAAGGGGAACGCCGCCGATGGCGTGCGCCGCGTTGATCTTATCGGTGCCCCGACCATAGGCAAACTCGACGCGCGTATCACGCGGCACCGAGAGCATACCCACGCGCTTCGCATCCAGATCCAGGCTAACCACGAAGATGGTGTCGGAACGGGCATTCTTGGTGTGCATGATGCCCTTCGACGTGTGGTTGGCATCGATCCCGAGGCATAGGATGTAGAGCCGGCTCTTGTTGGGGAAGGCATCACGCGGGTTTGTGGCTGCGATCCGGATCTCGCGAACTTGCTCGCTCAGGCCCGCTCCGGGCGTGACGAAGGGCCGGCTCAGGTGGTAAATGGCTCCCGCCGCAATACCCATCCCGACAAACAGGAGGGCGAGGAGGGCGCGCACGAGCCGGCTTTTCCGCCGCCGGCGTGGATGCAACATACGCGGTGGTATCGGTCTCTCCATCATTTTGCTATGGACATACCCCGCTCAGGCCTGAGCGCGGCGTCGAGAAGGCTCTTGCCAGCCCACGTTTCCGAGGTACCCCTCACGTAGGTGCCCATCGGTAAAGCCGGGGCGTTGATTCATATGCCCCGCCGCGGGGGTCCTTTCGCTCGCGATGTTCAGCCACCCCGCGCCTCAGAAACGCCCGAGGTGCGACCGGGTGAGCGAAGGGCCCGTGCCCGTGCCGACGCTCCCATCGGAAGACATGCGTCAGAGTGGCCAGTGCCGATCCGCCGGCCCCTATTATATCACCGTGGCAGCAAGGCGTCAAAATAGGGCCATGCGATGCTTGCCCAAGCGCCGACCTGAAACCCCGCGCTGCTTTCCCGCAAAGGCCCTGCGGGCCTCCGCGAGCCTGCCCCCGCCCGCCTGGCATCGCGAGATGGAACCGGATCTCCCTCATGGGCGCGAGGATCGCCGGTAGGATCGCGCCAGGAGAATGCGCACCTTTGTCGAACGAACCTGTCGGAAGTAGTCCCCGTGAATACTTCGAAGAACTCACTTGCCACCCGGCCGGTTGAGCCGGGCCGACACGGGCGGCACGGCTTCTCCGCGCTGTCCCGATGAGGAGCGCGGGTGAGTGACGGGCGTTGCGCCTCCCGACACACGCCCTGGCTGTCACGCTTTATCGGGAGTGGGAGAGTGTCTGATGCGTGAATTGGACGTAATGCCGCGTTGTGAACCGGAGACACTTCGGTTTGGAGAGATACCCAAGTGCCGCTATTCAGGGACGCTGCGCGCTGAGATTGAGGCGGGGCGGATCACCCCGCAAGCAGCCCGCGAGATGCTGGAGACGATGTTCCTGGTGCGCGCCTTCGAGGCGCTCATCGTGGACATGAAGAACAACAAGTTCTCGCCGGCGCCCGGGTTCAAGTTTATCGGCGCCAGCCACCTCTCCATCGGTCAGGAGGCAGTGGCCGTCGGCGTGATGGCCGCGACCCGCGGCGATGATTACATCACCAGCACCCACCGCGGGCACGGCCACTCCATCGCGAAAGGCGTCTACGCGCTGCGTGCCATGGATGCCGAGCAGCTCAAAAACTGGCTTGGTGACCCGAATGCTCAGGGCACCCGGGAGGAGCTGCTACAGCGCGCCCTGAAGACCCACCTCTATAAGACCGTGGCGGAGCTGTTCGGCAAGGAAGACGGCTACTGTCGCGGTCGCGGCGGCGGCATGCACATCGCCGATTTCCACCTTGGTCACCTGGGCGCGAACGCCATCGTGGGTGGCAGCAGCGCCATTGCCGCCGGCGCGGCGCTCGCCGCACAGCGCCTGGGCGAGGGGAAGATCTGCGTCGGCATCGTCGGTGATGGCGCCACGAACAACGGCATCTTCCACGAAGCGTGCAACTTCGCCGCCCAGGATCAGTTCAAGAAGGGAATCCCCCTCCTCTTCGTCATCGAGAACAACCAGTACGGCATGACCGGCCAGCAGGCGGGCGAAGTGACCGGCGTCGACTATCTTGCCCGGCGCGGCGCCGCCTACAACAAGGAAATGATGCACGCCGAGGTCGTGGATGGCATGAACGTCCTCGCGGTTTGGGATGCTGTCTTGCGCGGGGCCGCTCTTTGCCGGAGTGACCAGGGTCCCGTGCTCCTCGAGGCGCTCTGCTATCGCTACTACGGCCACTCGCTCAGCGATAACCGCACCACCTACCGCACGCCCGAGGAGGAGGAGGCCTGGCGCAACAACGATCCCATCGCCCGATTCTCCCGGGAGGTGGTGGCTGCCGGCGTGATGACCCAGGCCGAGGTGGCCGCCATGGAGCAGGCGTGCACCGACGCGATGCGCCAGGCCGCCATCGACGCCGCCGCGAGTGCCGACCCAGACCCGGCGCAGATCGAGGAGGGGCTTTTCTCCAACACGATGTGCGACGAGGTGCCGGCCCGCTTCAAGCACACCAAGCTCGTGGGTGAGCTGCGTCGCGCACGCCGCGACGGTCAGGGTCGTATCCTCTATCGCCACGCCATCGCCGAGGCGCTCGCCGAAGAGATGCTCCGCGATGAGCGCGTCATCTTCTATGGCGAGGATGTCGCCGATTACGGCGGCGCGTTCCAGGCGACGGTTGGCCTTCTCGCCGCTTTCGGCCGCGACCGCGTCTTCAACGCGCCTATCTCCGAGGCGTGCATCGTCGGCACGGCCGTTGGCGCCGCGATGGTCGGCTTGCGGCCCGTCTGCGAGATCATGTACATCGACTTCATGGGCCTCACCATGGACCAGACGGGTAACCAGGCGGCCAAAGTGCGCTACATGTTTGGCGGCAAGGCGCTGGTGCCGATGGTCGTGCGCACCACCGTGGGTGGCGGCAAGGGGTATGCTGGCCAGCACTCGCAGAGCCTCGAGGCGATGTGCACCATGTTCCCCGGCCTGAAGGTGGTCATGCCCTCGACAGCCTATGACGCCAAGGGCCTGCTCAAGACCGCCATTCGCGATAACGACCCGGTGATCTTCATCGAGCACCAGCTTCTCTACACCGAGAGGGGAGTCGTGCCGGAGGAAGAGTACCTGGTGCCGTTCGGGCAGGCGGCGATCCGCCGCGAGGGGAAAGACCTCACGATTGTCGCCTACAGCCGCATGGTCGATGTGGCCCTCGAAGCCGCCGAGATGCTCGCCGCCGAGGGGATCCAGGCCGAGGTGATCGACCCGCGCACGCTCATCCCCTTCGACTACGACGCGGTGACGGCATCGGTCGAGAAGACGGGCCGGGCGCTGCTCCTCTGCCAGGCGCCAGAGACGGGCTGCTTCGCGGAGCATATCGCCTACCAGACGCAGAAGCGCGCATGGAAGAGCCTCAAGGCCCCCGTGCGCATCGTCGCCGCCTACAACGTGCCGCCGCCAATGTCCGCCGTTCTCGAGATGGAGAACCTGCCGGACGCGGCCAAGGTGGTGCGCAACGCGCGCGAGCTTCTCGCCGAGTAACCCACCCGGTAAACTGAGGCCGCCGGGGCGTCTAACGCACGCCCCGGCGGTTCCCCTTCACAATACGGGCGAGCAGCGAACATTCACTGTTCGCCCTGCCTCACTGGAAACAAGGCGAACACTAAAGGTTTGCCCCCGCACATATTCGCATCCAGCCAACCGCGCACGCCCAAGAAAGGTCCTTCGGGCCACGCGACCCAGCCTTGCAGGGCATCGCCCCATCCGGAGCTCTCCTCATCCCCCCGCGGCAGCCCCCCTTCCCTGGGGCCGGCGTGCAGCCGGAGGACAGGGAAGGAGCCGGGGATTAGGCCGGGCTACTTCGCGTACTCGACCATGCGCGTCTCACGGATGACGGTCACCTTGATCTGACCCGGGTATTCCAGCTCGGATTCGATGCGCTTCACGATGTCTCGCGCGAGTTTGGCGGCGCCCTCATCAGTCACCCGGTCCGGCTTCACCATCACCCGAATCTCCCGGCCGGCCTGCACGGCGAAGGTCTTCTCCACCCCATCGAACGAATCGCCCAGCTGCTCCAGAGTTTCCAGACGCTTGACGTAGGTCTCCAGGCCCTCGCGACGGGCTCCGGGACGCGCGGCGGAGATGGCATCGGCGGCCTGGACCAGAACGGCGTAGGCGCTGTCCTGGTCCACATCGGCGTGGTGCGCGGCAATCGCCTGGACCACCTCGCGCGGCTCGCCATGCTTGCGTGCGAGGTCGGCACCGATCGTCGCATGCGGGCCATCCGTCTCGAAATCGACCGCCTTGCCCAGGTCGTGAAACAGGCCGGCCCGCTTGGCGAGGAGAGGATCCAGGCCCAGTTCAGAGGCCATGGCGGCCGCCAGATAGGCGACCTCCATCGAGTGCTTCAAGACGTTTTGCCCGTAGCTGGTGCGGTAGCGCAGCCGGCCGAGGATCTTGATCAGCTCCGGATCCACGCCAGAGAGTCCCGTATCCAGGATGGCGCGCTCGCCGGCCATCTTGATCTCCTGCTCTACCTGGGCGCGCGCCTTCTGCACCATCTCCTCAATGCGCGCGGGATGGATCCGGCCGTCAAGCACCAGGTTTTCGAGGGCAATGCGCGCGATCTCCCGCCGGACCACATCGAAGGCTGAGATGACGACCGCCTCGGGGGTGTCGTCGATGATCAGGTCGACACCGGTGAGCGTTTCAAAGGCGCGGATGTTGCGGCCCTCGCGGCCGATGATGCGCCCCTTCATGTCGTCGTTGGGGAGCGTGACGACTGAGACCGTGGTCTCCGCGGTCTGGTCCACGGCGCACTTCTGGATCGCCAGGGTGATCACCTTGCGCGCGCGCTGCTCGGCCTCTTCAATCGCCTCGGCCTCAATCGCTTTCACCAGGCGGGCCGCGTCGAGCTGGCACTCCTCTTCCACGCGGCGAAGGATGATTTGACGGGCTTCCTCGGCAGGAAGCTGAGCCACGCGCTCCAACTCCTGGCGCTGAGCCTCTACCAGGCGGCTTGCCTCCTCGTGCAGGCGGTTTGCTTCTTGCTCTTTCTGTTGGGTCTGGCGCTCGCGGCGCTCCAACGCGGCCTGGCGGCGTTCAATATTCTCCTCACGCTGGCTAATCCGCCGTTCCGAGCGCTGCAGATCGGCGCGGCGCTCGCGGATTTCGCGCTCCGCCTCAGTGCGTAGGCGCTGAATCTCCTCGCGTGCCTCGAGGATCGCCTCCCGCTTTTTCGCTTCTTTCTGCTCTTCCGCTTCCTCTAGGATCCGATCCGCCTCTCGCTCCTTTAGGCGAAGGTTCATCAACGCTCGAAAATAGACCAGAAAGAGGAAGAAGATAATGAGAGATACCTGGACCAGTTCCCACTTGCCCATTGCTATACTCTCCTAACCTTCCGTCCCGGCCCAGGCAGGCAGCGCTCTGGAGAGC